>Ga0157368_1001335_pt1 | contig 10462 bp, 6 predicted proteins | sample AttbisABBM3_FD_113146 | JGI IMG/M metagenome (GOLD analysis project Ga0157368, IMG submission 113146) | Fungus gardens microbial communities from leaf cutter ant in Botucatu, State of São Paulo, Brazil - Atta bisphaerica ABBM3 | ecosystem: Host-associated > Fungi > Mycelium > Unclassified ...
GACTGTTAGTCTTTCCAGACCATTCTAGACTCTGTCACATGACTTCCAGGTCACATGCTCTCCATCCATTGTAGACTAATAATAATACTATCTATCTATGTCCGGCTAATCCTAACCCTAGCCAAAGTCTGTCCACACTTTCGTCTTATAACACTAAACATTCCAAGAGTTAGTGGGATATGAATTGTAATAGAGACCTTAAAAAGTACAGGTTATCTAAGTGAATCAAAGATTGGAAGCAATTCAAGAGAACAGTCAAAAGTACTAAGCATCTGTTTTTTGACCAAAAGATCTAAGAAATCACCAATAAGAGATGTGGCCCATGGGAACTCATGAATTGGGTCAACAAACAAAAGCTACCTGCTGTTGAAGCAATTAAACATAATAGCTGTCACTGTCTTGAAATTGAAGATCTTTGGCAAGCTCTCCATTCATTTTTCAACATGGCTCAAGATTGTCAAATTGACATTAGCATATTGAATGAGATTTCTGACAAATTCCCAATGAGTTGTGTTCCATTTTCCCAAGCAGAATTCACTAGTTTTATCATCAAGTGTAACAATTTGTTGTCTCCAGGTCCTAACAAATTAACATGGAGACACCTCAAATTTATTATTAAAGACAACATGTGTTTGAAGAAAATTATCAATATTGCTGATGCATGCTTTGAATTAGGTCACTTGCCTTTGCATTTCAAAGTCTCTACATCCATTATCATTTCCAAACCCAATAAGGAGTTATATGATTCTCCTAAAGCCTTCAGACCTATTGTCCTTCTCAACACTATAAGAAAACTTATTGAAAAAGTTATTGGTGAAAGACTACAATTCCAATTGATCTCAAACAATTTCATTCATCTGAGCCAACTGGGTGGTTTGAAACAATAGTTGACTTCTGATGCTAGCATTGCCCTTATATATTTCATCCATACTAGTTGGGTCAGGAACAATATAATAAGTACTTTGGCATTCAATATTGCCCAATTTTTCCTATTCTTAAATCACTAACTTCTTTTTCTTATCATTAGGAAAGCTGGATTCAACTCTAAGATTTCTCATTTCTTTTCCAATTATCTAATAGGAAGAAAAACTCAATATTTTTAGTATAAAGCCCTCATTGAGGTCTATTACATAATCCCAAGATTTTCTTGTTAGCATTCTTTCTAATTCTTTCTTCCCAAATATCTTTAACTATCTATAGAACTTCTTAGAAGATTAGGCTTACCATATTCCTCTTGATTTCTTCCACTTGCTTAACCTATTTCTTCTTTTTTTCTTTTGGTCTATTTTTTACTTCTTCCATTCCCATATGTTTTCATCTATATATTATATAATGACTTAGGCTTAAGTGCTAAAACAAAAGTATACTCATATATTGAGTGACACAAGAAAACTCTGTTAAGTTTCTACTATAGAGTAATCTACTTTATATACTTTCAGAGCTGGTCTATATATATCTATTTTACCCTAAAGCTATATATTACAATTCTAAGCTTGGCTCAGATTGTAACTAAGGCAAAGACTTGAGAAAGGAGTAAGGAGATGATCAATTGGTAAAGTGTAAAGATATAGGACTGTATCTACAACTATATATATCTAAAGACCATGAAAAATAGGTTAAGTGTTCTTGAAGAAACAATGAGAGAGAAATGAGGAAAACATGATGAAGCCTCTACTACTACATGAGATGCTGACTAATAAAACATGAGGATAATACAAGATGCAGTTAAGTATGAGTCATAAATGAAACAAATTCCAACACATGTCCAATATAAGGCAGACATCTGTAGAACATAAGGTATAGATTATAGTGATTATAATACTATAACTAAGTTCTTCTAGTAGTTTCTATAATGCTCTACCAAGTCACATGACTGTGACTGTGACAAATCACACTTAGATCATGCTTTGTGAAATTTGTGACTATTACACCCTTAACTAAGTCCAAAGAAGAAAATAAGGAAACTATACTATAAATAAAAAGAAAAATTGAAAAGAAGTCATAAGAGATGGAAAATGACTAAGTTCACTCTAAGGATTTCTGACATATTAGGAAACATTGTGTTATCTTTATCTTTCTAGTTTTCCAGTTAATCTCAGAGTTGTGTATTGAGAGCCATAGTATTTCTAATATTACATTGTATTTTTTTATATCATATACATTCATCTTAACTCTTTCTAAATGCCCTTAATAGTAGAGATTTACTTCAATCTCATATTTAGTTATTCTTCTTATACTGTATGTCCTATCTATATCCTTTACTAGCACTAGTTGCTTTAACTTAAGTAATTCAGCCATGCTTTGCAAATTTAAAGCATATACATAGCCTAGTTGTTTCAAAGTCTAGGAGTATCTTGGTAACAACTTCTTTATGGATATCAATCTTCTCAATGCTAATCTTTATCCAAACTTTTCTTGGGAAGTTTCTTATTCTTCTCATATCTTACTTCTCTATTTGTATAGAAACAGTTATACTATTTAACATAGTAAAGTTAGAGGGAGACCAGCTAAGGAATCACTAGCTTTCATCATTTTTTAATAACTTCTAACTAGCCTTATAATTAATTGTTAAGATGGTCAAGATAAATGAATTTAGCTTCAAGCAAATATCTGTAATCAGTTGTACAGAAAGAAGTTTAGATCAAGTATGGAAACTTATCTAGGAATAGATGTGAATACCTATGAGATTGGACAAGATACTTGGGTTACAGATTAAGCTTGGAGGCTTATCTATAGATTGGCAACATGATCTCATATAATAACCTTAGCCTCAACTTATATGTTGTGCTCACTGTCTGTCACATAATTGTAATTTCAGATGACAAGGTATTAGAGAGGACTAACTAATCTTAGTCAGAAAAGTGAGAGAATAAGTGTTGGAGGATTCTTAGTTGGTTCTTAGTTGATTTTCAGACTGAATACTATAGAGTATCTACTTGGTTTTAAATACTAAGTCTATAATCAGAACTATAGCTAAAGAATTATAGTTAGAGTCCTATTCAAAGGTCAGGAGATAATTATCTTGAATGTCTCAGAAGTTAGTTTATGATAGTATCTTCCTCTGAGAGACAAACTTCTCAAGAACTAAAGTATGGCTAAAAAGTATAACTAGAGCTGAAAATGCAGATAAGAATAAGAACAATCAGGAAGAAAAAAGATAAAAAGAAAATAGAAACAGAAAAAAGATATACCAAAGTATAGAAGATCAAAACAGAGAAAGCAGACCAGACTTCTGTTAGATATGGTTTATACCTTATTATCTGAGATCTGATAAGGTCTCTCAGATGTTCAAATAGTCAGTTATGTATTATCTGAGAATACTGAAGATAAGGTCAGAACAACCTTTGGCTTCAGCTTATGTGCTGTGTTTCTATGAGTCATATTGGTTGTATATTTCAGAAGAGTACTTGGTAAACTTAGAAAGTTGGGGCCACTGGAAGATGGCAAGATATGTTATTGCTAGCACTAGGAAGTAGTACTAGTTTTGGTCAATTTTCAGGATAAGGCTATTATAGTGTATACTACCTAAGATAGTTATTTGGGATAGAAACTGCTAAGCAAGAACTCAGATCTTTGATCAGAAGTAATATGAAATGGAATTCCATGCTTAAAGAATATATAAATGATAAATAGTTTGGTTAACTCTGCAAAAGTAATGATATCAGATGTTAGGATGAAAATAGCTTGCTTGAAAAGTTGATCAACTATAATGAGAATGGTATCAAAGCTAGAAGAGATTGAAAGTTTCTTGATGAAATCTATGGATATTAAGTTTCATAGTCATTTTAGAATAGGGAGTTGCTTGAGAGATCCATAGGGCTTATGATATTAGGGCTTGAATTGCATACAGGTAACATAGGATTTACAGAATTCTTGTATATCTAAGTGGATATTGGGTCAGATATATCTATAATGAATGAGTTCTAGTATTTTGTTTTGCTTAAAGTGATTTACAAGGATGTAGTCATAGTGATATTGGAGTACTTAAGTACAGAGATTATTAGCAGATGGTATATAGATTTTGTTATCAAAAAGAAGGAGACTAAAAGAGTTAGTTTACCAACAGTTTTTAGGATTGGTAAGATATTCTATAATAGAAGTATTTTTTTACAAGCATGAATTAGATATCAAGGTGGAGTATGTCAAGATTAAGGATTGTAGCTACATATATTAGAATTGAAAATAACAAACTTATTTTATTTTCATTTCATTTCAATTTATTTTCTATTTTCAGATATAGGATGAAGAGTTAGCATGACATCACATGTAACTGTCACAAACTGTCACACTATATAATATAGTATCACATATTGGTCATATGTTACAAAAGAACATTATAGAAAATTCTAGAATAATAATATCATACAACATATATTACATATATTGATCTTAAGGCAAATATATGCTCTTTAGGATAGATTAGGTTTAGTATAGTATGGACTATTAGCCTAGCATATATAAGATAGACAAATTGTACTTAGAAACTTCATCAAGTTTTCTTGTATAAATCCTATACAAGATTTCTTTCTTAACTTAACTCTAAGTTTGAATCATAATAACATAGATAGAAGAAGAGACTAGAATATATGTTTCAATAGATGCTAATAATTATTTATGAGTAAAAACTGAATGAAAGTGGTGAGAGTTGACAGAAGTATAGCTAGTATTCTTTTCTTTATGTTATAGTATACTTAAACTCTTATATTTTCTTTTCTTTTAATTTATTTTTCTTAATTTGATCTTTTTTTCTTTTTCTTTTATTTCTTGGACAATAAAGAGGTATGTAACCAAAATCCTTTTCTCTCTTTAACTACTATCTTGCATGGTAGTGTCTATTAGAGATATTGGAAATAAATCATTCTATACTTCAGCATCTCAAACTACAGCTTCAAACATGACTCTAACCAAGAATATTAACATAGCCATCAATGTCAATGATCTTTTCAAGGGTAATTGCAACAATTATGATGAGGTGAGAGATAACTCCTTAGCATCTAGTGTACACTGTTCCAGAACTTTCTCTTTGTCCTTAAGTGATTGTGATGAGGACTATACCACTAGAGTCCAAAGAGAAAGTGACAGAATGGTTGAGGATGACCCTGTTGCTCCAACTAATAGCCCACAGCTAGAAAATGTGACTCCCAACAGCTAGGGTAACCAAGTCAGCAAGGTGGTTGACCTCACTTCAAACTCAAGGTAATAATGTGTAGTAAATGTTGGTTCTGCCCTTAATAACAAATCTTCTAATGACGACAATGTGTTCAATGTTTAGTTGAATTACAATATCAACTAGGCTCTGGACTCTAAACCCTAGGATGGTAACTTCCAGGCTATCTCACTCTATAGATCAATGGAATACTTGGTATTAGATATCAAGAACATCAAAAATTCACTTGCTAGAATGCACAAATACATCCTAGGCAAATCTATTGAAGGCAATAAGGCCAACAGCATCAAAAATCTCAAAAGTGTTAGCAAGGCAGCATGAGATTTATCTTGTTTCTATACGAAGTATATTGGGACAGTCTGGTTGTAGATGATACTAATATGTCATTTAGAAACAAAGTGAAATCCAAGTTGAGTTCCTAGATTATCAAGAAATCTTCCAACAATAAAGGTAAAAATTCAGTCAAACTATCTTATATCTTATATCTTCCTCTTCCTATCCTGGCTAAGTCCCTCAAAATTGTACCTCAAGATTGTTGGCATTCTGTATCTATCTAGACAATCCAACATTTGGTTATCTTCTGAAGAAGTAGAAAGAATTCTGAATAGCAACCACATCTTCAATAATATTGTTTTAGCCTTTAAACCAAGAGTCATCAAGGTATCTTCCAAGTTGGACATGTCTATCATCTGGATCAATATATGGGACATACAAAGCAGCACCAAAGCTAAGAGTCTCATTAATAGGAGGTTTAACATTGGCAGCTTTATCGCTACAATTCATAGTACAAACATGAACCCTAGAGTACCACAGTGTAAAAACTGCTGGAAATGGGGTCATATAGCCAGTGTGTACAGAATCCAAAAGTCCAAATATGTAAAATACAATGACCCTCACCTATCTATTCATCACTACTAATTTGCATGGTACTGCAAAGCTAACAATAAGACTAACACCCCTAGATTAGAAATCAAGAAGGGCGAACCTTGCCTATATTCCTTCAAATGTTCAAATTGTAAGAGTGATCACTATGCTGACTCTACTGAGTGTCTATTCTGGAAACACAGATTTAACAAAGAATAGCATACTAAGGAATATACCAAACTTCGAGAAAATCAAAATACTTTGATTCATCTATCTGTAAATGGTAACAAAGTATAATTTGTAATGATATTAAAATTTTTTCACAGAACATTTGCAAAAACAATCTTATTGTGAACATTATTTTTGAAGTCAACACTAATTTTGATATTATTTTTATTCAAGAACTGTCTTGGTCCACCATTTGCTTTCTTCCTAGTTCTCAGAACTATGAAGGAGAATCCTTGGTTGGTATCATCAACTACCCTAACTGGCTAACTTTTGCTAGAACTTCTGAATCCAAGAATGACTTTCCAAGGGTTGTCATTTATGTTAATATCAGACTGTCCTCTTTTTGCTTTTCTCTTTGCAAAGATGTCATTAACCATAGAGATATTCTTTTAGAGTATCTCAAAGATACTGAAGCTTATATTTGAAATCTTCTAATTATAACTGGTGACTTCAACATTTGAGATAGTTTATGGAATCTTTCTTTTTCTCACCATTTCTCTATTAGTAATGATCTTCTTATTATTGCTGACTCTTTTAATTTAGATTTGTCAATTTCTACTAACCAAGTTCCAACTAGATACTCTGACAATGTGAATGACTCAAACTTGGTCATTGATCTTATGTTCCTTCATAGTGGTTCAAATGAATTAGACAACCACTTGATATATCCAGAGTGGCACCTCATGTCAGATCATGCCCCTCTTACCATCACTATTCCCATTGTCAAGGAAAGTGTTAACTCAACCAAACACTCAATCATTAAAGATAGTAAAGAAGAAGTATCCTTCATCAAAGACATTATCACATCCATTAGAAACCTCAATACATCCAACCTGTTAGATACAACCAGTTTGGACAGAGTTGTTAATAATTTTGCTAACACAGTCAAAAGCACTTGGGAAAAGAACTCAAAAATCATCAACATCACAAAACATTCCAAGAGCTGGTGGGATGAAAACTGTAGCAGAGACCTGGAAAATTACAGGTTATTAAAAAGCCTATGGGACTGGAAGACTTTCTGTAGAATAGTCAAGAATATAAAACATTTATTCTTTGTCCTTAAAATCCAGAAAATAGCCAACAAAAAGTGAGGTCCTTGAGAGCTTATGAACTGGGTCAACAAATGAAAACTACCAGCTATTGAAGCAATCAAGTATAACAATCGACCTTGCCTGAAAATTAACAATCTTTGGCATGTGCTACACTCTTTCTTCAACATGGTCCAACATCATCACATTGATGAGAACATTCTTGATGAAATCACATCTTTTCTGTCTTTTACTTGGGTTCTGTTTTTGGAAGAAGAATTTACCATTGCTATTGCTAAGTATAATAATTCATCCACTCCTGGCCCTGACAAACTTTTATGGAGTCACCTCAAACATGTACTCAAAGACAAATTGTGTTTGATGAACATAATCAAAATCACAAATACTTGTCTTGACATAGGTTATTGGCTATCCTACTTCAAAACTTCAACAACTATCATAATCCCAAAGCTTAACAAAGTATCTTACGATATGTTTAAATCTTTTAGACCTATCGTCTTGCTTAACACTTTGGGAAAACTAATTGAAAAAGTCATCAGTGATAGGCTCCAATTTCACACAGTTTCTAATAACTTCATCTACTAGAGTCAACTAGGAGGGCTCAAGTTCAAGTCCATATCAGATGCTAACATTGCTCTTACTCACTTCATTTGTATAGAGTGGATTAAAAACCTTTTAACTAGCACTCTTGCTTTTGATATTGTCTAATTCTTCCCATTGCTTAACCACTGCCTTTTTACTCTCATTCTAGTGAAAGTGGGTTTTGACTCGTGCATTGTTAAGTTCTTTTCTAACTATCTTGTTGGTAGAAAGATATATTACTTTTGGAACAGTTTTTCTTCTCTATCTTTTAATTTCAATTTTATCTTTTGTTGACAATGGGCTTCTTGTTGCTTAGAGAAAGTTCTTTTACCTATCTAACTCTCTTCTCTTTTGTAGCTACAATGTTGTTTCAAACCTTCTTTTGAGATATGGTCTTCTAGTAGAATACTCAAAAACTGAAGTCTTTCATTTTACAAGGTTGCATAGCACTTTTAGCCCCCCTTCTCTCAATCTTTTCTCTATTGGTGGCCCTATTCTGTACCCCAAGGATTCCTGGAAATATCTAGGTTTCATATTCAACTGAAAACTATTATTTCATCAACATATCAATTTCTACTCCAATAAGACAATCTCAACTGTCAAGTATATGAGAATCCTTGAAAACTCAGTCTGAGGTTTGAACCTGCACCAAAAACACCTCTTATATAGAAGTTGCATCCTCCTGATTGCCCTTTATGGGTTCCAACTATGGTATTATAATATAGTATTATAACAGAGCCCCTCTATCCTACTCTTTGAAGATGTTAGGCAAAATGCAGAGAAGAGCTGCCATCTAGATATTAGGGGCTTTTAAAATGTTCCCTTTGTTTGGCATTGAAGCCATTGTGGGCCTCATCCCTATCAACCTCCATTTCCAAAAACTCAGTGGAAGGTCACAACTTTGAATACACTCTCTCCCTTTTAGCTATATCCTTTGATTCCTCATGGAGCCTAGAATGAATTTATCACTCAATCAACACCCATTTTCTCTTGGTACTTTAACATGGTGCCAATGCAAATTAATCAAAGGCCTATTAGTTGATATGAATAACTATTTCAATGAAGTATTTCCTTTCTTTGTTCCTCTTCATCCTGGATTTTCCTCTGGACATAGAGTTATTGATATTTTCTCTAGTTATTTCTCTTTTCATTTATCTAGTAAATATAAAGACAACAACCTCAAAGCTCATGTTCAGCAACTAGACAACTTGGCTATCAAATCCTCAAGCATTCCCTTACATGCTCTTATTATTATAGATGCTAGTGTTAAGAACAATATTGCTACTTCCATCTCACATACTTATATCTACAACAAACCTGTCACCAAAACTCTCTACCATATAGTAAATATCACAAGCATAGAGGCTAAACTTTTTGCTATCAGATGTGGTATTAACCAGGCCACAAATTATAATGATATTTTAAAAATCATCATTGTCACTAACTCTATTCATGCTGCTAAAAAGATTTTCAACCTAACTTCTCATTTTTTCTAAAGTCATGCAGCATCTATTCTTAACAAGTTTCAAACTTTCTTCTCTCATTATCAGGAGAATGTGATCAAATTTTGGAAGTGCCCTAGCTATAGTAATTGGCCTCTTCATAAAGCAGTCAACAATGAAACAAAATCTTTCATTTCCATCCCACTATTCTCTTGCAAATTGTCTTGGGATTTTAGCAAGAAAAGAGAATGTGACGACATTGCTAATAGGTGGAGAATAATTTTCCAAGTATCAGATCTCAAGAGGAAACACTTTCTTGATCTTATCGACAATGACAACAACATTATCAAACTGTTATACATCAAAGGTGGTTCATGGCTCAAATTCTTTGGCTATTCCAACTCTTTGTATGCAAGAGCCTTGAGGGAAATAACCAATCACACCCCAATTAGTGAATATAAACTTAGGTTCTTTCCTAGGGAAGAGATTAGTTGTCCTTGTGGGTTATATTCCATTGAAACTAGACATCATATTCTTCATGAATGCAGAAGGTTTAATGAATACTAAAATTTGAGAAGAGACTCAATTAGCCATTTTGTTATGTTTCTTGAATCTAACCTAGGTGCATTTGTATTTTAAAACACCACTACTCAGTCAGCTTTGAGTAGATCTCTTAGCTAGTATTAGTTAGTATTCCTTTCTTTCTTTTTCTTTTTCTTCTTTTCTTTTTTCTTTGCTTTCTATCTCTCTTCTTAACTCTTCATATAATATTTCTTGTCTTATATATATTTATTATGTAGCTAACACAGTCTGCCTATATACTCCATTTAATAAATTGTTGAATTAAAAAAAAAAGAGGTATATAACCACAGTCATATAATGTATCACATGACATAATGTCATAGGCCTAGAATATAGAAGAAGCTGAAATAATAATGTTAAGATATATATTTATAGTATATTTACTTTATGGTATATATATGGTATACTTATAAATAATATATTGACTTCAAGGTAGGATTATTTATTGTTGCACAGACTATATACTAGTAGTGTATAGTATAGAAATACATCAAAGGTTTCTTGTTGAGTTTTCTTGTGATCTCTATAAGACTTTTACTTCATAAGAC
>Ga0157368_1001336_pt1 | contig 10460 bp, 2 predicted proteins | sample AttbisABBM3_FD_113146 | JGI IMG/M metagenome (GOLD analysis project Ga0157368, IMG submission 113146) | Fungus gardens microbial communities from leaf cutter ant in Botucatu, State of São Paulo, Brazil - Atta bisphaerica ABBM3 | ecosystem: Host-associated > Fungi > Mycelium > Unclassified ...
GAAGAAATTTTCATTCTGAGAGTAGTAGATTTATTGTCAGTGGTAAGAGAGTCCCACTTAGCCTTGTAGACCAATGAGATGAAGTTCCAAATGGCATTACCCATGCCATCAAAGTTGTTGAATTCATTAGCCTTACCACTGTTAACCTGTTTATTAGAAATATACTTTGCTATGAAGTTCAAAGAATCTTTGATGTTTTTCGAATCTGAGGAGAAGTGTTTGATCGATCTATAAAGTGAAATGGGGTGGAAAGAACCACTTCAAAGGTCTGGCTCAGTAGGAGTTTGAGGGTCATATGGGAGTTGTATGTTTATGACACTTTCCTCATATGTGCCATGTGTCGTGAAGGCCTCATTGTTATCGCCTATAGTCCTCATGGTGTCCTGCTGGTCAGCCGCTTTGCTAACACAGAAAGCTTTCTCCTACTCTGTCTCTTAGGACAGCTCAGGAGATGCATTGACTGGATCATCGTCATTGTTCACATTGTTGGTGGTCATTCTTTCATAGTAAACCACTGACGACTTAGTAGAAGATATTGAAATGTCCCTAGAGATGTCTTTGTTAAAAGAAAGGGTTCTACCTCTCACTTTATTGAAGTTGTTAGGAGCTGGTCCTGATTGAATATCTATCCCCATGCTGTAAAGAAGCATGGTTGGTATTGACGATGTTTGGGAATAATTTGTTGTAGAAAGGTTAGGGTTTTGATGAGAGAAAAACAGTTTATTCACTATATTTCCAATAGGCGCTACCATGCAAGATGGTGGTAAGAGGAAGAGAAGCAATGATCAATGTCTTTGTCTGGCTCTATATTAAATATAGCTTATATCTCAATGACTGAGATTCATAATAAACTTTCAGAATACTATACTTTTATTTGTTACAGTAGTCACATATCTTGGAAAAAGTACTTAGAAAGGTAGAGAAGATTATTCTATCCAAAGAGTAAAGTGGTATATTATTACTAATACTAAAAGAGAGTATTAGTTTTAGTTGATTTTTAGAATAAAAATTATAGTATAACTACTAAGCTTACATACTAAGTATTTTACCTAAGATATTATCTAGAAAATAGAGATTATAAGTAAGTTAATTTAGTTTAAAATGATTCTCAGATAAAGAGTCAGAGATCTATAGAGTTACTAGCAAGTTTAGTAAGAATATATGAGGAGTAATCAATATAGAATAAAGAGAGTTAATCTATACTAGAAGAGAATTGAGAGTGTAGATGAGAAAATATACATTTTCTATAAGTTGGAATAGATGTTATCAGATTATAATGTGACACTCCAACAAATAACTGAATTTGAATAGAATCAATCTGAATTTTTATAGAGATAGAGATTAGATATGAATAAAAGTAAACTTTATTATAAAAAACAAAGTACTTACAGGGCTAAAATGCTACTTTATAAAGAAGAATGTACTTTTTGATAATAATGAAGGCTAATATTTATAGAGAGAGATGTAGCTTAGGTAATAAGTGCTATTATTGTAGAGGAGAATACAACTTAGAAATAGTAAGTTCTATCCATTATAAGAAAGAATATTACTTATAAAGCTTAAGAGAAGACACTTTTTCAAAAGCAAGTCTACCTATAGTTATCTTTGGGACAGTAGGTATTTTAGGGTCTGAACATATGTTTTTCTCCTCACTTTCTCTTGAAAAAGATAAAGTTAAAATCTCAGAAGAAATATTTCTACAGGTATAAAAAGCAGAGATACTCTTGTTATAAAATATTATGCTTATATATATTTATACTGTGATTAGCAGTATAGTTAATATGATAATATATAGATATAGTACTCACAATGAGTCAGACATGTGTTATCTATGTATAAATATATAAATTTCAATAGATATACTATTATTTCTAAGTTCAAGTAATACTACTTGTCTTATATTACTTATATAACTAGGTTCTCCATTACATACTATTAGTAAGTAGTCATCAGTTGTTCATACTATACTATGCTACTATACATTCTGTTTTCCAACAGGTTATAGGCTCTGGTTACCTTAATATTTAGTGAATACTTTTTTAGGCTACTTTATATCAATGAGAAGAGCTTGACTGACTTTACTAGTAAGCTAGTATTTTGTTACTCTTAGGCCTGTTGTGGATTGAGTTAATCTCTAATTTACTTTGTGCTTATAGGATTCCCTTACAGTTTACATATACTATAGCTTATTACTAGTTAGATTGAATATTTGTACTCTCACTAGCTATATTTTCTCTCTGATTTATGCTGATTATCTTTATTAATAGTAATGGCCAACTTTATTGTTACCTTCTCCAAACTTACTAGCCTTGCTAACTATCCCTTCTGGGAAATTCATGTTAAATTAGTACTTGTTCTTATTACTCACTCTGATATTATTTTCACTACTGAGAATATGCTAAATACTTTGGCACTCTTTTAGACCACTGATGTGGATAAAGTAGCCAGAAGAAACTTCTTAGGCTCTCAAGTCTTAGCTATTCTCAACTTCATCTTTTCAGATAATTTGTTAATGTATGGCTAGTCTAATACCAAAGCTTTCTAGATTCATTTACAAATTCTTATAAGAATGTCTAATACAGTATCAGTTTTTGCCAACTATTAGAAAACAATTATTTTTCAAATCTCCAGTAATCAGGACTCTGCTTTCTGGATTGCCAAGCTTTACTCTTTTTATATGAGAGTTTGCAAAAATAACTATAATGTTCTCTTCGCTCTAAGAACTATGATTCTATTGTCTGTAATCTCTCATTCATGGAATTTTATTTCTATTTCTCTTATTTTTACCTATACATTTATCTCTAATCTCACTTTAAATATTGTATTTTCTGCTACCCAGGTAGAGTTATCTAAGCAGACTAACACTGCTAATATCACTTGCTACTCTGGCATTCTATATGGGAATAAACTACTTCAGTAAAAGAGGAACTCTTAACAGTAGCATTTGCAAGAGCAGTAGTAGCAATAGTAACAATAGTGCCTAAAAGGTCATCAACAGTTGTAAAATTAGTATTCTTCTAGAAAGCATAAGAAAAAAAGAACAACCAAGGCAAAAAGAGTGGAAAAGTACACTAAGCAGATAAAGCAGAGAATTAAAATGATAATATAGTAGTGATATCTATTAGATAGACAGTGCTATTATTTTTGTAAGCATAGCCATTATTTACTCTGATATACTTTCTTCCTCTAAAGTCTTTAGTTAATGTCTCTTGACTCACTGGTTGTTTTTTTACAGAGTATGATTCTCAAAGTAGTTTTATTAAAGAATTCCAGATACAAACAAAAGTATGAGTACTAAAGTTCTACAGCAAATACTTGGAGAAAAAATTCTCTGACCTTTCTGTTGAGGCCTTAACTTCCAAGATTATTAAAATTGCTGAACCATTGCCTACTAAGATTCAAAGTGATCCCTCTCCTATGGAGGTTGATCCATTTATATTTATATTTATTGTAACTTTTAAACTATTCTTCCTATCTCAATTTCTGAAGAGATAATATCTACTATGAGCTGGGATGACCAGATATCTGCTGAGAAGAATAGGAACTTAGTTTCTAAGATAGAAACTACTCCCAAAAGTATCTATACTTGAACTATCTAACCTGATCTGTGAATCAGCTGAGTCATTATCCTGATTGGGAAATAGCAATATTACTCATAATACTGAGCTGTGAGATAGTAATTACCATGTGCTGTCACTGTCTGGTTATTCTAGATATCTTGAGAGTGATGCTAAGATACTCTCTTTATTTCTTGAATGTCTTACATGCTTTGTAAAAAAAGTACTCTCTTAAAAGACATTTTTTTGACCAATTTCTTACTATTTTGGGAGTTGGATCTTATATCTGGAACCTGCTCTAGATGATTTCTGAAGCTAAATAAGATTACTTTAAAGTTTTACCTCAATCTGATGCTCCCACTCTTATAAAAGCTATGAGGACTATTCATGGTCCTGATTTTGTTCTAACACCTTCTCCTAATATTGAGATGACTATTAATACATCAGAGACTAAAGGTATCACTTTTACTCTGGTCACTAATAAAAAGCACAAGAAAAAGCAAAAAGCCTCTTTCCTTCTTTTTATATCTTCCTCTAACTCTAGGAGTAAGACATTGCTTATTTTACAACCTTCTTCTCTTCCCAAAGCTATAATAACTCATTCAGTTTTAAAACCAGTGACAACTTGTCCTGGTTTGACTATAATATATAGTCTAGCTATAACAACTTCTAAGATTATTAGACTCCAAGTAGCTTCTCTTTCTGTTTTCTTAGCATCCAAATCTAGGCCTAAGGTCAAATAATTTGCTTAGGCTGCTAAAGCCAACATTATTCAGCAAGCTCTAAGGTTTTCTCTTGCCTCATCTCATGAGAACTTTCTGCACTTGTTACAGCTTAAAAAATTATTTTCTAACCTCCCTCAAGCTATAATCATTTCTATATATTAGGCTAGCTTAGATGGTACAGATACTTTTCAAGAAAGCACCAGTTATCCTAGTGTCTCAAGAGTGCTTAAAATAACAACACATGGGCCTATCAGATATTAGGCCCTAATTCCACTTAATTTCTAGCTACAGTGATTATTATAGCCAATGTTGCTTTTGCAGTTGAGTTATATAATAAGGGCTTGGTTGAGGCTTGCTCTAAAGTTAGAGTAAAGTTTGTTTACAAGATATAGAATAGTATGTCTACCAACTCTGGTGCTAAAGCAATAGAGTTGGGAGTGATTGAACAGTGGCTTGAGAAAACTACTAATATTAGTAAGACTACTATGATAGAGCTTCACTTGCCTCAGTCTAAATATATTTTGAAGATTTTAGACATCTCCTACTAAGACTCTAACACTTTGTTTCTGTCTAGATAACAGTAGCTCTTTTTAGCTCTCTTCTCTTTAAAAGTATCACATTAGTATCTATTATAAAGACATTTACCAGCTTTGACATATTAGTAATCTGAGTCAATATCTGGAACTTTCAGAAGTCCTAAGGCTCTAAAGACAAGATCCTGATTAATCACTTCTTTAACTTTAGACAGTATACTGCTACAGTTCAGAAAACTACTATACACACTGGGATTGCTCAGTGTTGCAATTTCTGACACTGGGAACACACAATACATGTTTATTGTACTATATGTCAGAAGTGTAGTAGTTCACAGAGTAAAGAACCACAAACTCTTGGCTTAGTGTTACAAGACCAATTTCAAACTGTTGTAGTAACCACTCGTCACTCAAGGACAAATGATCTCACAATGAGCAAAACTCTCCAATGGGCTATCAAGTAAAGAGTGGGGGAATTATAAGAGAACTCGACAAGGAGCCCTCGCTGCATTGCTCCTCTATATATACTACTACATCGTGGTCTGTGCTACAACAATATGTTTACCTCATGTCCATCCACCATGCTTCTACCTCATGTTCTATTACTCATCTACATGTGTTTTCCTTAAGGCCACCTTGCTTCCTACATGTGCCCTGATGTCATACTCTTAATCTCTGCTGTACATGTGCATACTATGTGTATACCATGAGGAACCCATGTCCCTTGACGTCATCCCTAACCCTAACTCCAATCTAGACTCCTCTTGATCCTTCTAAACCTTTAGTCCTTCCAGACCGTTCTAGACTCTATCACATGACTTCCAGGTCACGTGTCTATCTCCTATCTCTCTTCCATTGTAGACTAATAATTATAATACTTAACCCTAACCCTAGTCCAAGTCTGTCCACACACTCGTCTTATAACACAAAGAGACTTCTCTATGTCTTAGTATTCTTCTACTAGTTCCTAGAGTGTCTTTTCAATAGCATTTAAAACTCTACTATAGATAAGGATTATAGCTGGTAAGTTGGTGTTAGTATGAGACTTACACTACTGTTTGAGAGTGATACATCCAGTACAGACAAGAGAACAGCTATGAAGAAGGAATTATTAGAAAAAAGAAAAAAGAAAATTTTTCTTACTCACCTTGAGTAGTGTACTAGGCAATCTTGCCTAACATATATACATTTCTTACAAAGGTTAGCACTTTTTATCTTGACTCTGGTATCCTTGTAGTACTTTTCCAGTTTCTTCTCTTTAGCCTTCTTGAAAGGCTGTAGCTCCTTCTTGTCTCCTAGGTGATCTCCTTATGCTTAAATCCTGTGATCTGGGATTCTTCAGCATCTTCTACTAGTACCTTGTCCTAGAGTTGTTGGAGATACTCCATCTATTTTTTCTTCTTCTTCTTTTCTACAAGCTTTCTCTCTTGTCTTGGCCTCCACTTCTTTCCAGGCTTTTTGAGCCACATGCTTAACACAACAGGCCTCTACTACCTCTTCTAATCAAGCTAGAAGCCATTTCTCCTCCTCATGCCTTCACTATATCTTTTGTTACTGCCCTTCAAGCATATTGGCATTATTCTGAGACATATTGGAGAGAATGAGGGAAGACATTGTGATACAGAAGAAAGAGGCAAAAACTTTTCTCTTCTATTTATATATTGTTAACTTAAGTACTATTATGGAATTCTTTGGATAAACTCAATAGAACTTTGAAGGCTCAGTCCTAAGAGGGAAATACTGTCATATACCAAGTCCACCCATCCAGAAAATACATCCCCATGGTAATACTGCTTCTCAATATCTAACCTACAAGCTCACCTTCCTTGCAACACATCCTTACAACAGTGATGCAACAATCTGGGTATTCTGTCTTCCATGACAGAAATACTCCTATCTGACTCAATCTTCCATGGCAGAGTCATACTTCTGTCAGTATTTCATCACTGAAACTTCCACTCAGAGCAATAGAGGCTATATCACTGAAATCCTGAGTATCTCCTATAATCAATACTTGTATATAAGACTAGTAGTTATATTGTAATTCACTAGTCTGATAATCAACAAAGATAATTCTTATTAAACTCAATCTCCAGTGTTCAACAGCAATACACCAATCAGCACTCACTCCTATCTTGGACTTCTTTCTTCTATCTGAAGTTGCAACTACATGGTAGACAGACTGCATAGCACATAAGCTAAAGCCAAGGTCATTCCACAAGTCTGCATATCTCTGAGTCCACTTTGCAGACTTTTATCCCCAGTATGAACTGCACTTGACACTAATACTAGAAGTGAATGCTAGTTTTAGTCAATTTTCAGGATAACTACTACAGTGTAAACTACCAGATTATATACTAGATATGCTACCTAGGGTAGTTATCTAGAATGGAAGCTGTTAAGTAAGTTACTCTGATTCTAGTAATTCTTGGATGTTAGGAAAGGGAGGTCCATAGAGCCAGCAGAGACATCTGAGATGGAATGGAGGTATGTGATCTATACTGGAAGAGATAGAGAAGTGTAGATGAGAGATAAGGAGTTATCCATGGGTTGAGACAGATATGGATGGAACATGAGATGTGACAATTATATCCTCAAAATAACAGTCTGTAACAAATGCTTATATTGTGTAGCTATAATTGGGTATATGTATTATTGGAACACATACTCAGTCCTACACTAGGTTGTGTAAATGGCTGAGGATTTTGCCCATCAAGTAAGTCCTTTTATAGGTGAAACAAAATGATGGATAAACTATATAGTTGTAGCCCAAGCATTAGCCAACAATTTTTTTAATGTCATCAATTCATTACATGGGGCTTGGTGGCAGAACATGCCTACAGAAGGAATTACTATGGGATTGAACCACAACCTTTATGTAGTTGCCTACTATAAGGGATTACTACAGAATCAAATCCACAATCTCAAGTAGGTTAGGGGTAGATGTAATACATGTGGATAGGGGGCTCTTTCACTACACCATCTCACCCCTGCAAACATTGGCCGACAATTGATCGAGTGAGTTCATGCTCATAATAATAGAAATAGAGGAAATATGAAATAGGAATAAGAAAAAGGAAATAGAATGTGAATTGGCTTATTGTCTTGGGATATTGCACCTCATCTGACATGTACCTTCATTTATTACATTCCATCAAGAATACAGTGTACTCATAGAGTACAATAGATCCTAAGAAGGCCCAGGGTCTCTGTTTAACAAGGCATTCATCAGTACCAATATACAAGCAAAATACTAATACTTCAAGCTCCCAATCATGTTCAGCAAGGTTTCTCGGTCAAAATATCTTCCAAGGTCAACCAGTATTCCATTTTCCACGAAGTACCACATTAGAGTGGACAAACATTATTCCAGGTTAACCAATACCCTATGGCCGTTCAGCAACGTCCCAGGAATCAAACAGGCAATGTCATTTGAAACCATTCGTATGATGTATTATGTGTCAGAATGACAAATCCTCTTTGCCTAAATCCCACTCCCTGACCGCCCCGCGTTTCTTATACTCAATATCCAAGAGACTTGCACTCCGACTAACGGCACTCATATTGATATCAACTTTTGCCTTATCTTTCCCTTTGCCCTTCTTATCCTTCAGCCCTAAGCGTTCCAACCTCTTTCTTTCTTCTTTATCCTGTCTGCGCAGCTTGATCAATTCAAGCATAGCATCCCATCCCTCAAATTCGACATCATTAATGAGGCCAGTTGTAGGGATATTGGGCACCGTGCTCAAGGGAGCAGTATCCAATCGAGGGTCATAGCTATCTTGGAAGTATTTGTCCATTTTGGAAGGCAAATTGGTGGACGGAGAGGGGCCAGGTGAAAGCGAGGAGGGACGCGAGGAAAGGGACATGCTTTGGGTACGCGAGGAGCTACGTGAACATGGTTCTGACTTTGATTTTGGAGCAGGCGAAAAATCAGGAGGGCTGGCACTGGGTCCAGAGTGATTTTGACGTAGATTGGGACTGTGACCACACTCAATGGGAGGTATATTGGAAGATGATGTGCTCGGTACTAGGTCATCATGTCGGGAGCTAGGAACATCGTGGTAACGACGAAAGTCATCATTACTGTCCTCGGAACTGTAAAGGTTATCCAAAGCGTGTCTGCCAGATGACCGCCCAGGCGAAGGAAATCCACGGCGAGTAGACCTCTTCCGTTGTCGTCGGCCTTCTTCTGTGTTTCGCTTGCGCCGTGGCGACGCACTCCTACTTCTGTATCGTCTCACTCGACCTCCGTTATCATAGGTATCATTTGTCTTCCTTTGATTTCGGCTGTCCCTTTCATCTTTCCCTCTACTCGTATTTCTTTCACGTTCCTTCTCTCTTCCCTCTTCCCTCTTTCTTCTTTTCTTCTTCCCTTGCTCGCTCTCACTATGTTTCTCCTCTCTTCCATCCCATGTCTCCCAGTTCCGGACTCGCCTCTCTTTCTCCCTATTCGCAGTTCGGCCATCCCACCGGTCCCAGCCTTTCTCATGGCTTCCCTCTCGTTCTTCTCTCCATGAACATCTTGAGGACAAATGGGGATGAGAATGCGATGAGCGAATGTGTTTATGTCTCCCTCCTGAAAGTCGTGCACGAACTGCTTCCTCCGCACGCGCTCTCTGTTCTCTCTTTTCTTGTTCCCGTCTTTCGCGTTTGATTTCTTCCGCAGCATCAGCTTGAGCTTTCAAGATAGCCTTATTATGATCATCCGTGCTTCGGATTATAGATGTCAGGAACCGTTTATTTGTTCGAGGTGCATTAGAGTCTTGCCTGTATGCGGAAATTTAACTCATATGAATGGTCGACTGCGGCAACTCACAAGTTACTCGCGATGTAAGCCCTGATTCCATGCTGACTGTACTTCTCTGCTTTCTTTTTGGCCTCCTTTAGTATGAGTTCCGCTACGTGGCGATCAAGATCTTCATCCGTCACGGTGGGCGACAAAGAGGTCCCCATTTGTGCTCGTACGAGATTAGAGACTACATGAGAAAGAGTATTGGGCTTGTCGTTCACAGTGCTCGAGTTTGAAGATACCATTGCACCAATGGGCCTCGAGTTGGCTAATATACAGTGATGCGTTATTAATTGTTGTCCAAGTTTATGGAGAGAATGAGGACTTGGTAGTATGCCGCCACTAGTTGTCCACTAGTTGTTTGAGACAGCATGAATATTTGCCAATGTTTGGAACTGTGGGTTCAGCAACTTCCGCCCTCTTGCCATGCTGCACCTGGAATTTAATTGTGATATGCGGCCCTCGTCCCACGTTTCTACTTGCTTAGCAACATATCCTGGGCTTTGTGGTGTACAGTATTGAGCCAATCCGAATAATTGGTGTGTGTAGGAGTACTTGTCTAGAGCGTCAAATGTGTAGAGCTTCCATTTTCTCGGAATCCCCGCCTATTTCCGATTTACCAAACCAGGAATCCTTTGTTCTGCCCTGCTGTTATAGAAGCGAAATAGAAGCAAAATTCCGGCAGGCGGACACGATTTTTACCCTTCCAAATGAGTTCTATCCTATCAATGTTCTGTCAAACTGGCCTAGGGTGTGGCTTACTTGCTCTACACTTATCAACCTTCTTCTGCATTTCTTCCTTTGACTCAGAGCCACTCCTCTCCTGACTCGTTCTGTCTAGAAACATCCTGTC
>Ga0157368_1001337_pt1 | contig 10444 bp, 1 predicted proteins | sample AttbisABBM3_FD_113146 | JGI IMG/M metagenome (GOLD analysis project Ga0157368, IMG submission 113146) | Fungus gardens microbial communities from leaf cutter ant in Botucatu, State of São Paulo, Brazil - Atta bisphaerica ABBM3 | ecosystem: Host-associated > Fungi > Mycelium > Unclassified ...
TGATAGTAATGTTAGGTCACTTAGAGGTAGACATGAAGGTTTCAGATACAGGTATGGAAACTGCAAAATCTGATGATTGTAGAGGGATATTAACAAATAATGGAGATACCAATGGTGTGTTAGCTATAATACAAGAGAGAGCAAGATTTTCCTGCAAAAATAGACAGAAGTTTATTAACCCATTTACTTAGTCAATCAGTGGATTATATCAGGTGAGCCAGTTGTATCCAAGGACCAAAGAGCAGGAAAAATCAAGTGGAGTGACATAAAAGTCCAGATTCATACAATTACCAGTAGAAAAAATTATGGGCAAGTTAGCAATTTTGGAGATGGTGCTGTTTAATGAACTATCAAACAAGTGGAGAGCAACCAGAGGAGTTGCAGAGGTCTTCAGGTGGTGAGCATCCACAGATTTTGAGTCTACAAAGCAATGAGTAAACCTGGAGTTGACAAGAGCTCAAAATGGGATTTTATTAAAATGATCCTGACTAAGAATAAAAGGAGAAGTAAGGGAAACAAAAAGTGAATGAGGATTAGAAAAAGCAGATGCATTGAGTTGGATGGGACTTGTTGCTGCACAGGAAAGATCAACATGGCTCTCAGTCTGTGCAGAGTCCTGGTATTATAACTTGGGCTCAAAGAGTTAAAGCAAAAGTGTACTTGTGTATTGAGGAACACAAGAGAACTCAATGGGGTTCTCACTACAACCTAGTCTATCTTATATACCCCAGACCATGGTTTGTGCACAGTAGCTACTGCCTATCCTAAAGTTATGACTAAAGTCTTCTAGTAGATTCTATTACCTTTTATAATCATGTGATCCCTGTGACTGTGATGTGTCACACTCATGACCATTGTGATGTTATGTCATGCTTCTGTTATGCCTTGTGACTTGTGACCATTACATATGACATCATCTTTCTTACCTTTTGCTAAGTCTTAAAAGAGTACTACTATTCTAAAATAAAGGAATAAAAGTTGAGAGTGAAAATAGAACTAAGTCCATCTTTAGCAGTTCTGATATCTGGAGGTTATTCTCTATTTTTCTGAGGGTTTCTTAAAAGCAGCTGCTAAAAGATCAGCAGTTACAGAAGCATTGTAGCTCTTGGAAGTAACTATGAACTGTTTCTTAAGAACAAGTTGGACTTTGGTCTCCTACACCGCAATAGAAGTGTAGATTATTTTTGAGCTGCTTCTTGCACTTGTCACTAGTCAACTTGCTATTGCTGGCTAGCTTGAAAGAGAGATTCATCTGTAGAGAATTGGATTGTTTCTTAGAAGCAGTGAATGGGGTAGTTTGGAAGGATATTATTTGGCAGATGAGGCTGCCAGAGATGGATTTGCCTTATTCTGGGAGGCCATGGTATGACCAGAGGTAAAAGCTTTACCTTGCTTCTAGGAGTGAGACTTGAGAGCTTTCTTTTTTGCCTGCCTTGTATGGTGGCATTTGCAGTCATATTCCCAGTAGTAGAGATCAATAGTTATTGCTAAAGTGTATATTCTGGAACAATGTGGGTTTTACCTGTTCCCAGGTGAAGATAAGATTCTGGATCTGATTGGGAAGCTACTAACAATAGTAGTGGCATAAAATACTATTTTCCTAACCTAATTAGGAGGCATAGCATATGAAATCTATATTGTAAGTGGAAATCTTATTGCCAGGCTTCATGCAAAGATTGTCCAGCATGTTGGCCACTTCAACAATAGAGTTCAAAAGACTAAAATGTTAATGTAGCTTATTAACAAAAAGATTCCAATTAGAGAGCCAGTCTTATATGATGTCTTGGTCTTTCTGGTTGAGACCTACCTCAAACCAGTCCTAGGCTACTTCAGTAAGGTAGGTTATTGCAAAGTTGATTTTCACAATGTCAGTGTTGAATTGTGTGGGATTAGTGTGGAAGTAGAAATAACATTGGAATAAGAAATTATTGAGCTTGTTAGGCTTAGTACCACTGAAAGTATTAGGGATATAGGCTTTAGTTCCCCTTGAATTAGTATTGGGACCAGAGGTCTGATTAGCATTAAGTATATTTGCAAGTTAACCAAGTACATTGGCCAACTGTTCATTAGTATTATTGCTCTAACAGGGTTTTGACTATGAGCAAGTAGAGGAAGTAGGTCTATTAGATGTCAGATTAGTAACAGGATTAGTAGTAGGAGCATTCTCCCAATTAGGATTGTTGTTTGTAGGAATAATACTCCAGGGACAGGTGAAGCTGTTTAGCTAGATTGAATAGTACAAGATAGAGACCTTGGAGATGATCAGCTTCTTTAATAAATATGTCTTGAACATCATGAAGTGTTTGGCAAATATGCAAGATTATTGCTAAAATGCAAAATAGTATTAAAGGGTGTCCCAAGTAGTGGGACCAGAGTTGATGTTGAAAAGTTATAGTAAGAGAAAGTTATTTGAACTTGAAGTGCAAAAGTTTTTAGATAGGACTGTGACAGAGGATTTAACAAACAAAACTGCTTAGAAGTGACAGCAGACTTGGGAGTCTGATAATACTGTTAGATACAGTTTACACTGGGAGTGAAAGTCTGCAAAATAGACTCAGAGATATATAGACTTGTAAAATGATCTTAGCTTCAGCTTATGTGCTGCGTTATCTATCTGCCATGTAGTCACAACTTCAGATAAGAGAAAGGAGTCTGAGATTAAAGTGAGTACTGATTGGTGTGTTGCTGTTGAACACAAAAGATTGAGTTCAATAAGGATTATCTTTGTTGATTATCAGACTAGCAAATTACAGTGTAACTACTAGTCTTATATACAAGGAGATAATATAGAAGATGCTTGGGGTTTCAGTGATGAGATACTGATAGGAGTAAGGACTCTGCCATAGGAGACTGAGTTGGATAGGAGTATTCCTGTTATAGAAGATAGAATATCCAGATTGTTGCATTACCACCATGAGAGTATGTTGTAAGAAAGGTAGCTGCCATGAAAGATGGGCTTGTAGATTAAATGTTGAGAAGGCAGTATCACTGCAGGAATGTATTTTCTGGACAGGTGAACTTGGCATATGATACTTACCTAAAGTTACAACTACATAGCAAACAGATAGTGCAGTATATAAGCTGAAACCAAGATTTTTCTATTCAAGTCCATGTTACTGAGCTCATTACATGAAGTTTCTACACTTTATATATTCCTAAGCCAATCTTACAGGCTTTTGCCTTCTAGTATGAACTATTTTTAATATTACCTTATAGTATATATATTATATACTCATGGATGACATATAGACTTTAGGATAAGGCATTTATTGCTAGCACAGACCATTTATGTATTATATAAATAGTGTAGGAATACAGCAGGGACTTCTTGTTAAGTTTTCTTATAATCTTCATGAGATACTTAGCCTATAAGTTTACTTAAGTGGTCTATTGGTCATCTTGACTAGTGGTTACCACAAAACTTGTTATGTCTTGAATATATTATCCAAAATATGTAATTAGTGTAACTTAGAAAGGTATAGCATACAAGCTAAAGCCAAAGATTGTTTGATTTCTATATTTTTGGATAATACACCAATAACTTAGTTTGAACTTCTAAGAGATTCTTATTGGATCTTAGATAATGAAGTGTAAACTATGTCTAACAACTACTAACCAAGATGATTAATAGCTCACTAAGTAGTCTTATAACAAAGAATCTCATAGAGATTACAAGAGAACTCAACAAGAAGTTTCTAATGTATTGCTATTCTGTTTATATAAAAAGTTTATAGTTTGTGCTAATAATAAATACTCTTATCCTAAAGTACATGTGTTGTCCATGAGTCTATCACTGTCAGAGTTGTGAATGCTAGACTTGATTTTATTTTATTTTTGAGTTTTTCTTTATTTTGAATTTAGATAAAGTTATGATGTGATGTGATATATGACAGTCATACAAGTTATAAAGTGTGACAATTGTTATGGTCACAAAATCATGTGATATAGAGAAGGCCATAGAAGGTCCTGGAACAAATAATATCATATAGTATAGTAACAATATGCTGACCTTATGGTAAGCACATATACTTTAGGGTAGGTTAGTTGTAATATGTACACAGACTACAGTCTATGGTATATAAGGTAGACTATTTTGTACTTAGAACTCTATCAAGTTCTTTTGTGCTACTCAATACAAAAGTTGTCTTTTGTTTTTACTTAAGAGCTTAAGTTATAACAATCATACTATTACTACAAGACAAACATGTTTCCACACTCTTGACATTATTGTTCTAGTTCCTTCTACTATGTTCCAAATCTATGACATTACATCATGTGACATATCATGTGACCATTATTATATGCCTCTTCATTATCCAATAAAATAAAATCAAGAAAAATAGATAAAAGGAAAATAAAATCAAGATTAAATCTAAGGGTTCAAGTGCACTATAACAAAGGCATTGTCTATAGCTAAAGTAATGGACATATATCAAGAGTGATTCACACTTGCAGAAATATCTGCAATAGTACAGAAAATAAATTGAATAAAGTAGTATGAATAGAAGATAATAACAAAAAAGAGTTGGATGTGATACTTATGTAAATGGGATAACCTTGGCTTCAATAGAAGACATTGTGTCCAGCTTGATCTTATTGTATGGTTGTATTTTAGAAAAGGGGTTTTAAGTAGGTTTTAAGGCAAGTACAGCATAATTCTAAGTTGATTATCAGACTAGAGAACTATATATGGTGGCTATTGCTATAAATACAAGGACTATTTTCTAATGATACTGCTATTACACATATTCTGGATTGTCAGGCACCATAAGGATTGTCATTTAAAACTCTATAGGATTAATGAGAAATAAAGAGTTTGGTTTCTGGGTTAATAAATAATTGGAATGGAGTATAATCTATACCAGAAGAGGATGAAAAGAGTGTGAATGTTAGATAGTATGTAATAACATACTTGGAAATTCAACTAGAGATCTTCTTCTTTATTACTTATATATTGTTTTAATTGCTACTTATAGTTTTTGACTCTGGCTCTTTGCTAAAGCACCTACCAATGGATATATACAGCTGCTCTTTATATTCTTAGTGTATTTTGTACTTCACCTACTAGTGAAATTGAGACTCTAGTAGGTTTTATTTCTATTTATCTTCATCTTAAGAAGCTGGTTAAGCAGTCTTGTCTCAAAACTGCTACTCTTCTCTCTTAGTATGCACTGATATCTCTACTTAGTGCTAGAAACTCAAAAAGTACTTGCTCTCATCCACAATCACTTGTTTTTATCAAATATCTCAGCAAGTCATTTATAGTAGCCTGAAAAGTAGTTAGTGAATTTGTAAGTCCAAAAAACATTATTGTTAGCTGATAAGCACTCTTTGGCATTATAAATTCTGCTATCATAGACTGACTTCTGAGACATCTGTTTTCTGACCTCTGAATATGACTCTAACCATACTTAGGTGTACTTTTACATCCATACTTGCTTACATGCAGATTAACTCCTTGTGTTTCATCTCCTGGTAACTTGTCATCCAGACTCCTGGTCATCCTATATCCTAGAAAATATCTCTATAAAGTCTCTTTAGTTATCTTCTACACTACTATCTTCCTAGCCACAGTTCTAACTACAAACTTAGTATTTAAGACTAAGTAGATGCTCTGTAGTATTCAGTCTGTAAATTAACTAAGAACTGACCAAGAATCCTTCAAAACTTATTCTTTTACTTCTCCAACTAAGCTATCAGTTAGTCCTCTCTGATATCTTATCATCTAAAATTATAACTTTGCAACAGACAATAGTACAACATATAAGTTGAGGCCAAGGTTGTTATCTGAGATTATGTTGCCAATCTGTGGATAAGCTTCCAAGCCTAATCTGTAATCTAGGTACTTGTCTAATCTCACAGATTTCTACATCTGTTCCCAGATAAGTTTTTATACTTAATCTGATCCTTTTCTGTATGACTGATTATAGATATCTACTCAAAGCAAGATCTATCCAATTTTAACAGTATTTTGATAAGCTTAAGTTATTGTTAAGTGCAGTTCATACTTGTAGGACAAAATAACATTTATGTGTTATATCTTCTATGAGCTGTGTAATCACAATTTTAGAAGAAGGTCTTGGAAAGAGAAGTTAAAAGTTATAAGGAGTAAGAGAAGTATGTTACCATTGATACTGGAGTTTGGTGTTAACTTTAGTCAATTATCAGGCTAACTATTACAGAACAACTACCAACCTTGAATACATTAGTAAACTAAAGAAGTAATGAAAATAGATCTCTGAGTGGATGTTTCAGTAGTGAAAACACTAAAAGAAGTTGTCAGGCATGGTTCATACTGGAGGTGAAAGTCCACAAGATGGACTTGTGGAACAACCTTAGCTTCAGCTTATGTGCTGTGCTATCTATCCATTGCATGGTTGCAATTTCTGATGGAAGGAAGAAGTCTAAAATGGAAGTGAGTACTGTTTGGTGTGTTGTTGTTAAACACCAGGGATTGAGTTCAATAGAATTTATCTTCATTGATTATCAGACTAGCAAATTACAGTGTAACTACTAGTCTTATATACAAGTATATATTATAGGAGATGCTTAGGGTTTCAGTAGTATAGTCTTTATTACCCTGAGCAGAGGTTTCAGTGTTGACACACTGACAGGAGTATGACTCTGCCATGGAAGACCAAGTTAGATAGGAGTATCTTCATTATAGAAGGTGAAATCTCCAGATTGTTGCAAGAAAGGTGGCCACCATAGAAGGCAGGCTTTTTGGATTAGATGTTGACAAGGGGTATTCCTGTGGGAATGTGTTTTCTGGATGGGTGGACTTGGCATATAACAAAAGTTCAGATTAGACAGAAAAAACTTTGCATAAAGTCTAAGTAATTTTGTAGAGTTTGAGAAAGATAAATAGGCAATGAAAACAGATACAAATGACTATAGAATTTGATACAAATAAAGCCAAATAACCATGGAGTTTTGATATCAAAATAACTATATTAAAGACAAACATATCTTAGAGTTTGGGTTATGATAGTTATCCATAAAGAGACTATACCTGGTATTTAATATAATAAAGCTAACTACTACTCTATAAACCTAATATCAGGTCAATGTGTAGCTTTTCTTCTAGACCTGATTATTGCAAATAAAGAAGAAGAATGGGAAGTGGAACAAGTCCTAGATAGCTGCTAGTACTATAGAAGATATTAGTATCTAATCAAATAGAAGAGTTTTGTATTAAAGGCTAACTTTTGGGAAAATATGTCTGATATCTTTATACTGGCTCTACAAATCATAGTTTAGATAAATAACAGACTTTGAGCAGATTAAGTTCAGGTCAGTGTTCCTTGCTTTAAGTTATAACAATCTAAAAGAGAAGATAAATGTAAGAGAACCTAACTTTTCATTATATTTCACTAAGCAAGGTTCCTCAACTCCTAACCTCACAAACTTTATAACAGACTTCTCTGTCTCCTAGAACCACCAAACCTCATTACAAGGCCTGCAGACTTTACTACTATCAAACACAAACCCTACACTTATCTCTTAGATTGTCTCTCAATTACTATTAAATACATCTTATCTTTTTGAGTAATATTTTAGATACTTCTACTCAGTATCAGAGAATACTAGCAATAGATAAGCCCAGATCCACTCTATAAGAGTATTATATGCCAAGTTCACTTGTTCAAAAGACTATTCTCCATAGTAGTGATATCTTTTCAATTCCCAATAAAAGCTTGTCTTTTATGATAGCTATATTTCCTGCAACACATCTCTGTAACAATGATATAATTAATTCAGAATTTATTGAGTACCCAGTCTTCCATGACAAAGATACTCTTATTAAACTCAGCTTTTCACAGTAGAGTTTTTCTATCAATCTCTTTTAGTATTTTATCACTAAAACATCTCTTAGGGCTATACTCTAAAACTCCCAAGTATCTCTTATTATTCTTACTTGTATATCAGACTAGTAGTTACACTTTAATTTGCTAGTCTGATGATTAATGAATATTCAAGCTAAACTTGATCCCTAGTGTTCTATAGTGATATACTACATTAGTATTACAACTTGAAAGACTTATAAAATAAAGTTAAAAGAAGAACCTTGTATTAGAGTTAACATAAGAGAACTCAATAGAGTTCCAAGTACAAAGTGTCTATCTTATATACACTAGTTAGTTAATCTGTGTGAGACTTTATTTAACCTATTCTAAAGGCTATGTATAATCTATAAAGTTAATATATGGTGAACATGTTGTATAATATTATTATTCTAGAACCTTCTATATCCTTCTGTGTGATATATAATCATGTGACTTGTGACAGTCATGTGTGACATCATGCTAACTCCTAACACTAGATCTAAAAATAACAATATAAATATAAAAATGAAAATAAGTAAAGTCTATTGTCTTCAATTCTAACAATTAGTACTTATTTCTTTCATACTTTGATCTATCTCCTAAAGTTGTGACTATGCAGCAGACAGATGGCACAACACATAAGCTGAAGCCAAGATCATTTTAGGAAGTCCACATCACTATACTCTTCATACAGAGTTTTCATACTTAGTATATTTCTAAGCCAATTCTACAGACTTTTGCTTCCTAGTGTGAACTGTACCTGACAGTACTTAGTTACACTCCTAGGCTGGTTATCATCTAGATTAGCTTTTGATGGACTAGTAACCACTTCTAATTATCCTAATCTCTGTTGTCTAGTCTACTACAGTAGTACTATAGTTATTTAGTTAATTATAGTTGTAGATATTTATTGGTCAAGTATATAAACCATATGCTTAGACTATCCTACTATAGTATATATGGTAGTAGTGTAACAGTAGAATATCTTATCCAAATATCATCTGAAGTTTCTGAGCACTTATGACTCTTCAATATAAGATTAATCCTTTTATACTCAAGTTTCTGACTATTTGCATACTATTATTTTTGTGTTATGTCATAGACTGACTTCTGCATAGAACTCTAGCATACCTAGGTATGCTTCTACATTTATGCTTATTTGTATATAGATCAGTTTCTTGTGTTTTACCTTCTAATAACTCATTATCTAGACTCCTAGTCATTTTATATTCTAGAAACTGTCTCTATAACATCTTCTTAGTTATTTCCTATACTACTATTCCTTAGCCACAGCTCTGACTACAAACTCAGTATATAAGACCAAGTAAATATTCTGTAGTCTTTAGTCTGAAAATCAACTAAGAATTCAACTAAGACTATTTTACTACTCCCTTATTACCTAAAATTATAACATATGACAAGTAGTGGACACAATACATAAGTTGAGGCCAAGATTATCATCTGAGATCATGTTACCTATTTGCAGATAAACTTCTAAGCTTGATCTATAATCTAGATACTTATCTAACCTTATAAATCTCCATATCTGTTTTCCAAATAAGTTTCCACACTTGATCCAACCCCCTTCTTATTGCAACTAATCACAGATATCCACTCAAAGCAAGTTCTGTTTTATCTTTCATCTATCCTCTTGACATGTTAGCTCAGTATTGTTCTACTAGATTATAATAGACTACAGAGTATTTAGAATAGTAGCTATCTTCAAAAAATCTCATTCCATTTTCCTAAAGATAGGTTATACTCAATATATATCAGAATCATGAATAATAAACTTAGTTTATTTTTCTTTTCATATTTAATTTCTTTATTATTTTATTTTTTATTTTAGAACTTAGAGTTAGGGTTAGCATGATGTCACATGTCACAGTCACATGTGATCATGTCACATTGGAATATAGTAGAAGATTCTGGAAGAAATGATATCATAATAGCATATTTAATATATGAAGAATAATATATAGTCTTTAGGATAGGTTAATAGTACTGTAGCATGGACCAGTAGCCTAGAAGTATATAAGGTAGACAGTTCTGTACAGAGCTCTCTATTAAGTTTTCTTGTGTTGACTCTAATACAAGGTTTCTTTACTTGATCTACTCTAAGATCTTGAAATCATAACAATATAGTAGACTTCAGTAATATACTTAGGTTTTTCTGAAGATTATAAAATCTGCATAACTCATGGACTTCACTTAGTTGTCCTAACATTAAGAGTGATTGAAAACTATTATCACATCTCAATCTGGTCACATTTGTTCTAATCTACAGATAATACATATACATACTCTCTTATTCATGTTCTTAATCTTCTTCTAGTATAGATTAATCTCATGCATTCTATGTTGATTACTCCTTACACATCCTTGCTAGACTTTCTAGTAATCCCATAAATTTTCAACTCTCTATCTAAAAACCATCTAGACTCAGGATTACTTGCTTACAATCTTTATTCCTGTCATTGTCAGGCACGGTTCACACCGGGGTGGAAGTCTGCAGAATGGACTTGGAGATGAGCAGACTTGTGGAACGACTTTGGCTTCAGCTTATGTGCTGTGCTGTCTGTCTGCCGCGTGGTCGCAACTTCAGATGAAGGAGAGAA
>Ga0157368_1001338_pt1 | contig 10441 bp, 8 predicted proteins | sample AttbisABBM3_FD_113146 | JGI IMG/M metagenome (GOLD analysis project Ga0157368, IMG submission 113146) | Fungus gardens microbial communities from leaf cutter ant in Botucatu, State of São Paulo, Brazil - Atta bisphaerica ABBM3 | ecosystem: Host-associated > Fungi > Mycelium > Unclassified ...
CTTCGTGCAGCGCCTGCGCGAATCCACCGGCATGAGCGCGGCGGATGTCGCCCGGGCCTATGTGGTGATGCGCGATGTGCTGCACCTGCCGCACTGGTGGCGTCAGGTGGAAGCCCTGGATCACCAGGTACCGGCCGAGCTGCAGTTGCGCCTCATGAGCGAGCTGATGCGTCTGGGGCGGCGGGCGACGCGCTGGTTCCTGCGCAGCCATCGCAGCGGACTGGATGCCGGTACTGCGGCGGCGTTCTTCGGGCCGCGTATCGCCGCGCTGGGGGTCCGCCTGGACGAATTGCTGCAGGGCGAGCCGCGCCAGGACTGGGAAGAGCGCTTCCGCGCCTACACCGAAGCAGGGGTGCCCGAATTGCTGGCGCGGGTCGTGGCCGGTACCAACCACATCTACACCCTGTTGCCGGTGATCCAGGCGGCGGATGTCACCGCCCAGGATCCGCTGGCGGTAGCGGCCACCTGGTTCGCGGCCGGTGACGTGCTCGACCTGACCTGGTATCAGCAGCAGCTCAACCAGTTGCCGGTCACTAATGCCTGGCAGGCGCTGGCCCGCGAGGCCTTCCGTGACGAGGTGGACGTCCAGCAGCGCACCATCACCATCGGCATGCTCAACCTCGCCGAGGCGCCCAGCGATCCGGAAGCGCGTCTCTCGCTGTGGCTGGAGCAGCACAGGGCGGCAGTGGAACGCTGGCGCGGTCTGCTGGTGGATCTGCGTAACGCCAACGGCCAGGACTATGCGATGTACAGCGTCGCCAGTCGTGAACTGGCGGACCTGGCCAGCAGCAGCGCCTGAGCTCGGGCGGCGCTATCGATAGCTTTCGATAGCGCGCCTTGCCAGGCTGGAGGATGAAAAGGCAGCGTACCACCTGAGGTGCGCTGCCTTTTTCTTTGCGGAGAGGAATGGCTGCGCTACTTGGCTTGCGCCTTCAAGCCCTGCAGCAATGCCTGGTGGAAGCGCTCCGGCGCCTGCATCTGGGGTGCGTGGCCAAGGTCGGCGAATTCCACCAGGGTCGCCTGGGGAATGCGCTTCGCTGCGGCTCGACCCAATTCAGGGTAGTGACCCAGGCGCGCCTTGACCTCCGGTGGCGCGGCGTCCTTGCCAATGGCGGTGGTGTCGCGCTGGCCGATCAGCAGCAGGGTGGGCATGCGCAGTTGATTGAATTCGTACACCACGGGCTGGGTGTAGATCATGTCGTAGAGCAGTGCCGAGTTCCAGGCAACCCTTTCCTTGCCCGGTCCGGCATTGAGGCCGGCAAGCATGTCCACCCAGCGGTCGTAGCGGGGTGACCATTGGCCCGCATAATAGGTGCTGCGTTCATAGTCGCGGATACCCGCCGCCGAGGTCTTCAACTCCCGCGCGTACCATTGGTCCACGCTGCGATAGGGCACGCCCAGCGCCTTCCAGTCTTCCAGGCCGATGGGATTGACCAGTACCAGCTGCTCGGTGGCCTCCGGATAGAGCAGGGCGTAGCGGGTCGCCAGCATACCGCCGGTCGAATGGCCGATCAGCGTGACCTTGGCGATACCCAGCTGATCGAGCAGGGCATGGGTGTTGGCCGCCAGTTGCTGGAAGCTGTATTGATAATGGGCCGGCTTGCTGGATTTGCAGAAACCGATCTGGTCGGGCGCCACCACGCGGTAACCGGCCGCGCTCAGCACGCGAATGCTGTCCGCCCAGGTTCCCGCGCAGAAATTCTTGCCATGCAGCAAGACCACCGTACGGCCATTCGCCCGACCGCTGGGCGCCACGTCAAGATAGGCCATTTCCAGCTTTTGCCGCTGGGAATCGAAGGCGAATTGCCGAACCGGGAAGTCGTAGTCGAAACCTTCCAGGCGTTCACCGTAGGCGCTGGCGGCCGCCGCGACGAATGGGCTCGTGAGCAGGGCGGCCAACGGCAAAGCGAGACGCAGGGACATGGGCGAACTCCGATCTTAAAACAGCTCCGACCAGGGGTGGCTGCCGAAGATTCCGGGTCGGTCCGGCCCCTGTGTCGCAGTCGATGTCGAGGCGAGTATTCATGCCGTATCGCTTCGCCTCCCGTGTCGGGTCTGATAGGCTGGCAGGACGCTTTTTCGTTCATGCGCACCTCCTTCATGCGCTTCTTTCCGATTACGTGAGGTTTCCGGTTTGGCGCTTGAGTCCCATTCCTTGACGCAGCCCGATGCACTGGCCGATTGCGCCAATGAGCCGATCCACATTCCCGGCAGTATTCAGGAGCATGGCTTCCTGTTCGCCGTGGAAGAGCCGGGTCTGCGCATCGTCCAGGCCAGCGCCAATGTGCGCGAGTATCTGGGTGTGGCGGTGGAAGAGGTGCTCGGTCGATCCCTGGGCGAACTGCTGCCGGGCATGGATCTGCCCGCCATGGTCGCGGCCCTGGATCAGGAAGAGCAGAATCCCTCCTACCTGGGAGACGTGACCCTCGGTCCGCAGGGGCAGGTCTTCGCCCTGTTCATGCACCGCTTCGGCAAGGTACTGATCGTCGAGTTCGAGGCGCCGGTGGACAGCCGTCTGGGCCTCAACACCCTGTATCCCATGGTGCGGGTGTTCATCGAACAACTGCATCAGGCCGAAACGGTCGAGGCCATCGCCAAATTGGCGGTTCACGAGGCCAAACGCATTTCCGGCTTCGATCACGCCATGATCTATCGCTTCGACGAAGACGGTCATGGCCAGGTACTGGCCGAAGAGCGTGACCCAGGTGTGCCCAGCTACCTGGGCCTGAGGTTTCCGGCGTCGGACATCCCCGCTCAGGCGCGGCGACTGTATCTGGCCAATCGCATTCGGGTGATCGGTAACGCCTACTACCAGCCTTCGCCGCTACAGCCGCAGGACAATCCCCTGACGGGGCAGCCGCTGGATCTGAGCTTCGCCCACCTGCGCAGCGTATCGCCGGTGCACCTGCAGTACATGAGAAACATGGGCACCCTGGCCTCGATGTCCGTCTCCATCGTGGTTGGCGACCAGCTCTGGGGGCTGGTGCTCTGCCACGATCGCCAGCCGCAGCGGGTGTCTTTCCAGACGCGCACGGCCTGCGAGTTGTTCGGTCGGGTGCTGTCGCTGCAGATAGATGCCGCCGAGACCCATGCCGAGTCCGACCGACGCCTCGCCTTGCGCCAGTCCATGGTGCAATTGCTGTCGAGCATGGCGGATCGCGACAGCGTCTGTCAGGGCCTGCTCGACCTGCCGCAGGTCTACCTGGACTTCGCCCGGGCCCAGGGCGCGGCCATCATTTCCTCCGACGGCACCGAACTGATCGGTCAGGCGCCACCGCGGGAACAGGTGGACGAGTTGATCGAATGGCTGTCGACCAACGTCAAGGATCACTATGCGACCGACAACGTGGCCAAGGATATCGCCGAGTTGCCCAAGCTGGCTCAGCATGCCGCCGGGATACTCGCCGTACCCATCTCCGAACTGCACTCCCACTACCTGATCTGGTTCCGCGCCGAACTCGTCCAGGTGGTGAACTGGGCGGGACGCCCAACCAAGCAGGAGGGCGACGACGGTCGGCTGTCGCCGCGGCAGAGCTTCGTGCTCTGGCAGGAAACCGTGCGTGGCCTTTCGCTGCCTTGGTCGGCGCTGGAAGTGGAGAGTGCGCTTGAACTGCGCAACGCGGTCCGCGGTATCGTGCTGCGCAAGGCGGAAGAACTGGCCGAGCTGGCCGAAGAGCTGCAGCGCAGCAACAAGGAGTTGGCCGCCTTCTCCTACAGCGTGTCCCACGATCTACGGGCGCCACTGCGACACATTGCCGGTTATGCCGAGCTGCTGGGCGATATCGAGGGTGGCAAGCTGTCCGATCGCGGGCGGCGTTTCCTCGAGAACATCGGTTCCTCCGCCCGCTTCGCCGGTAGCCTGGTCGACAATCTGCTGAGTTTCTCGCAGATGGGGCGGGCCGCGATCCGCTATTCCGACGTGAATCTCACGGCCTTGGTGGAGGCGATCCGCGAAGAGATGGCGCCGGACTATGCCGATCGCCAGGTAGAGTGGCGGATCGGCCCCTTGCCGGTAGTCATCGCCGATGCCGCCTTCGTCCACCTCGCCTTGCGCAACCTGCTGGCCAATGCCATCAAGTACAGTCGCTACGCGGAACCCGCCGTGATCGAAATCGGCACCCAGTCGAGTGACTCCGAAGACATCGTCTTCGTGCGCGACAACGGCGTCGGCTTCAACATGGATTACGTGGGCAAGCTGTTCGGGGTCTTCCAGCGCCTGCACCATGTCGACGAATTCGAAGGCGTTGGCATCGGCCTGGCCAGTGTACGTCGCATCATCGAGCGTCATGACGGCCGGGTCTGGGCCGAAGGCGCCGTGGGTGAGGGCGCTACCTTCTATTTCGCCTTACCCAAACAACGACCGTCGCCGGTACACAAAAGGTAGTTTTGTTCATGCTCAAACCCATTGTACTGGTCGAAGACAATCCGCACGATCTGGAGCTCACCCTGGTGGCGCTGGAACGTAGCCAGCTGGCCAACGATGTCGTGGTGCTGCGTGACGGTGCCGAGGCGGTCGATTATCTATTGCGTCGCGCAGCCTATGCCGACCGTGAACCGGGTAACCCCGCGGTGATGCTGCTGGATCTCAAGCTACCCAAGGTCGATGGCCTGGAAGTGCTCGAGCTGGTGCGTGATACGCAAGAGCTGTGCAGCATCCCCGTGGTGATGTTGACTTCTTCGCGCGAGGAGCCCGATCTCGAAAAGGCCTACGAACTCGGGGTGAACGCCTATGTGGTCAAACCGGTCGAATTCCGTGATTTTGTCGCCGCAATCAGCGATCTCGGCATATTCTGGGCCGTGCTCAATGAACCGCCCCCAGGTTCGCGACGCGTAACCCGACGTACTGGCCACTAGCGGGTGGACAAGATCGCTTCATCCCCAGCCAATGATCCGCGGCCGGCAGGTGTCCGTGACCCGGCTTCGCTGAGCGAACAGATTCAAGGCCGACGCCCGTTTATGCCTCTCTCCAAACAGATCAAGATCCTGCTGGTAGAAGACAGCAAGCTCGATGCGGAGCTGATCCTGATCGAGCTGGAGCGCCATGGCTTCGAGCTCCAGTCCAAGATCGTCTATGAGCGCACCGGTCTTACCCTGGCCCTGAGCCAGCAGACCTACGACATCATCCTATCGGATATCATTTTGCCCGGATTCTCCGGGGCCGAAGCCCTGCGGGTGGCCCGGGCGCTGTCACCGGGAACGCCTTTCATCTTCGTCTCGGGCATCTTCGGTGAGGTGCATGCGGTCGAGATGATGCGGCTGGGCGCCAACGACTATGTGCTCAAGCAGAGCATGGAGTTGCTGGCCAAGGCGGTCGAACGGGCGCTGCTGGTGGTGCACGAGCGCCGTGAGCGCCGCCGTGCGGAAGAAGCCCTGCACAGCCTCGAGGTGCGTTCGCGGCTGGCCATGGATGCCTCCCGGCTCGGTATGTGGGAGTATCTCCCGGCCAGCCAGACCCTGCTCTGGGACGAGCGCTGCAAGGCCATGTTCGGCCTGCCAGCGGATGCGGTCGTTGACCTGGAGGTGTTCGAGCGGTTGTGCGGCGCAGACGGCCTCGCCCGTTTTCTCGATACTGTCCGCCAAGCCGGGGCCGACGAGCGCGACGACGACTACCGTAGCGAATACCGCATCCGTCTCGACAACGGCACCCAGCGCTGGGTCGAAACCCGCGGTCAGCCATTCTTCGACGCCGGAGTCTGCACCCGCTTTTTGGGTGTCATGCTCGATATCACCCAGCAGCGCGATGCCGCGGAAAAGCTCGAACGCCTCAACGTCAGTCTTGGCGAGCGGGTCGAGGAACGTACCCGCGAGCGGGACCGAACCTGGGACCTCACCCGGGATTTGCTGCTGGTGTGCCGGCCTGACGGCATCCTGATGGCGCTCAACCCCGCTTGGGAAGACAACCTGGGCTGGTCCCGGGGAGACCTGCTCAACTCCTCGCTGCTCGAGCTGGTACACCCCGACGAGCGCGTCATGACCGACAGTGAACTCAAGCAATTGGGCACGCGCGCGGCCAGCCAGCGCTTCATCAACCGCATTCGCCACCGCGACGGCAGCTATCGCTGGATCTCCTGGACGGCGGTACCGGATGCCGGCATGACCTATTGCTCGGGCCGAGACATTTCCTCCGAAGTCCTGGCGATGGAAGAGTTAGCGGCCGCCAACCGCCAGCTGCGCGAACAGATCGACGAGCGGGAGCGGGTAGAGGCGACCTTGCAGCAGATGCAGCGCCTGGAAGCGGTAGGCCAGCTCACCGCCGGCGTGGCCCATGATTTCAACAACCTGCTCACCGTGGTGCTCAGTAGCGCCAGCTTCCTCGAGCGCGATCTGGCACGCCTGGAAGCCAGCGAAAAGACGCAGGGCCGGGTGCAAAACATCCGCGAAGCCGGAGAGCGCGGCGCCAAGCTCACCGCCCAACTGCTGGCCTTCTCCCGGCGCCAGCGCCTTGCCCCCAAGCCGGTCAAGCTCAACGAGACGGTCGAGGGCATGCTCGAATTGCTGCGCAGCACCATGGGCGGCAGTGTCTGGATCGAGACCCATCTGCGGGCCGACTGTTGGCATGCCCTGGTCGACCCCACACAGATCGAACTCATCATTCTCAACCTGGCGATCAATGCCCGGGATGCCATGGCCGTGGGTGGTACCCTGCGGCTGAGCACCTCGAATCAGGTCATCACCGAGCCACCGGAGCGCCCCGAGGAGCCCGAGCCAGGCGAGTACGTGCTGCTGGCCGTGCAGGACTCCGGCACGGGCATGAGCGAAGAGGTGTTGGCCAAGGCGTTCGAACCTTTCTTCACCACCAAGGAAGTCGGCAAGGGCTCGGGCCTGGGGTTGGCCCAGGTATTCGGCTTCGCCAAGCAGTCCGGTGGCGGCGTGCGGATCGAAACCCAGATGGGTACGGGTACCACGGTCATGGTCTATCTGCCGCGCACGGCCGCGGAAGATGCGGTGGACCCCGTCGGGCAGCCGGCCCCGGGACGTGATGAACAGGCAGCCGAACGGCGTATCCTGCTGGTCGACGACGATCATGCGGTGCGCAACGTGACGGCGGCACTGCTGGCCGACCTGGGGTACCAGGTGGTGGAGGCCAGCAATGGCTTTGCCGCCCTGAGCGCCCTGGAGCGCGATCCGCGGATCGATCTGCTGCTGGCCGACTTCGCGATGCCGGGTATGAATGGCGCCGAACTGGCGCGTCAGGTCCGTAAGCGGTTGCCGCGTCTGCCGGTCGTTTTCATCACGGGGTACGCCGAACTGGGCGAGCTCGATCCAGAACAGTCATTCATCGTTCCCAAACCGTTTCGCGAGGCGGACCTGGCAGCCCGCCTGCAGGCCGCGCTGCGTGGCGACAAGCCGCAGCCTTCGCCAGTCTGAAGGCGCCTTTCGAATCGAGGTATTTGCGTGTCCACCATCCGTGAAATGTTGCGCGCCGAAGGCGGTGCCCTCCATCAGCAGGTCGATGCGACCTTCGGTCGCTACGCACTGCAGACCAGGCCGCACTATGTCGCCTTCCTGCAGGCGCATGCCCAGGCGCTGATGGGACTCGAGGTACTGCTGGAGCGCTCCGGTGTCGAGCGCCTGCTACCAGATTGGGCCGAACGTCGGCGGACGTCGGTACTGGGCGACGATCTGCAGCATCTGGGGGCGGTGCGGCCGGCACCCGTGGCGTTCGAGCGGACCCTTGACGAGGGTGAGTGCTGGGGTGTCGCCTACGTCCTGGAAGGCTCTCGCCTGGGCTCGCGCCTGCTAGACCGCCATGTGGGAGAGAGTGACGACGAGGCGGTGCGCGAGGCGCGTGCCTACCTCGGCCATGTGCCGCCCAAGGCGGCCTGGCCACAGTTTCTCGAGCGACTGGACCACGCCGGACGTGATCCGCTGCTGCATCCGGGAATGCTGGCCGGCCAGCGGCTGGCTTTCGAGGTCTTTTTGGCCGCGGGACTGCAGCATGTGCCGATAGCGGCGGACACCGTTGCCGCTTCCTGAGCCAGGCTACAGCTTCTCGAGATAGCCAATGACCTCAGCCGCGCCTAGGCGCCCGAGGGTGTCCCCCAGTACCCGGGCGCTTGCCACGGTGTTCGGCAGCAGCAGCCATTCCAGGTCCTGGCCCGGTGCCGGTAGGGGTAGGCGTGCATAGTCGACCTTGAGACCTAGCAACACCTGGATGAAGTCCGGATGATTCCAGACCGCGTTGGGCAGGGCGTACAGGGCGAAGGCAGCCTGCAGTCGATCGATGGCCTGGGGATCCAGGCGCAGACACTGGACCTGCGCCGGTACCTCGACGGCGATACCGCGGATGCGCGCATAGGCGACGATGCTGGCCAAGGCGAGCGTGGTGGTCGCTTCGTTCTCGAGAAAGAAGCGTGAGCCACGCCAGTTCGCCTGGCGGAGCTTCAGGGGTTGCTCGACCGACAGCCTAGGCAACGTCCGATAGAGCGCCGCCTGGAAATCTCGGTAGCCGATGATCCGTGCTTGCTCCCGGGCTGCGGGCAACGCCGCCAGGTCTTCCAGGTGTACCGCATCATCCAGGGGCACGTCGGGCAGCCGCTGGCAGAGACCGTCGAGGGCGCGCAGGTCGAAGATGTGCAAGGGGAGGGTGTCGGCCACCACCAACTGGCTCAGCAGGACGTGGGCGGTATCCTTGATCTCTTGTGTCGGACCGGACAGGGCCGCCCGCGGCAGGCCATGGAGTAGGTGCAGCGGATGGCCATCATCCCACCAGAGACTGTCTCTAGGTGTGGGCAGCGGCGTGAAGGCACGGGCCAGGCGTTCGAGACAGCGCTGGATGCGGCGGCTGGCCAGCGAAGGATGCAGGTGCAAGGCCAGTGAAGACCAGGGGCTGCCCAGGAGGTTGGCATTGTTGCTCATGGGGTCTCCGGGGCGGATGGGAACTACGTGGTCGATCTTAACGTGGCAATGACCGCATTATCGTCAAATGATTCCCCAAAGGTACGATCCCTGGCACGACCGACCGTTCGACCGCGGGAGGAGCGACGTATGGTGCGTGGCAAGCCTGTATAATGCGCGCTTTCCGATTTCTCTGTGAGTCCGCCATGTACGACGCGCTCCGTCCTTTGCTTTTCAAGTTGTCTCCGGAGGGTTCTCACGAACTCGCTCTGGATCTGATCGGTGCCGGTGGGCGGCTGGGCCTGACCGGATTCGGACGGCAGCCGGGGCGGCTTCCCGTGCAGGTGATGGGACTGGAGTTTCCCAATCCGGTGGGTCTGGCGGCCGGCCTCGACAAGAACGGCACCGCCATCGACGGCTTCGCCGGGCTGGGCTTCGGCTTCGTCGAGATAGGTACCGTGACGCCCCGCCCCCAGCCGGGCAATCCCAAGCCACGGTTGTTCCGCCTGGAGCAGGCCGAAGCCATCATCAACCGCATGGGTTTCAATAATGCGGGCGTGGATGCGCTGATCGAGCGGGTCCGGGCGGCACGCTTCAGGGGAGTACTGGGGATCAACATCGGCAAGAACGCCGATACTCCTGTGGAGCGGGCGGTGGACGACTACCTGATCGGCCTGGACAGGGTCTATGCCCATGCCAGCTACATCACGGTGAACGTCAGTTCGCCCAATACCCCCGGCCTGCGCAGCCTGCAGTTCGGCGATGCGCTCAAAAGTCTGCTGGAGTCGCTGCGCCAGCGTCAGGAAGACCTGGCGGTACGCCATGGTCGGCGGGTGCCCATCGCGATCAAGATCGCGCCTGACATGACCGACGAAGAAATCGTACTGACCGCCCAGGCGATCCGCGATGCCGGGATGGACGCCATCATCGCCACCAACACCACGCTGGGGCGCGAAGGCGTGGAGAATCTGCCGTATGCGGCGGAAGCGGGTGGGCTGTCCGGTGCGCCGGTACGGGAGAAGAGTACCCATGTGGTGCGGGTGTTGGCGGGCGAGTTGGGCGGGCGTTTGCCGATCATCGCGGCGGGCGGGATTCTGTCCGGCGAGGATGCCGCCGAGAAGATCGCGGCGGGTGCCAGTCTCGTGCAGCTCTACAGTGGCTTCATCTACCGGGGACCGGCGTTGATTCGCGAGGCGGTGGACGCCATAGCCGCAGTGCGGCCCTGAGGGGATAGGGGGCTCTTCGCGAGCCCCCGTGGGACCAGGTCCCAGATCCCGGGAGGGGATCTAACTGGAATAGCCAGACCGCTGTGGAAGCCCGCGGGCTTCCGCTAGTGAAATCGAATTAGCCTGCGGCTTGCAGTTGATTCATGCGTTGAAGACCGGCGGTGCCTACGTAGCCGTCCCATTGGTCGCTACGGCCCTCGCGCCAGCCATTGAGCCAGGCCTGCCGGACGGCGTCCTGAGTGAAGGGACAGAGATCCCGGGATTTGCCCACAATGCCGTGCTGATAACCACGTTGGAAAGCTCGTTCCATTGGATCACGCTTGAGTCTTCTCATAGGGTAGTGCCCTCGTCGGTTGACTTGCAGATTGTCCATGGCC
>Ga0157368_1001339_pt1 | contig 10439 bp, 4 predicted proteins | sample AttbisABBM3_FD_113146 | JGI IMG/M metagenome (GOLD analysis project Ga0157368, IMG submission 113146) | Fungus gardens microbial communities from leaf cutter ant in Botucatu, State of São Paulo, Brazil - Atta bisphaerica ABBM3 | ecosystem: Host-associated > Fungi > Mycelium > Unclassified ...
GGTAGACTACTTTGTCTTAGGAACTCTATCGAGTTCTCTTGTGTTACTCAATACAAGAGTTGTTTCTTGACTTAACCCTTTGAGTCTTGATCCATAACACACCAAGCCATTATACTATGCTACTGCACCATACACTTACTTTGTGTTACCTTGTAGTATTCTGAACAATTGTTTCTATTTTATATGTGTATTGTTTGGCTTATAGTATAAATATTGAACTTTTGTATGCATTCACCTCAGTTCTCATCTGTATTGTGAGTGACTGAGTCTTCTAATTACTATAGGTTATAGGCCCTGACCATTGCTAATTATTACAGATTGTTATTTATATACTTGTGATTAATGTCTGCTACTATGCCTATACTAGAACAATCAAAAGCAAATTGGGCAATATTTCAATTGTGTTTCCAGATGGTTGTTGAAGAAAAGAGTTTGTGAAGCCATTATAATGGAAGTAAAATTTGGCTAACTACTGGTAGCTTATCTACAATGACAGTTTTTCTCCCTATCTTACTTATCTTAGCTACTTCTGTTACATCTTCCCTTGCTACTATTCCACCTGTATTCTCTGCTACTCCAACTATCCTACTTGGAACTACTACCAAGATTCTTGAATGAAACTGAAATGAAAGCATAGCAAAATCTGTTACGATTACCTTCTTATGTCTTACAGATGGTTGCTTTATAGACAATATGTATTGGAGTTTGTTTCACTTCTGACTCATTATCTACTACACCTTGTTGCTTTCCTATATATATTCAGTCAGTATCTCATGTAGTAGTGAAGGCTATCTCATTTCTTTCTTCATTGTATGTTTAAGAATGCCATATGTATTTTTCATTATCAATAGGTATATATAGCTATAAATACTATCCTATATCCTTATTCTTTACCAATTGACTTATTTTCCACTCTTACTCAGGTCTTTGTCTAAATTTGCAACCTGAGCTAAGCTTAAGGTCATAACATTTGGTAAAGCATCACCAGGCTTACCTTGCAAAAGAAGAGTACATAGTGGTTAGGCTACTGAAACATCATAATAGTTAGATCATTAAAGAACTATCAAAACTACTTTGTGGTGAGATCATAGATGAATGGTTAAACTATTAGAAGAAATAACAATACAGATTGTAGCAAGAGACATCACAGATAGGACAAAAAACAGATATTGATTATTGTAGTAGAATTCATGGACAGATAAGATGGGTTGACAACATAAAGAAACAGATATTAAAGTACTTGAAGAAATACTTAGATTATTGAGAATTACCAAAGAATATGTTTTAGATGAAAATTAAACAACTGAATTGGAAACATTAGAGATTATGTCAACAGTATTAGTACCAGCACCAGTAGCATTGGAACAAGCAGTAATGCCAAAGAGTATAGTTCCTGATCCAAGATGGTTTGATAGTAATAAGACTAAATTTGAAGACCGGTGAAGGAGAATCCAATTATTCCTCAAGAGCTAGTGAAAAACTGCAAGACAGGATAGAAGATGAAGAACAGAAAGATACAGAAGGATTCAGATGACAAAGATAGTGACAAAAAAGAGAGTTTTGTCAGAGGTTCAGAGTAGGTATGGTATGACAAACCTCTATACATAGTAAATCTCTAAATTGATAATTGATGAGACAATAAAGAAAGGGAACTAAACATGCATACAAGTGTTAAGACATCAAGTGGAATAGAACTACAGTTAAAGGCACTAGTGGATTTAGGATGCACTCACACTATAATTGATAAACAACTAGTTACAAGATTTGTGCCACTGGAGCTAGAGATCAATAAACATACAAAATAAATTAACACAGCAGTCATAAATTTAAATAGCATAGACATGTTTTTGGGATATAACTGGTTGGTTAAATATAATCCAGAAGTAAATTGAAACATAGAAATAATATAGTTCACAAGATGCCTAAAGAAATGCAGAACATGACACCAGGATATTGTGCTTATATTAAGGACATGAAGATTATAGCTAATGAATGACAAGAACAAAGAACAATAAAAAATAGGAAAGGAACTGGATTCAATGAATCCAGAAAATTTATCAGAGTATATTTGACTGTTTACATATCTATTCAACAAAAAAGAAACTTGAAAAATTACCTAAAAAATGAGAATGGGACCACAAAATTAACCTGACAGAGAATGCCTATGTAATGACAGTTAAAGAGGATAAAGCATTAAATCAATAGCTAGACAAACAACTCAAGGCAAGACTAATTGTAGAATCAAGTTCATGATATACAGCACCATGTTTCTATATTCCAAAGAAGGACAGATCACTACAATTGGTATAGAACTACAGAAAATTGAACTAGCATACAATAAAGAACAAAACACTACTATCCTTAATTGGGAAAGTGATAAACAAACTTAAAGACACTAAGTACTTTAACAAATTGGATCTTATCTAGAAATATAACAATGTACAGATCAAAGAAGAAAATGAATAGAAAGCAGTATTTTTTTAACAAACGAGAGACTATTTGAGCCTAAAGTAATATACTTTGAGTTATACAATTTACCAGACATATTTCAAAGAATAATGAACAGCATATTCCAAGAACTCTTGTATAAAGGAGTATTAGCTAATTACATGGATAATTTCACTATATCTGCCAAGACTAAGAAAGAACTAGAAAAAAGAATAATATAGTTTTTGAGAATAGCAGAGAAACATAATATTTGCTTTAAATGGTCAAAATGCAACTTCAATGTTAAGAAGATATCTGTTATAACTTAATAACTTTAGAGTAAGTTGAAGAAAAAAAACCTTGTATTGAGTAACATAAGAGAACTTGATGAAGTTCTAAGTGTAAAGCTGTCTACTTTATATATACTAGACTACTGGTCTGTGCTACACTTCCATTGACCTACCCTAAAGAGTAATATGTTTTCCTTAAGGTTAATATGTGTAATATATGTTGTTGTCATATGCCAAGTCCACTCATCCATAAAACACATCTCTGTAGTATATTCATTGTCAACTATACAAGCCTACCTTTCTTGCAACACACCTCATGGCAGTGATGCAACCATCCAGGTATTCCATCTTCCATGACAGAGATACTCCTATTTGACTCTGTCTTCTATAGCAGAGTTACTCCTATTAGTGTCTCAACACTGAAACCTCTACTCAGGATGATAGGGGCTATACCACTGAAACTCTAAGCATCTCCTATAGTAAAAACTCATATATAAGACTAGTAGTTACATTATAATTTACTAGTCTGATAATCAACAAAGATAAACTCTTATTGAACTCAATCTCTGATATTCAACAGTGATACACCAAATTAGTACTCACTTCCATCTTGGACTTCTTCCTATTATCTGAAGTTGTGATCATGTGGCAGACAGGTGGCGCAGCACATAAGCTGAAGCCAAGGTCATTCAACAGGTCCACACATCTCTGAGTCCATCTTGCAGACTTTCACCTCTGGTGTGAACTGTATCTAACAGTTATATGATATTATCTTATTCTAGAACCTTTTATAATACTCTATATGCTACATGATTAGATAGCAATGTGATCATGACAGTATTTGTGTGACAGTGACTGATTTGTGACAGTGACATGTGATGTTACACTAACCTCTAACCCTAAGTTTTCAAAAAAATAAATAAAGTTTACTGTCTTCAACTCTAACAATACCTATTCTAAGAGCAGTAGTTAGAAGAGTAAAGGTTTAAATAAAGAATGTCAAGACTGTCAAAGAATGGAAAATTCCTACCAAAATCAAAGATATGAAAAACTTCTTAGGGTTTGTGAATTTCTATCAATACATTATCAAGAATTTTAGTTATACAGTGAAACCCCTTAATAAACTCAAAGGAAAGAAAGATGGGAAGAAGAACACCAAAAGGTCACTAGCCAACCAGTACTTGCACTTTCAAAGAGAGAAGAAAAATTTAGAGTGGAGACTGACACTTTAGGACATGTAATTGGAGGAGTCTTATCTCAGAAATAGGAAGTGAAATAGAAACCCATTACATTTTTATCAAGAACAATACAACCAGCTAAAAAAAACTACAAAATATATGACAAAGAACTACTAGCCATAGTAAAAGTCTTAACAAAATAGAGGTAGTATCTATTAGATATCACAGAAGAGTTCAAAGTCTGGACAGACCATGAGAATCTCAAATATTTCCAAGAACCACACAAGCTTAATAGACAGCAAGTAAGACAGTATTTGAAGTTACAAGACTATGACTTTATTTTATGACATATTCTGGAAAAGATGAATACAAGAGCAGATATTTTATCCAGAAAGAATCAAGTGGATATAAAAACAAAGATATGTACAAGCTATAGACAAGAAGGATCCACACAAAAGCAGAAGTGACAGTATTCAAGAGAAACCAAGTAGTAGAAGAAATCACATTATTGGAAGAAATTTGAAGAAACAACATAAAAGAATAGGATTTGTTGAAAGAATTGGAAAAAGATAATGAACAAGCATGGGAAAACAATGGAGTGGTCTATATGGAGAGAAGAATATATATCCCAAACAACCAGAAAATATAAGAGCAAATCTTACAAGAAAACTATGAACCAGTAGATGTAGAATATCCAGGATAACAAAGGATGCTTGAGTTGATCAAAAAAAACTATTGGTGGCTAGGAATAAGGACTAATATTAAGAAATACATTTGGAAATACCAACAGAATAAAGTGTAACATATGAAAAAAGCAGAGAAACTTTACTTATTGAAAACATCTAAAGAACTATAACAGAAAATTGTCAGAGGACCCCAAACTCCATACTCTAGAATCTCAACATTAGAGTTTGCCAAGCCTGATGTTCACTCATAACACTACAAGGTTTATCATATTCACCCTGGTCCTTTGTCAACTAATCTCCAATCACTGCAAATACTTCCATAGTCATTATTTTTAGTTCCTGGTTGCTATCAATATTATTTCTGGATTGGTCAGCATTGTTCTACTAGATATGAATATATCCTAGAGTATTTAGCAAAGTTCCCATCTCCAGAAAACTTCATATTATTCTCTTAGATTTCTTCTGAAGTAAACTCCATAAACTCCATAGACTTTTGCCAGTTGTCCTAATAGCAGAACAGTATCTCCTCTAGTAATCTCAAGATAGTTTTGGATTTGAGAATGCAAAACCACCTGGTGAAGCTTATTGGGAAGTAGTAAAATAGGTTTTTTATTATCTTAAAAGGACCTACAACTTGTGACTCACTTATGGTGGCCATGAAGACTCACTCAAAGGCTTTACTGATGCAGATGGAAATATAGCTAAGAACTAGTGTGCTACTTCTAGATATGCTTTCATAATAAATAGAGATGCTATTTTATAGAGTGCAAAGAAACAAGAGCTAGTTATACTCTCTACTACTGAATCAGAATATATAGGTGTTATGCTTGCTACTAAGAAAGCTTTATAGCTTTACTCTCAATTTTTCATATTCAACTCAACACTACTACCCTCTTCTCTAACAACCAGTCTACTATTGTGCTCATAACTTATTATCAATATAATTCTTGTACATGATGATGTATACTATTATTTCATTTGTTAGATTGTTAAATAAGGTTAAAATTCGACTCATATATTGTCTTACTACAGATATGGTCACTGATATATTTATAAAGACATTCCCATTTCTCAAAGTCAAGTATTTTGCAAGTGTACTTGGTCTCAGTACAGCTTGAGGAGAAGTGTAGAAAAATACAAGTATATACTCAGCCATTGTACTGTGCTACTGTACTATGTGCTCACTTTGTGTTATCTTGTAGCATTCTGAACAATTGTTTCTATTTTATATGTGTATTGTTTGGCTCATAGCATAAATATTGAACTCTTGTATACATTCACCTTAGTTCTTGTTTGTATTGTGAGTGACTGAGTCTTCTAATTACTATATTTGTTTTTCTGCTTATAGATAAAACCTTTCATCAGTTTTAGATATTTTCTACATTTAAGTATAATCATGCATGAATTAAGTTTCTGTATTTTATTGCTTAGTGACACATTATCTAGACTTTGGGTTGTTATATCATATAAAGATTATCTCTATAGTATTTCCTTAGCTATTTCCTGCCCTACTATTTTCTTAACTATAGTACCAACTACAATATCTAGTATTTAAGACCAAGTAAATACTCTGTGTTTTCCTCAGTTTGATAATTGAATTTTAGCAATCCACTTCTTCTTCTGAATACTTTCAAGCTCCAACTCTGTCTGAAATTATAACTATGTAATAGACAGTTAGCATAACATATAAGTTAAGGCCAAAATTTTTATTTGTCATTCAGTTACAATCCTACAGATAAGCACTGAGTATAAAGAGACCAACTTTCACACAAAATTTCAGCATGCAAGCATCACAAATGTTCATATTAAACCCTGTGAAATTTCCACTTTCTATTAGTTAGTAATCTTTGAACACTACTAAATCCTGTAGTGCTTATCAAGCCAACACTACTGAATCTCACAGAGTTTATTAAGCTAATACTGTTACTTTCCATTGCCAAAACTCATCAAGTATTACCTAGTGTTCTAACACTGTGTTAAACATAGTTCACATCTCATTATCTAAGATTTAATAATGGGCTCTCAACATCTAGATATATCTGATTCATTTACTTACTACATCACAGATAATACTTCTCTAGCATTCAATCTGCTTCAGATACCTGTAGATGAGGATATCTACCTTTCTAGCTTGCTCATCCTTTTTTGGTATAGATCTATCTGGTTTCTTTTCATGTATGATCACTCCATTACTGATAACATGGTTTTTCATAATCTCCATAGAACTCTGGACTTGATTTTCAAGGACTTTAGTGTACCCAGAGTAGTTACCTGTCTCCTCTGATTCTCAAATAGTCTTAGTACCAGTATTTAAGATGCATAAATACTTTGTAGTTTCTTAGCTTGAAAATCAAGTAGTGTAGTGCACTGCTTTGAGTGTCTATGCTCAGAAATCTAACTTCCTTCATGATCTGATTCTTGTTATAATTCTCTTTCTAAATATGACTATCATAACATATAGAGGCACAGTATATCTAATAAAGCCAAGATCATCCTAGATCTGGATCTGCACATGTCAGATAATATTCTCATGCTTTTCTGATGTCTTCTGTAATTTTCCCATAGATAGTTTCCTCTTCCAGGCATATTTCTTACCTGACAAAGTTATATATTATCTGAGTATATAAAAGTTGGAACAATCTTTGGCTTCAGCTTATGTATTGTGCCTCTATAAGTTGTATATTTCAGAAGATATACTCAGGATGTGACTAATAGACAGGTCTACTAGAAGGTGAGAGATGTGTCATTGCTAATACTAGAAGTTGATGATAGTTTTGGTTAATTTTTGAAATCAAGCTTTACAGTGTAAACTGCCAGCTTATATACTAAGTATACTATCTAGAGTAGTTATTTAGAATTGGAGACTGCTAAGCATTACTCTGGTTCTAGTAATCCTCAGATGTTTAGAATGGAGATCCAAGAAGAAATTGAGAAATATAATCTGTACTGGAAGTGATCAGGAAGTACAAATGAGAAAGAAGACATTATTCATAGTTTGAAACAAATATAGCCAGATTATGATATAATACACTGTCCTATTCTATATATTGCTGCTATAAATCTCTTTGCTTTCTTAGCTGACCTTCTTGATACTTTTATCAGAGTACTTAACTATCTAGATGTAATCATTCTTTAGTTATATTAGCATTGTTCTGCTAAATTGGAATATACTATTTAGGATAGCTATTATCTTTAGAAGTTCTTATTCTGTTCTCTTAGAATTCTCCTAGATATCATATGCCATCTGACTATATTTAATATACACACTCTTTTACCCTCTTCTGATATAGATCACACTTTATTCCAATTATCTATTAACCTGAGAACTTGTTAGATATGATTTATATCTCATTATCTAAGATCCAGAAAGGCATCTTGGAAGTCCAGAACTAAGTAATTATATGTTATCTAAGAATTACCTTTAGCTCCAGTGTTGTTGAAAACCACTAGACACAAAGTCCAATAATCACACAAACAAGTAAAGCTCTCAGTAGGCTATTAATATGGGGATCACAAGAGAACTCAATAAGGAGTCTCTGCTGAATTGCTATCTTATTTATATAATTTACAGATGGTCCATGCTAACACTAATTTACCTTGCCCTAAAGTCCATGCATCATCCATGAGTGCACTATATATATATCATGAGGTAGACATACTGTTAATATGTTTCTTGATATCATTCCTTTAGTCTGCTTTAGTCTGTTCTAGGCTTATGACCTCACATCATGTGATATGTCATGTGACCACAGTCATGTGCCTCTTCATTGTCAATAAAAGAAAAATAAAATCAAAAGAAAAGAAATATTAAATTAAGAAAAATAGATAAAAGAAAAGTTAGTGTCCAAACACATCATAACATTCAGCTTATATGCTATGTCTTTATAAGTTACATGGATGACATATTTCAGATCAGGATTTTAGGAACTCAGTGGGTGGAAAACCACTGGAAAGTGGTAAGATGTGTTGTCACTAATATTGAAAGAGAGGTGCTAGTTTTAGTTGATTTTCAGTGGATTATATACTAGTTAGTATATCTAAGATAGTTATCTGGGATATAACTGCTAAATGAGTTACTCTAATTACTAGTAATCCTTGAATATCAAGAGATAGAGTTTTATGGAGTTATCTTGGACTAGCAAGGATATCCAAGGTGGAATAGACAGTTTTGATCTGTTCTGGAAGAGGTTGAAGAGCATGGATGAGAGTAAGTAGTTGTCTATAGGTTGAAACAGATAAGGTTAGAACATGAAAAGTAATAGAACTAAAATCTCTCTATTTCTCATTAATCTCATGGAGTTCTGAATAACAATTCAAAGTATGTATAGTAGTATTATTATTAGAAAATACTCCTATATTTAAGAATAATAGTCACCATGTGCAGTTTTTTAGTCTGATAATTAACTTAGAATTGTATTATACTCACTTTAAGTTTACTCAAATCTCCTCTTCTAAAATATGACTATATAATGAAGTTAAGCTAGATTTAATATCTTTCTGTTAAAACAAGGTTGTTTTATTTACATAAGTACTACTTTCAAACTTCTTTCACCTCTATATTCCAATAAGTCACATTATCTGTTCTGTTCTCCATACTACTTGTAGATATTTCTGGTGAGTGTGAATTACCCTTAACACTAGAAATAAGTGCTACTTGTAACTTAGAATTCTCTTAGAAATTATAAACTTCACATACCTCATATACTTTACTCAGTTACTCTAATACTATTAGGCAAGAAATATATCCAGAAAAGGAAACCATCCATGGGAAAATTACAGAAGATATTGAAAGAGCATGAAAACATTATCTGATGCATGTGGATATAGATTCTGAGTAATCTTGGCTTTAGTAAATGTGCTGTATCTACTATAGCTTATTCTTCAAGAATTAAAAGAAAAGAGTATTTATGTATAGAGTGACACAAGAGAACTTGATAGATTTCCTACTGAAGAGTGGTCTACTTTATATATCTCTAGAAGTTTGTTTGTGTACATCTAACCTACTCTAAAGCTATGATATGATATCATGCTCTTAGCCAAGTTCCAAAAACAGTTAAAAAAAACTAAACTATAAAAGAAAAGAGAAATTATAAAAGACTAGAAAAATAGAAAACAACAAAGTCTACTTAGAAGATTCCTCCTTCTTCAAGATGTCTCCTCTGGAGAAATAGGTTTCCACTTTTGCCAGTTTCTCTCCAACTTTCTCAAATACTTCTTCTCAAACTTCTCATCATTCTACTTATATAATATCCTTGCTGTATACTTCTCTGGTAGTTCTTCTCTTCTGAAATTTCTTTTTTGTATCATCTAAGTTCATCTCTTTCTCCCAAATATTATGCTCTACTACAAAGCTCTTCTATCTAACCAAGTATCTCACACATCCTTGCACTACCCTCTTATTGAGGATTCTCTTAACTTCTCACTTCTTCTCTCTATCTACCTCTATTAGTTTTGGTTCTTTTATCTTTTGCCTCTTCACTGGTTCCTTATATTTCACTACACTAAGTCTTTTGTGCTCAGCATCACTTTATTACTCTTTTTTCATGCTTTTATTTCCTTCTGCCTCTTATTTGCTTGCTACTTCATTTTCTCTTGGGCTTTCTTCAATGCTGCTCCTGTTTCTTTCTGTTTCTTTCTTATTCTCTCTACAAACTCTGTTGCCATATCCATCTTTCCCTTTCTTCTGATATTTGCTCTCATCTGTAATTATATCCTATAGTTTGCTATAAATGGTGAGACCTTAGTTGCTGTATGAACTTTACTGTTGACTGTAAACTCTTCTATAACAAGCCATTCAGACTAGTTCTTCTGCTTATGATTTACAAAGAACTAGAGATACTGCTTCAGCTCCTGGCTCA
>Ga0157368_1001340_pt1 | contig 10439 bp, 4 predicted proteins | sample AttbisABBM3_FD_113146 | JGI IMG/M metagenome (GOLD analysis project Ga0157368, IMG submission 113146) | Fungus gardens microbial communities from leaf cutter ant in Botucatu, State of São Paulo, Brazil - Atta bisphaerica ABBM3 | ecosystem: Host-associated > Fungi > Mycelium > Unclassified ...
CTTATGTATGCCTCGTTGTGGACTTATGAACTAGTATAAATAGCGTAGATACATTCATGTATCCTTATGCTTTACCACTTTTATAAATCCCTTATACTTCCTCAAGTCTTTGCCTTAGTTGCAACCTGAGCTCAAGCTTAAGGTCGTTACATTTTCCAAGTATACAGAATATAAGAGTTGGAATAACCTTTAGTTTCATCTTATATATCATATCTCTATAAGTTGTATATCACAAATAGAATACTCACTGGTTGTGATACTTGAGCTGAATAGTGTTTCAGGGGTTCAGTATAATGATATGATGATTGACAGATAATAAAAAGTATCAACAGAAATAATTAATGTTGTTAAGTCTGAGGTTTAGCCCTCAGACACAGAGGTATATATACAAAAGAGTAATGGTCCGTGTGCAAGTTATTGCCATCACATGATTAAAACTCATACCTGATAGGAGCTGTCGTCTGTCATAGCAGCTGTTAGGCTAATTTTAGAAGGTAACTAATTATGTCACTACATTGATATACTTGTATCTTTACCAATACTTATTGTTTTGAGACTATCTCAGTCATTTGTTGTCACTTGTGTACATCTCATATATGTCCAGATAGCCCTCATTTGGGACTTTCCAGTGCAACTTAGTTTGTGAAAATCGGTCTACTGGTTGTGGAGATACAAGCTGAATAAAGTTTGTGACATTGTACTTGTTGCATATTTCAAATAAAATACTCAGAGACTTGATGGTAGCTAAGTTTATTGAAAGATGGGAGGTATGTTATTGCTAATATCAGAAGTTAATAGTAGTTTTAGTTAATTTTCAGAATAAGACTTATAATATAAACTACTAGTTTATATACTAAGTATACTATCTAGAATAGTTACTTAGGATAGATACTACTAAGTATCACTCTAGTCTTTAGTAATTCTTGGATATTAGGAATAGAGATCCATAGAGTTGGTAAAGATCTAGTAAGAATATTTGAAATAAAATAAAGATGAGTAATCTATACTAGAAGGGATTAGAAAGTATAGATAAGGAAGAAGCATTATCTATAAGTTGGGATAGATGTGGCCAGATTAGAATGTGATACCTAATAATTGCTAATATATCTTTATCATGAATTTTATCTAGACTAGTTTTGTTGTAGATCTCTTTTTCAACTTTTTAAATGTCTTTTGCTATTTCTTTTTCCAATTCCACTTCACATATTTCCCCATCATTATATATAAGGGTTTTGCTATTCCTATAAACTCCTTGACAAACTATCTATAATATTTTGTGAACTCCAAAAACTTCTACACATCTTTCACTCTTTTTAGTACTAGCCAATCTACTACTCTTTGAACCTTCTCCATCTCTATCTTCATCCCATCTTATTCTATCACAACTTCTAAAAATGCAATCTCTCTAATCTTTTACATATATTTTTCTAGTTTTACAAATAAATCATTTTCTGTAAATTTTCTCAATATTTCCTCTACAATACCTCCTTTTTCTTTGTTTCTACCATTATATTGTTAATGAATGCCACTACATCTCCTGTATTTATCAAATCTCTCAGCAAGTCATTTATTATAGTCTGAAAAGTCACCAGTGAATTTATAAGTTTAAAAATACTATTGGCTCAAACATTCTCTAATATTAAGAACATTATTTTTCACTCATCACTTTTCTTAATCCTTACATTATTATATTCCCACTTCAAGTCCATTGTAAATACCTTTGTTTCTATGCTATCTATTAGATCTGATATTAATAGTAATGGATAATTATTCTTAATTGCTCAACTATTCAAATATTAATAGTTCTATACTATTCTCTTCTTTCCACCCTTCTTCAGTACAAAGAATACTGATTACATCTGTGGTGACTTTGATAGTCAAAGATTCTTTAAAAAATTCTAAACCTTCTCTCTTTTTATTCTAGATAATATATATATCTTTTTCTTTTTCAGAACAAATCCCTTTCTGAGATCTATAGTATGATTCTATAGCTTTCTTGTTAGCACCCTCTCTGAATCCTTCTTCTCAAACACCTTCAAATATTTATGAAATCTTCTAGAAACCATTTCTTCTACCATTTTAATCTTTATAAGATCTTTCTCTTCTTCTTTCTCTTCCACTTTTTTCTTTGTTCTCTTTCTTTCTGTTTTTGCTATCCTAGCTTCATCTGTTTCGTCTTTTATTTTTTTCCATGCTTATTCAAATGTCTCATTATTTTTACTTTTCCAGTCTTCCAATTAATCTTAGGATTATAGCATGTTAGCCATAGCATTTCTAATATCATACTCTACTTTTAATCTCTTATTATGTCAATCTCCATTCTCTTCTTGTATCTCTTATAAAATAATTCCATATTCACTGTATTTTTAATCAATCCTTTATAGTTTAAGGTACTATCCACATTTTTTATATAAATTGGCCTTTCTAGCTTTTTATTCTTGTAATTTTTCTTTCTTGCATACTCTAAACTCATTACCAATCCTGTTGTTCCACTATCCAATAACATATCCATAGTAATTCTATCTTATCAGAAATTTCTGTCTTCATTATCCTACTTGTCAAAACTTTGAATTCATTACTTAAAAGCCAACATTCTAGTCCTCCAATCTCTGTTCTTCTATTCTCCTCAATATTCCTTTTGTTTCTACAACAATAGATAATATGCCTAAAACCACTACAAATAAAATGTTTCCTCTCCTATATCTCTATTCCTCTATTTCTTTCTCTTTGTCTTTTCTACTTCTCTTGTTGTCTTTACTTTATTTATTCTTCTGTCTCCTTCTTAATTCTCATTTTTTCAATTCTTTCCTACTTTATTCCAATTTTTTATCTTTTACTTTCTCTCTTGCTATTCTCTTCTTTTCTTCTAACTCTTCATACATACACATACACACACTATTCTCTTCTACTCTCTTTTGTCTTCAATTTCTCTTCTTATTTTTTCCCCTTAATTTTATTCAATATTTCTAGCTCTTTCTCCACTTATTTTATAATTTCTGTATTTTTTAACACATACTGTATTAACATTATTACTTTTTCTTTTTGCCTCAATTCTTCTATAAACATCTTTACATTCAATCTATCATTTCTCTGTAAGTACTGGCCAGTATTCTTTTTATCTAACCTCATACTATTTACTAACTACCTATCTACTACTTTACTAACTACTGCTTTAATAAACACTAGCTATTATTCCTAAAAAGAAAATTTCTACTCTCAATATTTTCTTATTAGACAATGTTATTCCTTTATATAGAAAGATCATAATGAACCTTTAGTATAAGAATACTACTCAAAAAAAAACAAGTATACTAAAGCAATACTACCTATTTAAACAATGAGTATATTTAGGTATTGGTCTAGGCCTAGTCAATACCATGCACAACAGCCTTCTAATAACTACTACCTATCTCTTAAATTTAAAGTCTAGCTATATAAAGTTTGTAGTAATTGATCATACTAGTTATATACTAATAAAGTAAGAGTAAGGAGACTGTATAATGCAGTACCTCTAAGGAGAGTTGAGTTCTACTATTATAACAACCACTAATCTAAACAGTTGACAGGTTACTAAATAGTTTTATATTACAAAGAGTTTTATAAAAATTGTAAGAAAACTCAACAAAAAGTCTCTAATATATTGTTACTATATATATACTAATGTTACATGATTTATGCTATCAATAAATAACCCTATCCTAAAATATATGTATTGTTTATAAGTCTACCATATATACCATTGTTATAAACTTAAGCTTCAGTGTCAAGAATGAAGAAAGTGAACTTAACATTTTTCTATTTTCTTTTCTTATTTTTATTTTCTTTTTGATTTATTTTCTTTTATTCTATTTTTAGAACTAGGGTTAGGGTTAGAGTGACAAGATCACGTGGTTACACAGCAGGTCACATCAGATAACATGGTCACAAGTCATATAACACATGGATGTTATATAATGTGTGATACACACATTAACCTTAAGGCATACACATGGTTGTTTAGGGTAGGCTATAAATAGCTTGCATGGACTATTAGGTATTTGTATATAAGGTAGACAATCCTGTACAGAGTTCTCTATCAAGTTCTCTTGTGTTAACCCAATACAAGGTTCATTCTCTTAACCAATTCTAAGGTTTTGAGTTTGTAACATTCAGAGTTAAAACCAAAGTATAACTTTTGTATCCTTAATATAGATTGTTTATCTTATGTACCACAGACTGTGGTCTATGTGCTGTTTACTCTAGCCTATCCTAATATTATATACATATTTTATAAAGTTAATATGCTTTAGTTATATTATTATAATATTAACTACTATAGATTTTCTTATGTGATATATAGCATGTAACTGATGTGACCATTCATGTGACATTTGTTACTTTCCCATATTTAACTGTTATATATAATATCACATTACCCTTTATATTCAGATAAGAAAAGATAAGAAAAAGAAATATAAAAGTAAAAAGTGTTCAAGTCTATTTCTACAATTTCTGACAGCTATAAGAATAACATACTATAAAAATATACTCTGACATCATCATTTTAGTTTTTTCTACTACATTTTTATGTTTAGACCTATAATATCATATACTTCTTTATCAACTAAGAAAGAAATAAAAAACTAAATAAAAGAAAAAATAAAATAAAATCAAGAAAATAAATCAAAATAAAATATAAGAGCTCAAGTATATCATGATAGTATTTTAATGATTTCTACATATATATTTAACCTAATTTTCCATGTTTTAAACTTTTAAAGTATATATTCTAATGTTTTTAGACTACTTTCTAGCTTTTTAACAGTTTTTAATTATCAAAGCATCATCACTCTATACTTATATAAGTAGATATCTAGCATATTAGAATAGACTGGATAATATTTAAAGTAGCTATCATCTTTAAGAACTTTATCTTGTTCTCTTAGAATTTTTCTAGAGATAAGTTATATAGTTGTTTAGTTGGTTAATAAACTTAGGATTTCCTGAAGCTTCAGAGTTATCTGCACTTTTGTTTAGTCACTCTAACTCTCTATTCTGTCTATTATCACTAGATACTTAAAGTCATATTTTAACTTTATATCTATTCTTAATACATTTATACTCTACTAATATTTACTACTAAATAGATTCTTACCAACTTCAGCAGCTCTAGTTTTATTGAAACAATATCTTTTATTTTATAAAACTAATGAATCTCTCTGTTAATTTCTTCAATTATTATTCTACTCTCTAGAACTTTAACTAGATCTTCTATCTTATATTCTACCATATAAAGAAGATAGTAGAGAAATAGAAAATCTGAGATAAAGAAGAGGCCAAGAAATTGGTATCTCTGAGATTTCATAAGTAGACTCATGTCTTTGGAAAGAAAACAAGTGAACAGATGCTAACAAAGAAGATATAGGACCATAAAATTGAGCTGAAGGAAGATTTTGTGTCAAGGAAAGATATTAGGCCCTCAAAGTTACCTTAAATAGCACTAGTATTCTTTGTAAGAAAGAAGAATGGTAAGAAGTGTATAGTATAGAACTATAGGTACTTAAATGAATAGACAATTAAAAATAACTACCCTCTTCCTTTAATAATATACAGATAAAGGAAGGAGATAAGTGAAAAGTGGCATTCATATCTCTAGAAGAATTCTTTGAGCTTACAGTAATTTTCTTTGGTCTAACAAACTCATCTGTGATGTGATGTTTTAGACAAGGATAAATAAAATCTTGAGGAACTTGATTAATACTAGAGAAGTGGCAAGCTTTATAGATAATGTGTTGGTGGGAATAAAGAGGAAAAATATAACAAGATAGTAGAAAAGATAGTAAGGAAGCTGGTGGAAAACAACCTATATATAAAACTAGAAAGACGCAAATAGAAAGTTAGAGAGGTTGAGTTTCTAGAAGTAGTAATGAAGCTGGACAAGATTAATAAAAAGGAAAGAAAGTATTGAATTAGCCAACTTTCAAGGAGGTCAAGGATGTTAAAAAGTTTTTAGAGCTTGTCAATTACTACAAGCAATCTATTAGAGACTTTGTGACCATAGCCAGACTATTATATGGCCTGGTAAAGAAGCAGCAAAGATAAGAATGGATGGAAAAGCATGAGGAAGCATTTAAAAGATTGAAAGAACAATTCACATAAGAACTGATATTAGCAGTACTAGACTTGTACAAAAATAAGGATGGAAGTTGATATGTCAGATTATGCAATAAATAAATAACACTGAGAAAAACTATGAAATTTATAATAAGATATTAGCAGTGATTGGGGAATTGGAAAACTGGAGGCATTTATTAGAAGATGCTAAGTATAAGTTTGAGGTCTGGTATTAGAGATGATTCACACTCACTAGGAACATCTATGAATGTAGCATAAAAGACAAAATGGATAATATGACTTAGTGAATATATAGGTAAAAGTGGACTTGGAAGTGATGCTATACAGATAAATGATCTTAGCTTCAATAGAAAATATTACATCTAGCTTTACTTTGTTATATAGTTATATTTCAGAAGAGAATAGTTCAGATAGAAACTTAGGATAAGTATGGTACTTAATCCAAGTTGATTATCAAACTAAGGAACTACATATGGTAGCTATCATTCTTAAATACAGAAAGTATCTTTTCTAATAATATGTCATATTCCAAACTCTGAAACATGTCCAAGACATGTTTGACTTCAATACAATATCAAATCCCCACGGTTATTTGGTCTTATTTGTGTCCAAAACTCCGTCAGTAGTTTGGTACTTTATAATGGACTTAATTCCACCTAAAAGTCCATGGTTATTTCGCTTTATTTGAGTCAAAATCCACAGTCATATTCATCTGTATCCATTGCCTAATTATCTCCTTCAAACTCCACAAATTTACTCAGACTTTACATAAAGTTTTCCTCTCTCCAAATCTAAACTCCTATATAGTGTTTCACTAATGAAACACTTGCTCAGAGATCTATTTTAGTTCCTTTTGTTATTTTATGTATTTAAGGCTAGTGACCCCTTTGTAATAGCTAGCCTGATAATCAACTAAAGTTGACACTAAATCTCCAGTGTCAATGGCAATGCACTTTACTCCTCTCCTTACAACCCCTTACAAGACCATTCTCTGAAATTGTGACCATGTGGCTTGTAGGAGACACAACACATAAGTTGAGGCAAAGGTCATTCTGATAAGTCTGCATCACCAAGCTTATTGCAGGAGTTTCCACACTCTGTGCATGTCCAAGCCAACTCTGCAGACTTTCATCTTCAAGTGTGAACTGTGCCTAACAAGTAAGTAGTTTATTTTGTGATATATACTCTTGTTAATTAGTTTGTACTAACTTCCTTTAAAGTATAACTAAGACTTTTTAGCAAGTTTTATTGTATTTTATTATTACATAACTATATAACTGTAATGTGTGACTAATATAACATCTTTATAGTATATGTCACACTTCTATCATATCTTGTTATCTGAGACCTGATAATAAGTTTTTAGAAGTCTAATTAGCAAACATATGTTATTTAGATATGTAAAATATAAGTATCAGAATAATCTTCAGCTTCAGCTTATATGCTATGCCTTTACTAGTCATACTAGTTACATATTTTAGAAGAGATACTTAAGATGTCTAATAGACAAGTTTACTAAAAGGTAGAAAGATGTGTTATTGTAGATACCAAAAAATAGTACTAGTTTTAGTTAATTTTCAGAATAAGTATAACTACTAACTTATATACTAAGTATGCTACCTAGGATAATTATTTAGGAATAGAGACTATAAGCAAGTCATTTTAGTTCTGAATAATCTTTAGATATTGGAGTAGAGATCCACAAAGTTGTTAAAGAATCCAGCAAGAATATTTGAGGTGGAATGAAGACTGTGATCTATACTAGAAGAGATTTAAAAGTGTGAATAAGTAAGAAAGTATTATATGAGTTGGAATAGATATGACTAGATTGAAATGTAATACTTTATGACTTTGTAATTATGATATATAACATTATATCACTTATCCTCAGCTTAGTTCATAAAAAATAAAAATAAAAGATAAGAAAAAAAGAGAAAACAAACTAAGCTTAATTTTTTAAATTCTAATATACAAATAAAAAAAGAAAAATCTAGGGCCATTTTCAGGATTTTTGATAAATAAATGACACTTATTCTATCTCTATAAGCACTTTGTTTTATAAGTTTAAGATTTTGAAAGAGATTTTTTCTATTTTTACATCCACTTTTTTATTTTGGGAAATTACTTCCTTTTTACTTTCTTTATTTTTTTATATTCTAAAAGTAGACCAATCAATATTCCTAAATAAGTTGTTTAATAATTTATACTAGCTAATTTTACTATTTAAACTATATAATTCTTCATAATGTTATTAATACTTTTGGTAAACTAACTTAGTGTATAGTATGTGAGTTTAATAGATAAAAATATAGCTATACATATAGAGTCTGTATAGCTAAGTATATAACTTCAATAATAAATATTTACTTTGGTCTTCTATTTTAGTAACAAAGTGTTGTATTCTTGAATGTTACAGATATTTACATAACATACCTCTTAGCCAAACTTATGTACTGATATCTTAGTTCTTATAAAGTGGAAAAGTAAGTAAGCTTCATATATTGTTTAAAGTTTTTATCTACTCTATATCTAATGTTTGATAAAGTCAAGCTAGTTGTAGTACTAGAAGACTCAATATCTAGTTAAAAGATTATTTATTCTTTAAGCCTAATCTATAAAAGAACTTATTACTTTACTAAATTTCAAGTTACAAATACTACTGAAGCTTACAATACTGCTACTAACCCCATGGAATTCTTCAAGTCAACATTGCTACTCAAGTCCCAAAACTTCTCTGAATACTGTTTTAACAATAATCATAAATCCTTCTATTTCACTATTATATAATCAGCTATTCACCATCTAGTCAATGTTTGAGATTATTCCATTTAGATTTCTGACTATTTGGTATAATTATTTTGAGGTTGGGTCAGTAATGTTCCATCTAATGTTTTACTTGATTGGTATGAACTAAGTATAGTATTTAGAGTAACTGTTACCTATAGAGAACTCTGTTCTGTTCTCTTGAGATCTCCTGGAGATAAGTCATATATCATGTAGCTTAGAAATAATAAACTTGTGATTTTCTAGAATTATAAACTTTATATAACTCTGTAAACTTTGTTAGTTACTTTAATACAATCTTGTTAATAATGAAGAAAAGTAGAAAGTAGAAAAAGTTCTAAACAGCTACTGGTACCAAAAGAAGCTTTAGTACATAATCAAGTGAATATAATTTGGTCTGGAAGCCAACTCTTAATAAAATAACTTAAATATCTTTATACTAGACTAAATAGCAGAGTTTTACTTTTTATAAGTATTTATATTCATTTGGATAATTGACTTTAGTGTTATTGGATTTAGATCAGTTTCTCCTTTATACTAACCTATTCTAAAGTATAATCTAAGACCTTCTAGCAGATTTTATATTATTTTTCTGATACATAATTTTATAACTATGACTGTAACTAATGTAACTCAACTTGTAATATCATACTACCCCTCTTCACTAAGTTTATAAAAGAAAAAAGAAAACTATATTATAGTAGTATAAAGAAAAGAGAAAAATAAATGAGAAAATGATCAAGTTTACTTTTATAAATTCTAATAATACTAATAAGAAAGCCCTAGAGCTATACTATCAATCTCAAGGTAATTTTATTCCAAAAAAAGATATACTCTCTTTCTAAAATTAAAAGAGAAGAACTAATTAAGAAAAAGATATATTTAATTATTTAAATCCTTTTAGACCTCTTCTATTTTATTTATAGCCTTCTTTTTTTAATTTTAGACTTAATAAATAGAGTAGATAGTAAGGTTTTTATTAAGATAAATTTGAGATAGAAATATAATAATGTACAAACAAAGAGGAGTAATAAGTGGAAGACAGAATTTATTATACTAGAATAATTGTTTAAACTAATAGTGATATTTTTATGATATACTTGTAATTACAGATCTAGAGAAAGGACATAATAAGATAATAGAAAAAGTATTGAAAGAATAAAGGTTAATAATCTTTATATAAAACAAAACAAGTACAAGAAATGTTAGAATAGCCAATATTAAGAAATGTAAAATATATACAAAGATTTTTGGGTTCAAATAAGAGATTCATTAAGACTTTTGAAAAGATAGTTAAGTCTTTGCAATAACTGGTCAAGAAAGACAAGAAGTGAAATTAGAGAATTGTTATGGGACACTTTGGACATGAACAATTTTTATTTTCTTTTTCTTTTATTTTCTGACTTTATAGGGATTTTGTTTTCTTTTTGTTTTGTTTTCTTTTGGATGATGAAGAGGCATGTGACATCGCAGTCACATGATGTGTCACATGATGTGACGTCATAAGGCCTAGAATGTGGTAGAAGGATCTGGAAGATGAC
>Ga0157368_1001343_pt1 | contig 10426 bp, 8 predicted proteins | sample AttbisABBM3_FD_113146 | JGI IMG/M metagenome (GOLD analysis project Ga0157368, IMG submission 113146) | Fungus gardens microbial communities from leaf cutter ant in Botucatu, State of São Paulo, Brazil - Atta bisphaerica ABBM3 | ecosystem: Host-associated > Fungi > Mycelium > Unclassified ...
ATCCAGCAGTCGCTGCCGATCACCACGTCGCCGCGGCTACCGCCGTAGTCTTTGATATGGGCCAGGTGGTCGACGAAGGCGGGGAAGGGATAGGTGGTCACCCAATCCAGGCGGTGCAGGCCGCCGAGCAGGATGCGCACCCCTTCGGCGATGGAGGTGTAGCGTCCCAGGCGCAGGGTGGTGCCTTCCTTGAGATCGAACACCCTTGGAGCACCATAGGTACCGGCGCCGATCTCGTAGTCGGGCAATTCCCGGCGCAGGCGGGCGGTACGTTGGTGCAGGCGCGGCAGGGCGGCCAGCGCCTGGCGCTCGCGTTTCTTGCGGAGCTTGTCGAGAAATCCCATGGCAGCGCCCAGGTGAAGAGACAGCCGGCAGGATACAGAGCGCCCGGATACCCCTCAATCGCGAGCGCTGCGGGCCTCTTCCCCGGTGGCACTGGCCGGCAGGCCCAACTGGTCGGCCAGGTCCTGCAGGTCGCTGGCCTCCAGATCCCAGCCGCCGCGTGATACGTCGCCGCCGGCGGGCCCCCTTTCCCGCGGGCGCTGGATGAAGGCGGTGGCCAGTCCTAGGTCCTGGGCGGCCTGCAGGTCGCCATTGTGCGCCGCACAGAGCATCACCTGTTCGGGTTGCAGGTCGAGCAGGGCACAGGCGCCCAGGTAGACCTCGGCGGCCGGCTTGTAGCGCCGGAACAGATCGGCGCCGAACAGCATGTCCCAGGGCAGTCCGGCGTGGCGGGCCATCGCCAGCAAGAGGCTGACGTTGCCATTGGATAGAGCGCACACCGGATAACCCTGGCGCAGGCGCTGCAGGCCCGGCACGGCATCGGGCCAGGGCTGCAGGTGGTGCCAGCGGCGATTGATCCAGGCCACTTCGGCAGCGGTCAGGCCGGCCAGGCCATGCCGTGGCAGCAATTCGTCCAGTGCCAGGCGATGCACCTCGTCCAGCGGCAGCCAGGGCAGGGTGCGCGCGGCGATCTGCGGCAGGATGGCCTCGTAGGCCTCGGCTCGCCAGGCGTCTGCCAGGGCGCCCCAGTCGGTCCGCACGCCCTGCTTGGCGGCAAGCCCCTGCAAGCTCTCGACCAGGCTGCCACGCCAGTCCACCACGGTGCCGAAGACATCGAAAAGCAGCGCCCGTACGGTTGTCGTCATGGGTAGACTCCAGAGGATAGGTATTTCCACCAGACGGAGCGCGCGGGACAGGGGTTCCCTCCGTGCGCCCGGAGGTCGTCCCTTCCCGCGACAGGATATTGCCATGACGTTGCACCACCTCAGCCACTGGGTTTTCGACCTGGACGGCACCCTGACCCTGGCCGTCCACGACTTCGCCGCCATTCGTCGGCACCTCGGTATCCCCGCGCAGGCCGACATCCTGCATCATTTGGCCGACCTGCCCCTCACCGAGCGCGAGGCCAAGCATGCCTGGCTGCTCGAACACGAACGCGAGCTGGCCGTGGCGGCCCGTCCGGCGCCGGGCGCGGTGGCGCTGGTGCGCACGCTGTACGAGCGGGGCCGCCGACTGGGCATCCTCACCCGCAATGCCCGCGAATTGGCGCTGCTGACCCTGGTGGCCATTGGGCTGGAGGACTGCTTCGACCCGGCCGCCGTACTTGGCCGTGACGAAGCGGCACCCAAGCCCGACCCCGGCGGCCTGCTGCGGCTGGCCGACCTCTGGCAGGTGGCGCCGGCCAGTCTGGTGATGGTGGGCGATCATCGCTATGACCTGGAGTGCGGGCGGGCGGCCGGGTGCCTTACCTTGCAGGTCAACCAGCCCGGCGACCCCTGGCCCGCGGCACGCGACCAGCGCTTCGAGAATTGCCAGGAAATCCTGTCTGCTCTTTGACGCTGGGAAAATGTCCTTTTAGCCTCGCAGGGTATGTCGTTCGCTGGCGGGATGGATAAGATGAGGCTTTGGATCAGCCTGGGGCCAGTCGTATGAGCCTGCCTTCCGCCAGTGATCGGCCGCCCGTCGGCGACCTGCGCCAGTACGAGCGTCAGGCGTTGGAAAGTCTCGCCACCGGGCTGCCCCTAGCCCGGGTCCTGCATGCCCTGATGCAGCGGGTGGAGCGCCTGGCGCAGGTTCGGCTGCATGCCTGCATCCTGTTGCTCAGCGACGATGGCCGCTTCCTGGCGGATGGCATCGCGCCGAGTCTGCCGGCGGCCTACAGTCGGGATCTGGGGCGACTGGAGATAGGGCCCAAGTCGGGTTCCTGCGGCACCGCCGCCTATCGGCGCGAGCCGGTCTACGTCGAGGACATCGCCAGTGATCCGCTGTGGGAAGACGCCCGCGAGCTGGCGCTGAGACATGGCCTGCGGGCTTGCTGGTCGATGCCGATCCTGGCCCTCGATGGCCGCCTGCTGGGCACCTTCGCCAACTATTACCAGGAGCCGCGGCGCCCTTCGCCGGCGGAAAGAGACGCCTTTCGCCTGGTCACCGAGACCGCCGCCCTGGCCATCGAGCGCCACCAGGCGGATCGCCAGTTGCGCGAGAGCGAGGACCACTATCGGCACCTAGTGGAACTCAATCCGCAATACACCTGGACCTGTGACCCCGCCGGTGACGACATGGTCTTCTCGCCGCGCTGGCGGCAGCTGACCGGCCAGCTCGAACTGGATGCCGAGACCTTCTGGACGCTGCTGCATGCGGATGATCGCGCAGCGACCCGCCAGGCCTGGGAGGTGGCGCGTGGCGCCGGCCATGCCTACGACCGGGAGCATCGCGTGCGGGTGGCGGACGGTAGTCATTGCTGGATGCGCACCCGCGCCTATCCCCGTCACGACGAGGGTGGTGCGGTGGTCCGCTGGTATGGCACGAGCGAAGACATCGACGACCGCCGCGAGGCCGAAGAAGCCTTGCGCCGCGAGCGCGCCACCCTGGAAGTCCAGGTCCAGGCGCGCACCGCCGAGTTGGAGGCGGCCAATCGGCAACTGCGCGAAGAGATGCAGAATCGCGCGCAGGCCGAGGACTTGCTGCGGCAGGCGCAAAAGATGGAGGCGGTCGGTCAGCTCACCGGCGGCATCGCCCATGATTTCAACAACCTGCTGGCCGGTATCCAGGCCAGCCTGGACTTGCTGCGCCGCCGGCTGGCCCCGCAGAGTCTCGCCGAGGTCGCCGGTCTGCTCGACACCGCGACCCAGTCGGTGGGCCGGGGCGCCAGCCTCACCCATCGCCTGCTGGCGTTCTCCCGGCGTCAGACGCTGCTGCCCCAGGCGGTCGACGTGGCCACCCTGATCGGCGACTTCCAGGAAATCCTCCTGCACAGCCTGGGACCGCAGATTCACTGCCGACTGGAGCTGGAGGAGGGACTCTGGCCGGTGGACGCCGATCCCCATCAACTGGAGAACGCCCTGTTGAACCTGGCCATCAACAGTCGCGATGCGATGCCCGCGGGTGGCACCCTCACCATCAGTGCCCGCAACTGGGGACAGCAGGCCGCCGGAGCGGCGCTGCCGGTCGGCGACTATCTGCTGATCGAGGTGGGCGACGACGGCGTCGGCATGACGCCGGAGGTCCTGGAACGGGTCTTCGAGCCCTTCTTCACTACCAAGCCGGTGGGCCAGGGCTCGGGCCTGGGCTTGTCGATGATCTATGGTTTCGTCCAGCAATCCCGCGGCCAGGTGACGGTGACCAGCGCACCCGGCCAGGGCTGCCGGGTCAGCCTGCACCTGCCACGCCATCCCGGCACTTCGGTCCAGGTAGCGCCGAGCGTCGCCGTGACCAAGGCGGCCCGCGAGTTGCCCAGCGCCCGGGTGCTGTTGGTGGAGGACGATGCGGTGATCCGTAGCCTGCTGGTGCAGCTGTTCGACGAATTGGGCTGGCGGTATCGCGATGCCAGCGACGCCGAAGCGGCGCTGGCGGCCCTGCGCGAGGGCGAAGGCTTCGATCTGCTGATCACCGATGTCGGCCTGCCCGGCCTCAACGGCCGGCTACTGGCCAGCGCCGCCCGTATCCTGCGGCCGAGCCTGCCGGTACTGTTCATCACCGGTTACGTCAACGACGCCGAGCCGCAGTCGTGTCTGGTGGCCGAGGGCATGCAGGTACTGGCCAAACCCTTCACCCTCGATACCTTCGTCGCCAAGGTCGCGGGACTCCTGGGGACGCGCCCGGCGCTCAGTCTTTGAGCACCCGAGCGGCTAACAAAACGTAGCGAGCGATTGTCAGACGGGTGCGCGCGGCGCGCAGGCACCGGACCGGGCTCGCGCGCGAGTGTACGAGCGGTACATGAGGATTCCGAGCACTGCACGCGCCCGTCTGGCGGACGCGCAGTAGCTTTGTTAATCGCTCTTAGCTGCCTGTACCGAACAGCACCTGCCGCCCTTGGGGCGAGGTGAACATGGCATCGCCGTTGTGCCCTACACCCGGCACCTCGACCAACCGCTGCGGCAGCCCGGCGTGACGCCCCTGCAGATAGTGGTAGTAGTTCAGCCCGCGTGCCAGGCGATAGGGGCCCTGGGCCTCGGCGGCGCAACTCTTGTCCAACGCCGGATGGTTGGGGTCGGTGTCGTCTGCGCCCAGCAGATAGGTGAGGTCGAGACCCACGTAGTGTCGCTCCAGCGTGGCCGCGTCGCGCCCTGCGGCATAGGCCGGCAGCTTCTGCATGCCGTATTTCCAGGTATTGAAGTCCGGGCAGGTCGCCGCGCCGGCGAAGGGCCCGAACTGGCCCTGGGCGTTGGGCCGGCTGGCGTCGAAATAGGCATAGGACGACGGATTGGCCACCACGAATCTCAGGCGGATGCCGCTAGCTGCCAGCGGACCTTCGCCCTGGCCCAGCACGGCGTAGCGCTGCACCACCTGGCCGCCCCCGGAATGACCGGCGATCACCACCTCTTGCAGATTGGGCAGCAGCCGGCGATCCGCCAGGTGGGCGAGCAGGGCATCGAACACCGCGAAGCTGCTCAGCGGACGCGGACCCAGCGCCGGCTCGCCGCCCATCCAGCCATTGCCTTGCCAGCGTAACAGGTCATCCGGCAGGTGGTGGCGCCTCACATCTTCTTCATTGAGGAACTGCGGCGCGATCACCAGGGTGTCGGCAGTGGCGCCCGCCGCCTGGGTGGCGGTCTCGCCGGAGCGGAAATAGGTCGCGGCATTGCGCAGCCGGCCATGGACGATCACCAGGGCGCGACGGATTTCCGGATGGGGCTGATTCCAGTCGGCGGACAGTTGCAGCGCGGCCTGGGCCGTGCCGATCGGCAAGCGGTCGCTAACGATACGGGCGACGCCTTCGTGAGACGCCGCCAGTGCTGAACCGCAAACCAGAAACAGGCAAAGCGCAAGCAGACGACGCATCGACGAACTCCCTGGCAGGTCAGAGTGCCTGCGTAGCGAAGGTATTGCAGCTTTCCACCTTGCCGCTGTCGAAGCCGGTGCGGAACCATTTCACCCGCTGCGCCGAGCTGCCGTGGGTGAAGGAATCCGGCACCACGCGCCCCTGGGCCTGGCGTTGCAGGCGATCATCGCCGATGGCGTTGGCCGCGTTCAAGGCTTTCTCCAGGTCGCCCGGGTCCAGCCAGTTCAGGCGCTGCTGGGCGTCGTTGGCCCAGACCCCGGCATAGCAGTCGGCCTGCAGCTCCAGCCGTACCGACAAACCTGTAGCGCCTTCGGTGGGGACGCCGCGACGGCGCGCCGCTTCCATCTTGCCCGTGGTACCGGTGAGATTCTGCACGTGGTGGCCGACCTCGTGGGCGATGACGTAGGCACGGGCGAAGTCGCCGTCGGCACCGAAGCGTTGCTGCAATTCCTGGAAGAAGGTCAGGTCGAGGTAGACCTTGCCATCCACCGGGCAATAGAAGGGACCGCTGGCCGCGGTGGCGCCGCCGCAACCGGATTGCACCTGGCCATTGAACAACACCAGCTTGGGCGGCTGGTACTGCTCGCCATGGGCCTGGAAGATGCGCGTCCAGGTGTTTTCGGTTTCGCCCAGCACCACGCGGACGAAATCCACCTGGCGATTGTCGGCTGGCGCGGTGGTCTGCTGCTGGGCCGGGGCGCTCTGGTCGCTGAGGCTGATCAGGGTGCCGAGGATCTGCGTCGGGCTCTGGCCGCTGAGCAGGCCGAACACCACCACGATGGCCACGCCACCCAGCCCCAGGCCACCGCCGATCTTCAGGCCGCGTCCGCCGCTGGCCTGTTCCACGTTGTCGCTACGTTGTCCCTTGTCCCACTGCATGGCGCTCGCCTCGTGATCATTGCTATCGCTAGGACCGCACAGCTCCCGGAAAATGCGTTACCGGACATGACAACGCCCGCGACGGGCGCGGGCGTTGTGGGTGGGGCGACGAACGCGGATCAGGCCGCGGTCTTGCCTTGCTTGAGGCTGTTCATGTCGATCACGAAGCGGTACTTCACGTCGCTCTTGAGCATGCGCTCATAGGCCTGGTTGATATCCTGGATGGCGATCTGCTCGATATCCGAGACGATGCCGTGCTTGGCGCAGAAGTCCAGCATCTCCTGGGTCTCGCGGATGCCGCCGATGAGCGAACCGGCCAGCTGGCGACGCTTCATCACCAGGTTGAACACGCTGGGCGCCGGGTGCGGCTCGGCGGGTACGCCGACCAGGGTCATGGTGCCGTCCCACTTCAACAGGGTGAGGAAGGCGTCCAGGTTGTGCGGCGCGGCCACGGTGTTGAGGATGAAGTCGAAGCTGCCCGCGTGGGCGGCCATCTCGTCTTCGTTCTTCGACACCACCACCTCGTCGGCGCCCAGGCGCAGGGCGTCGTCCTTCTTGCCGGCGCTGGTGGTGAAGAGCACCACGTGGGCGCCCATGGCGTGGGCGATCTTCACGCCCATGTGGCCAAGGCCACCCAGGCCGACGATGCCGACCTTCTTGCCCGGGCCGACCTTCCAGTGGGCCAGCGGCGAGTAGGTGGTGATGCCGGCGCACAGCAGCGGCGCCACGGCGGCCAGGTTCTCGGTGTGGCTCACCTTGAGCACGAACTTCTCGTTGACCACGATGTGGTCGGAGTAGCCACCCTGGGTGTTTTCGGCGCCACCATAGAGGTTGCCGTTGTAGGTGCCGGTGAAGCCGTTCTCGCAGTAGGACTCCTCGCCGGCGTCACAGGGGGCGCAATGCTGGCAGCTGTCGACCATGCAGCCGACGCCGACGGTGTCGCCGACCTTGAAGTTCTTCACGTGGGCACCGACCGCAGTCACCTTGCCGACGATCTCGTGGCCCGGCACGGAGGGGTAGAGGGTGTTGTTCCACTCGTTGCGGGCGGTGTGCAGGTCCGAATGGCAGACGCCGCAGAAGAGGATGTCGATCTGCACATCGTGGGCGCCGGGTTCGCGCCGCTCGAAGGAGTAGGGCGCCAGGGGCTGGTCGGCGGACTGGGCAGCGTAGCCTTGGGCTTGGCTCATGAGATACCTCATCTAAGTAGTGGAACGGGGCGGCCAGGTTGGCCTGGCCGAATAGCGAACCGGTAATCCTGCGGAGCCAACCTCCGCGGGACCAATCGATCGTCTCGATAATCGTCATGTCGCGTATCGATGGAACCTGGCCGATGACCTGGTACGACGGGTTACGACCGGGGCCTTGGCACCGATGTTCCCGAGGCGGCCCGAGTCGTTCGTCGGCCGGCCAGGGTCAACGTGGCAGAGCGGGGGCGACGGTGGCGAGCAAGCGGCTGGCCAGGTGGTCGAGCAGCACGCGGACCCGCGGCAGGGTCTCCCGGCTGCGCGGCCACACCAGATTGATCGGCAGGCCGTCGACGGCGAGATCGGGCAAGACATCCACCAGGGTGCCACTGGCCAGGTGCTCGGCGATCAGCCAGGTCGGCAACTGGGCGATGCCATGGCCGGCCAGCGCCGCCAGCACCTCGCCTTCGCCGTCGCCTACCGCCAGGCGTGGGCTGAATACCCAGCGTTCCAGGTCACCGGGCTGCTCGCCGCGCAGGTGCCAGGGGCTGACCAGGCCATCGGCCTGGCGAAAGCCGATGCAGTAGTGGTCGGGGAGGTCGCTCGCGCCCCGTGGGCGACCGTGGCGGGCGAGATAGGCCGGGGCGGCGCAGAACACCTGGCGCTGGGTGCCCAGGTAACGATGCCCCAGGCTGGCCGGCCAGGCATCGGAGCCGCCGATGCGCACCAGGATATCGATGCCTTCGTGGACGGGATCGACGAAGCGGTCCGAGAAGGACAGGTCCGGCTGCAGCAGCGGATAGCGATGCAACGCTTCCAGGAGCACCGGCAGCACGTGCAGGCGACCGTAGGAGGCGGGCAGGTCGATGCGCACCCGCCCGTGGGGTTCGCCCTCCTGGGTGGTCAGGCCCAGCTCGGCCTGCTCCAGCTCGGCCAGCACCGCCGTGCAGGTGCGATAGAAGCTCGCGCCGGCGTCGGTCAGGGTCAGGCGGCGGGTGGTGCGCTGGAACAGCCGCACGCCCAGGCGCTCTTCCAGCCGCGCCACGCTCTTGCCGATGGCCGAGCCGGTGAGGTTCAGGCGCTCGCCGGCGGCGGTGAAGCTACCGAGATCGGCCACGGTGACGAAGACGTCGAGACCCTTGAGGCGTTCCGAGGAATACAAGGCTGGCTCCTGATTGCGGAATTAGATTCCCGTTTAATGGGAATTTTTACCCAGGATACGCCGTTAATTCTCCAATAGGCTGGAGTCATCTTTCCTTCGCGACACTCCCTTATCCATACGCCCGCCGTTATCGCGGGCTTTCATCCCTTTCTCCTGGAGGCTTCATGCGTAAAGGCACCGCTCTCATCGTCGGCGTGACCGGCATTTCCGGCTACAACCTGGCCCACACCCTGGTCGCCTCCGGCTGGACCGTCTACGGCCTGGCGCGCAAGCCGGTGGCGCAGGAAGGCGTCATCCCGGTCGCCGCCGATCTGCTGGATGCCGAGGCCACCCGCAAGGCACTCGCCGGCCTGCCGATCAGCCATGTGTTCTTCTGCACCTGGACCCGTCGCGCTACCGAGAAGGAAAACGTCGAGGCCAATGGCGCCATGATGGATAACCTCTGCCAGGCCCTCGACGGTGCGCCGCTGCAGCACCTGGCGCTGGTCACCGGTACCAAGCACTACCTGGGTTCCTTCGAGGAATACGGCAGTGGCAAGGCGGAAACCCCCTTCCGCGAAAGCGAACCGCGTCAAGCCGGCGCGAACTTCTACTACACCCTGGAAGACATCCTCTTCGCCGCCGCCGAGCGCCATGGCTTCGGCTGGAGCGTGCACCGTTCCCACAGCATGATCGGCCAGGCCAAGGGCACCAACGCCATGAACATGGGCCTGACCCTGGCGGTCTATGCCTCCCTGTGCAAGGCCACCGGCCAGCCCTTCGTCTTCCCCGGTTCGCGTACCCAGTGGGACAGCCTCACCGACGTGACCGACGCCGGCCTGCTGGCCGAGCAACTGGAATGGGCCGCCCTGGCCCCGGCGGCGCGCAACCAGGCGTTCAATACCGTCAATGGCGATGTCTTCCGCTGGCGCTGGCTGTGGGGCGAGATCGCCGCCTTCTTCGACCTGGAGCCGGCGCCCTATCCCGAGCAGCCCATGCCCCTGGAAGCGCGGATGAAGGACCAGGCCCCGGCACTGTGGCGCAAGCTGGCCGAGGAGCATGGCCTGGTGGAAGCCGACGTCGACAAGCTCGCCTCCTGGTGGCACAGCGATGCCGACCTGGGCCGCGAGATCGAGTGCCTGAACGACATGACCAAGAGCCGCGACCTGGGCTTCTTCGGCTATCGCGACACCCGGGCGAGCTTTCTCGACCTCTTCACCCGGCTGCGGGCGCAACGCCTGATTCCCTGAGCCGCTCTGGAGCGCCGGTCCTCGTGAAAGCAGGGGCCGGCGGTTTTCACCGCCCTCCTGAGGGGCGCAGAATGCGGCATCTTGTCGCAGGATGCGCTCCATGTTCGAGTCCCTCGTTGCTCTGATTCCCGCCTTCGGCCCGCTCGATTGGCTGTTCATCGAAGCCATCGTGGTGCTGGCCTATCTGATCTTCGGGGTGGCCGGTTTCGGTAGCGCCCTGGTTGCCGGCCCCTTGCTCACCAGCTGGATGCCCCTGTCGCGCATCGTGCCCTTGCTGGTGATGCTGGATTTCCTCGCCTCCTTTCACAATTGGCTGCCGGATCGGCGCGCCATCGCCGGTCGTGAACTCCAGCGCCTGTTGCCGATGCTGCTGCTGGGCGCCGCCCTGGGCACCTATCTGCTGCTGCGCACCGATGCCCGGTTGCTGATGCTCTGGCTGGGCCTGTTCGTGGTGGCCTATTCGACCTACAGCCTGCTGTCGCCCAAGGGCTTTCGCCAACTGGCCCCGGCCTGGTCGATTCCCGCCGGCAGCGTCGGCGGCCTGTGCGGCGCCCTGTTCGGCAGCGGCGGCTTTCTCTATGCGCTCTATCTCAACGGACGCCTGCAGGACAAGAACGCCATTCGTGGCACCCAGAGCCTCTTGATCGGCTGTAGCGCCGCCATTCGCATCAGCCTGCTGCTGATCGCC
>Ga0157368_1001345_pt1 | contig 10422 bp, 9 predicted proteins | sample AttbisABBM3_FD_113146 | JGI IMG/M metagenome (GOLD analysis project Ga0157368, IMG submission 113146) | Fungus gardens microbial communities from leaf cutter ant in Botucatu, State of São Paulo, Brazil - Atta bisphaerica ABBM3 | ecosystem: Host-associated > Fungi > Mycelium > Unclassified ...
ACAACCATGTGTATGCCTTAAGGTCAACATGTGTTTCACATGTTATATGACATCATTCTTCCAGAACCTTCTACATCCTTCTATGTATCATGTGACTTGTGACCATGTCATCTGATATGACCTACTGTGTGACAGTGTGATCTTGTCACTCTAACCCTAACCCTGGTTCTAAAAATAGAATAAAGGAAAATAAATCAAAAAGAAAATAAAATGAGAAAGGAAAAAAAAAAAAATTAAGTCCACTTCTTTCGTTCTTGACAACTATAAGATGAAATATAAAGAACTAATCTATGTACAGATGAGCACAGATGTGAAAGTATACCTAGAACTGGTTATAGTCTTATTCAAGATTAAAAGTAGAAATCTCAGAAGTCTCAAAAGTTAGTTTATAACATAATATCTGATTAAGTGAAAAAGTTTTTGTTTAGAAGCAAACTCTTGGAAAAATATATTAGACTTATTTGAACTAGATTCAGTAGCAGAGTTTTACTATCTCAATCTCTAAGCTTTATAGTTTATTTAAGCAAGTAAGTTTTATACTATCAAATTTAAACTTATATCACTTGTTTTGAGTTGTAATAATCTAGAAGGAGAAATAGATATTAGAAAATCTGACTTTTTGACATCTCAACTCCAGAACTCTGCTGCAAGTTTGTAATACTGACTTAGCTCTTCTAGACTTTGAACTTTGTAGACTTTACTACACTCATGCTCTATCTTATCTATTACTACTACTTCTGTAATTATTATTCTATACTTCTTGATCTTTTAGATAAATTTAGATATTTCTATCAAAGTTTCTAGCTATCTGGTTGCTACTATTTTTTTAATACTTTAGTACTATAATACTTCTATCCTTTTTCTGAAATTATGACCACACAATAGGTAGTGGTACAACATATAAGTTAAGATCATTATCTGAAGTTTAGTTGCAAGTCCATAGATAAGCATTCTCACTTGATCTACAATCTGAATACTTTATCTACTTTCATAGATAACTACATTCATTCTTAGATAAGGATAAGTTTTCACACTTGATCTAACCTTCTTTTATATGACTAACTATGGATATCTATTTGAAGTAAGATTAGCTGCTTGATAATTTGTTAAGTTTTGACCAAGTTTCTAAGTATCTTTTTGATAGTACTTAGAATCCTAGTTATAGTGAAGCCTGTTTGTTAGAGTAACTAAGTGAAGTTTATGGAGTTTAATCAAGTTCATACTTCAGGAAAACCTAAGTATTTTGAGTATGATCTACTTTCAGAAAAACTAGAAAATAGAATGAGATTTTCTAAAAGTAGCTACTGTTCTAAATACCCTATGATCCATTGTAATCTAGTAGAATAATGTTAAGCTAATGTAAGAATGATGGTATACAAATAGTCAGAAATCTAGATAGAAGTATTTAGAATATTACCTAAAAAGACAGAACATATTTGATAATGATAGAGAGATAGCAAGTAACAATATAAAGAATCTTTCAGAGCAGTGGTGTGCAAGTATGGGGCTTGGGGTAGCAAAGTTTGCAGGCCTTGCAATAGGGTTTAGTAATACTAAGAGGTAATAAAGTCTGTTATGAAGGCTACAAGATTCAGGGTTGAGATATCAATATCTTGTATACAGATGTAGTTCTAGTAACCATGAAATTAATATAGAATAAAGACAAATAAAAGAGAGATGATAAGATGAACTGGGCTTTTTCCTAGAATGACAAAAAAGACCAATCTCTCTCTGATAGATCTCAGACTTGTAGATAATGCTGTACTCAAACCCAAATATATATAGCAAAGCTTTATCTATAATTAAGAGTATGAAAATGCTTGGCAATTCTACAAGAGAATTATTTCCAGTATATAAGTGTTTACTATACAGAACTTGTGTACTTCCTATTGTATTATACAAATTCTAACTCTGGTACTTCAAAAGAGCCCCATTATATTATTTTTTTAAGGAATTGAAGAAAATACAAAAAAAGTGGCCCTGTGGATTACAGGGACATTTTGTACATTACCATCATAGAGAGTTGAAGCTATTACTAGCCTCATTCCTATCTATTTTCATCTTGATAAACTTATAGAACAACACTATCTCTGAGTAGCATCACTTTCCAAGCAGTATGTGATTAACACTCTCTTGGATACACACCATTCTAAACAAGCTATCCCTTATTATATAACTATGAGTTGTTTTACTTCTAGGCAGAGCTTAAAAGTTAAAAGTCCTATAGTGGATATCAATCACCATCTTAATCAAGTCTTATTAGCCTTTGATAGTCTGAGTAAAGAACTTTTTTCAGGTTTTCATTCAGTAGATATCTTTTCTGATTGTTTTTTCTTTAATATAATAAAATGCAAAGATGCTGAAGCAAGACCTGCCCATCTTAACAAACTTGAGAATGTCTACCAGGGTTTCTCCAATAATCCTGATACTGTGTTCATTATATCTAATACTAGTGTCAAGAACAACACTGTTACATCTGTTTCTCATATTCAAAGAGAACATAATATTATCACAAAAACTGTCCACCATGCAATGAATGTTTCATCCACTGAAGCTGAACTATTTGCCATAAGATGTAGTATTAGTCAAGCAACTCAAATTTAAGGCATTATATGAATCGTCATTATTACCAATGCTATTCTAGCTGTCAAGAGAATCTTTGATATGCTATATCAATTACACTTTATCACCATCTCAAGTGATCTCAGGAAGTTCTTCAACAAGAACCTTAATAATTACATTACTTTCTGGGACTAGTCAAGTGATGATGAATGACTCCCCACCTCTTAGTCAATAAAGAGTCTAAATTCCACAAAATTAATCATATTCTGCCTAGCAAAACATTGTGGGACTTCAACAGAAAAGAAGAATGCAACTCAATTCTAAAAAAGTGGCAAATGTATTTTCAAGCCTCTGACTACAAGGGAAAGAATTTCCTTGACTTAAACAATGATGATGGCAATCACATCTGTCCCTCCTATTCAAAGGGTGAAGCATGGCTAAAACACTTTAGCCTCTCCAATACTTTATGTGCATGTATTACTAGACTTATCACCAACCACACTCCCATCAGCGAATACAGGCAAAGGTTTTTCTCCAACGAATCAACTGCATGTCCATACAGTAATTCTCCTCTCGAAACAAGAAACCACATTCTATATAACTGTGAACATTATCAACAGTCATAGAACTCAAAGCAAGAGTCCCTGAAAGATGTTCTCACATTTCTGGAATCCAATTCTGATGTGTTCTGCTTTCAAGAAAGCATCAACTAGTTTTAGTTTCATAGTTGATATCCCACTACAGTTCCTGTGTCTCCTAGTATAGTTTCCCATTTCCTCTGTTCTATTTCTCTCTCTCTCTCTCTTTCTAATTTAAGTAGTTACCCTGTGTAGCTGCCACGGCCTACCATCGTGTCTCGTGTAATAAATTGTTGATTTAAAAAAAAAGATGAACTGGGCTCGAACTTTGACATGAACATGAGTGTCTATCACACTATCTTGTCATAAACGTCCTGGCACTGTCCTAAATCTTGCCTCACCAAACATACGTACCTGTGAAAGATGGACTTCTCTGAAAGTACAATTGGCCGATCAACAGTCTCACAATCGCTTAACCTCACCAACTCCTTTCTCAGCTAACTCCCTACTCCACTTCCGTAGTATATATTTCTGGATCTTCCCACTCGCTGTCTTTGGCAGTTCGCTGGGATGCCCATCCTCTCCAATGAACCAAACCCATGCTGGGGCGTTCTGCAGACGAGGCAGATCAGGGCCACGACAAGTGACAATAGATTTCCCACTCACCTGGGGGTTCATACTCTGAGCCACGAAGGTCCTGATCTCCTCCTTGGATATCGACGTACCAGGCTCTCGGACAATCCATGCTCCCACAACTTCGCCGTATTTCTTATCTGGAACGGAAACTGCAGCCGCTTGCCGAATAGCCAGGTGTGCTGTCATGGCATTCTCGATCTGTGTTGGAAACAAATTCTATGAAAAGGACATTAATCATTGCATACCATATGGAAAGAGTCAAGTATACCTCACCACCCCGAATGATGATATCCTAAACAGGTTAGTCATTGTTGTTTGAGTGTAACCCGAACAAACCTTTATCCTCCCAACAACTAGATACTGGTGAGCGAGCCAAGGAATGTGACTTCAGACAACTTACTTCTCAGATAGCCGTCTTCATCCATGATTCCTTCATCGCCTGTCCACATCCACAATGTCCCTTCTTTATCCTTCTTCATGACCTGTTTCGTCTGTTCTTGATCATCCCAGTACCTACATCAATCTCAATCGACCGGACAAGTAGTATGAGGCCCATCACAAGTACTCGCCCTTTCTGCAATAGATACCCAGCAACAACAACCTCCCCTGGTGTACCAACTGGCACTATATTCCCATCCGAGTCCACCACTTTGGCCGTCACATGAGGTTGAATCTTGCCAACCGTCTCAACTCGCTTGGTGACAGGGTCTGTGGGCGTAGATTGAAATGACACAGGACTCGTCTCGGCTTCCATTATTCCAGATCAAGATACAGGAACTCAGAAAAGAAACAACAAGCGTACTCATGCCGTATGCAATAGTCAAATCTCTCAAATTTAGTTTCTCCATGAGTGTCTTCATCAAGTCAATGGGTACGGATGAGCCTGCAACAATCCCTGTCCTAACGAAAAATGGTCGTCATCCTCATCCGGCTGAATTTGTTGGGAACATACCTAAGCTGTCTGAAATCAACGACTTCGCCTGCTGCCCTACGTCTTTCAACTTCATCCAATACACCTAGAAAGTGTGTCGGAACACCATGTAGAGCTGTGCACCGCTCCTCTATGACTGCATCCACGATGGACGGAGGATCAAAGACTAGTGAAGGGTAAACAACACAAGCTCCGTGCGTCCACGCAGCAAGATTTCCTAGTACAAGGCGTGTTTATGAAGAACACTGAGTCCTTTGTCAAGAATGAAATAAACTTTGTGACTTATCGAAACAATGGAACAGTGGTGGAACGTTGCCTGTGACAAGTGAAACTCAATGTTCACGGTGAAACACAGCGATATGCACTTACATAGTACGTCTTTCTCTTCGAATAACATACACCGACCGATGTTAATTCCATTGTTGAGAAGGTTATTGTGTGTTAACTAGGCAATCATTGGTGACCAGATCCATAGTTGGTATCTTTCACTCACTGAGACAGCTTTGGGAAGCCCAGTCGTTCCACTGCAGTAGGATTAGCAGTACAAGAATTCTCATGTTCGAACCACTAGCCTCGTAAATTGTAGATTAATGACGTCATCCTGCTTGAGGTCAAATTTCAGCGCGGTCACTCTTCTCTCTTCAGGAACATCTTCTCTCCAGAGTAGAATTTCTCTCCAGTCAACCATACTCTTGATCTTCAATCTTCCGAGCCGTTCTCTCTCTTCCTCAGCATTATCTACCACGATTAAGTTACGCAATTTAGGAAGTTCCTCTATTTCGATTTCTCCGGGATGTTGGGAGCGGATCTGTGGAAACGCCTGAGACAGCGTCTCAACGTGTGCCGAAGCACGGATCCTCGGGACCGTGAAGAGGTGTTGGACTTCAACGAGTGCCAAGGAACTAACCTGCGAACGGATGAGTCAAATCCGCCGAAGAAAAGGGAATAAGAATATACGAGTTCATGCAAGTTGTATGCTGGATTGACCGTTACGAGTATAGCCCCAACACCAGCACAAGCCCATTGTAGCATTGCATACGCGCTACCAGCTGGTCAGCCAAATTCAATCCGAAGATGTCAATAATACTGCTTACCTGTTATTTCCCATAATGACACCCACCCGATCCCCCCTCTTCACACCCATACTAAGCAGACCCTTCGCGAGTGCTCGTATGTGTCGGTCAAATTCTACATAGTCCCAAACTATATACGGCACATCTTTGAAATTGCGTGCCAGGGGTCCAGCATGTCCTTGAACAGCCTCTTGACGACAAACAAGAGCAGGCCGAGATGCATGATGCAGGAGAATATCTTCTGTAAAGTATCGTGGAAGAGTTTTAGGAGAAAGATGAGGCGTCGTTGGTCCTGATACAACCGAATAAGTCAGAGGTGTTGTCGGTCCGTTAGCGGTCTGCAAGGGACTCAGCGCAGAATAGGTCTTGGTTGAGAAAAACTGAAAACTGAATTTGCCGGAGATGGCACGCAACATCTGGTCGTTGGCAATCTCTATCATAGTCATTCCTGGTAAACATACCTCCGACCTGCCCTAACTATAGAATAGGATACTTGGGGCCTTCTCTGAGTAGTCTGTGCCAAGATGTCCAACATCAGTGTTTCCCAATCTATGGATTTGACTGATTAGTTGGTAGACATTTTTTGCCTAGTAGACTCAGTTCTGTCCGATGCTTTTCTTAATTGTTCCAAGACTTTATGCTAGTGAGATGCTGGTGAGCCTGTATTAATTCTAGATAAGTTATCCATATCTGTGAACTCTTCCACTACAGATTATATATCTGTATTTTATTGTCTGATGACTCATTTTCTGAACTCCCTGGGAGTGTTGCTATATCACTAGGAGTTAATCTCTATAGTAGCTCAAAAAACTGTCTGTAAGAGAACCTGCCACTTTGACTGCCAAAGCCTATTGCCAAAGCCTATCACCAAACCTGTGGACCTCTCTCCTTCCAAGTCTCAAGCCACAATCTCCACTCCTAACTCCATGAAATTTGTAAAGTCAACCCTGCTAGACCTCTGCTAAGTATTGTTCTTGTAATAGTCATGACCCTCTCCCTTCTACTATTGTCTAATCAGCTCCTACCAATCTGCAATGTTCTAGATCTTTCCATCAGGGTTTTTAACTACTTGGTACAATTATTCTGTAGATTAGGTCTGCAATATTCTGCCTAATATTTCACTTAATTGGTATAAACTCTTTAAGTATTTTTAGAGTAGTTATTATCTCTAGGAAACTTCATTCTGTTCTTCTAGAATTTCTCTAGAAATAAGTAATGTATCAAATAGTTGCAAACAATAGACTTAGAATTTCTTGATAGAATTTTCCCTTTGGAACTTCAAAATGTTATTAGTCTGATAGTCTTATATTGCCAAATCTTATATTCTAACCTCTCTTTCTCTTTCTTGCTTCTTAAATGATACTTTTCCTGAGTGATCACCCTATGAACCCTATCAACACTGATGAAGCTCTGGGCCTTCTCTAGTACCATCTAAGAAAAGTAGCTGAGTGTTAGCATACTTTGAAATCTTTTACCAATAATATTCTTACTAGTCTTATAAGCTAACTTTGAGACCTACAAACCCTAGTATCTACAGATGTATCCTTTCCTTCTATCTTTAGACTTTCTTTTTCCACTAATACTTCTGTATCTAGAAATCAACTCTACTACTCTCACTCAAATATTCTTTCTCTTATGAACTTCATAGATAATTATCAAATAGGCTATACTTTAGGCTATACTTTTTATAGTACCTACTCTTTCTATATATGGCTATCTCCAGACTAGTTTATCTATGACTAAGATAAGATTCTCTAAGTCTTATTCTTTTTTAGAAGTAGTTGTACTTCTAAATAGTCTAGAAATATCTTTTATCAAGAATCAACTACTAAAGCTTTCTTTCTATTATATTGTAGCCTAACTTTAAGCAACTATTCTAGAAGCACTTTTTTCTAATCAATACTATTGCAGAGGTAGTCAACTGGCTTGAAGAAATAACATATTACTAAGAAAGCCATATAGTAGAGAATTATCTAGATAAGTTTCAATCTTTTATATCAGAGATTAGCTATACTAATGTCAAGAATGAAAGAAGTAAACTTAATATTTTCTTATTTTCTTTTCTTATTTTTATTTTATTTTTGATTTATTTTCCTTTATTCTATTTTTAGAACTAGGGTTAGGGTTATAGTGACAAGATCACACTGTCACCCAGCAGGTCACATCAGATGACACAGTCACAAGTCATATGATACATAGAAGAACATAGAAGGTTTTGGAAGGATGATGTCATATAACATGTGATACACATGTTGACCTTAAGGTATATACATGGTTGTTTAGGGTAGACTAGAAATAGCTTGCACAGACCATTAGGTATTTGTATATAAGGTAAACAATCCTGTACAGAGTTCTCTATTGAGTTCTCTTATGTTAACCCAATACAAGGTTCTTTTCATTGACCCACTCTAAGGTCTTTGATTTGTAACAACTAATTCATATACCATAGTATTCAAGTTCTACTATAGATTCTAAGTAGTAATCTAGAATCAAATTACAATCTTGTTAGTAAGAAGACTAGAAGATATAAACTTCTCTATATAGTTTGATGCCATAAGATAAACAAATTAAGCTAGATAAGCCAATGAAGTATTTCAGTCCACTTAATAGACTACTTTTATTCTCTTATTCAATCTCTGAACTTTGTAGAATTTATCAGTTTTTTCTGTCTCTTGTTAGCTATCTCTTACTATATTAGTACTTCTATACTAGCTATTACTGGTGCTTTCTTCTAGAATCTTTATGGAGGTGAATACTATATAGAAACTTTATTCCATGTTAGTAAGAGAATGTTACTACTATGGAGATTCACACTATATGGTTTATAAGTGCTTAGTATGGTTAGATATTAGACAGTTGACTATAAAGCAATAGAAAAAGCTTATAGAAGATTTGAATGCTCTAAAGAATACTTGTTAGGGCAACTGGGTAAAGTTTATAGATTATACAGACTTTAATATCTCTAGGAAATCCTAAGTTATATTGTTTCTAACTACTAAGTATATAACTTACCTCTAGAAAATCCTAAAAGAACAGAATGAAGTTCTCTAGAGGTGTCATATGCTAAGTTCAACCCTAATAATAGTTTATCTTTTGTAGCAGTGTTATCTATTATCATATCCAATAATAGTCCATCTTTTACAATGGTATTATTCTATGACACATTCTCTATAATAGTATTATGCTTTATCTAAACACTATAAGTACTCAGTTTTCTACAGCAGAGTTTACTCCTTTCTAACTCAATCTTCTATGGTGGAGTTCTTCTTTTCAACTTGGCCTTTCACAGCAGAGTTTTCCTATCTGACCTCTGTCAGTATCTCTAGTCTGGTAATTAATGAATATGAATATTGTTTAACTCTAGCATTCTTTGATAATATATCTCTTATTAGAATTAACTTCTCTTGGACTTTAATCTACTTCTGAAGTTGCAACTCTACAGTAGATAAACAGTATAATATATAAGCTAAAGCCAAGGTTATTTAGGAAAGTTTGTAATATTATTGCTTTTTATATGAGTTTTCATGCTTAGTACAACTCTAAGCAAACCTTATAAACTTTCATTCTTTGGTATGAACTACATCTAACAAGAGACAATAACTACTCTAAATACAGTGGTATACAGAAGTGGGTTGTTATGATCATAAGGATACAAGTGGGGGTTTATTAGGATTTGTAGTAGAGTTATAACTCAAGATTTAAGCAAGAAAAGATATAGAAAGACTTACTACCTTACCAAAATTTGAGTTTGCAATACTGCCAAGATCTATAAGGTTGTTTTTTCCTCAAGTTTCCAACCAAAACTCTGTAGATTTTTCTTTTCTCAAATCCTTAGCTGAAATTCTACTGTAATACTATTAGATTTTTGCTTGCTCTCTTACAACCACTAACCTACTTCTTCTAGCCACTGACCAATGAACTCTTACTGTTTAGTAATGTTTAAAATTTCTTTATTGAAAATTCTGATCACCAGGCTTTATTATCTTGTAACTAGGCTATTAAGTATTCTACTTGATATTCTGTCTGATAAGAATGGACCTCTTAAGTATTTACAGTAGTTGCTATCTTTAAGAGATCTTATCTTATTCTCTTAGAATTTCCTGGAGGTAAGTGGTATACTTAGTAGTTAGAAACAATATTACTTAGGATTCTCTAAAGATTACAAACTCTATGTAATCTTACAGATTTTGCCAGTTACTCTAACAGCAGAATAGAATTCTTCTTCTGAGATCTTGACATATCAATTAGTCTAGCAGTTTAGAATTGTCTATTTTCATATTTCAACCTCTCTTACTCTTTCTTACTTTCTGATTAATGCCTATATTGTGGTAACTACTAACTAAGATAGTCAACAGTATCACTAAGTAGTCTTATAAGCAAAGAATCTTATGGAAATTACAAGAAAACTCAACAAGGAGTTTCCAATGTATTTCTACTCTATTTATATAATAGATACATGGTCTGTGCTAGTAATAAATAACCCTATCCTAAAGTTCATACATTAGCCATAAGTATACTATTGTAACGACCTTAAGCTTGAGCTCAGGTTGCAACTATGGCAAAGACTTGAGAAAGGATAAGGGGAAGTAGAATTGGTAAAGCGTAAGGATACAGGAATGTATCTACGCTATATAAACAGTAT
>Ga0157368_1001347_pt1 | contig 10418 bp, 8 predicted proteins | sample AttbisABBM3_FD_113146 | JGI IMG/M metagenome (GOLD analysis project Ga0157368, IMG submission 113146) | Fungus gardens microbial communities from leaf cutter ant in Botucatu, State of São Paulo, Brazil - Atta bisphaerica ABBM3 | ecosystem: Host-associated > Fungi > Mycelium > Unclassified ...
GCAACCAGAGGAGTTGCAGATGTCTTCAGGTGGTGAGTATCTACAAATTTCAAGTCTATAAAGCAATAAGTAGACTTGGAGTCAACTAGAGCTCAGAACAGGATTTTATTAAGTTGATCCTGACCAAGAATCAAGAGAGAAGTAAGAGAGACAAAAAGTGAATGAGGATCAGAAAGAGTGGATGTATTAAGTTGGATGGGACTTGTTGTTGTATAGGGAAGTTCAATGTGGCCCTTGGTCTATGCAGAGTCTTGGAGGTCACTCTCTATTTTTCTGAGGGTTTCTGAGAAGCAGTTGCTGAAGTACTACAGTATTTTGGTGGGATTGTGGTCTACTTCTTGGGACAGGAGTCCAACTTGTAGTCTCTTACACCACAATAGAGGCATATATTGTTTTTTAGACACTTCTTACACTTGTCACTGGTCAACTTGCTATTGCTGGCCAGTTTCGAAGAGAGATTTATTCACAGAGAATTGGATTATTTCTTGGAAGCAGAGGATGAGGGTTTGAATGGAGATGGTTTGGCAGATGAAGCTGCTGGAGATGTGTTTGCCTTGTTCTGAGAGGCTGCAGCATTACCAGCAGAAAAAGCTTTACCTTGTTTCTAGGAGTGAGACTCTTTTTCCATCTGTCTGGCATAATAGTGTTTGCTGTCATGTTCCTAGTAGTGGTAATTAATAGTCATCACTAAAGCATACATATTCTGGAATAAGATAGGTTTACCTTGTTCCCAGGTAGAAATGGAATCCTGAATCTGATTGGAAAGCCTTTGGTAATAGCAATGGCACAGAATACTATTCCTTCAACCTAGTTAAGAGGTATAGCATATGAAATCCATGTTGTAAGTGGAAATCTTGTTACTGGGCTTCATATAGAGATTATCCAGCATGTTAGCCATTTTACCAATGGAGTTCAAAAGACCAAAATGTCAATATCTCAAACCAATCCTAGGCTACTTCAGTGAGGTAGGTTATTGCAAAATTGATTTTTGCAATGTTCATGTTGAATTGTGTAGGATTAGCATAGAAGTAGAGACAACATTAAAACAGAAAATTATTGAGCTTATTAAGCTCAGTGCTACTGAAAGTGTCAGTGATGCAAGCTTTAGTTCTTCTTGAATTAGTATTAGGACTAGGAATTTGATTAGCATTGAGAGTATTTGCAAGTTGACTAAGTATGTTAGTCAACTGCTTATTAGTATTATCACTCTGACAGAGTTTTAATTATGAGCAAGTAGAAAAATTAGATTTATTAGAAGTCAGATCAGTAGTAGGATTAGTAGTGAAAGCATTCTTGTTAGAAGTACAGTATGAAGTATATATATAGTACTAGCTAGATGTCAAAGCTAAGCTTGATATTATGCACTTTTAGTATAACTAGTTCAGTAGCTGGTCTATTTCTAATAGTTCTCCCAATTAGGATTTTTGTTTTTAGGGACAATACTTAGGCAAGGGACAGACAAAACTGTCCAGGTGGATTGAATGGTACAAGTTGGAGACCTCAAAGATGATCAGCCTCTTTGATGGATATGTCTTGAATATTATGGAGCACTTAGTGGATATGTTCCAGAGAGGTTGTTACTGAAATATGGAATTGTATTAAATGGTGTTCCAAGTGGTGGGACCAAAGTTGACTCTGAATAGGTTGAAGAGTTATAGTGAGAGAAAGCCATTGGACTTGAAGTATGAAAAAAGTTGTTTTGCAGATAGAACTATAATAGAGGACTTAGCAGATGGAACTGCTTAGAAGTGACAGTAGACTTGGGAGTCTGATAATATTGTCAGGTGCAGTTCACACTAGAAGATGGAGGTCTGTGGAGTTGACTTAAAGATATATAAAGTGTGTAAACTCTGTGCTAGTTGATATAAACTTGTAGAATAACCTTGGCTTCAGCTTATATACTATATCATCTGTCTGTCACATAGTTGCAACTTCAGATAAAAGGATGAAGTCCAAGATAAAAGTGAGTGCTGATGGGTATGTCATCATTGAATACTGGAGATTGAGTTCAATAAGAGTTTATCTTTATCAATTATTAAACCAACAAATTACAGTATAACTACTAGTCTTATATACAAGTAAGAATATAGGAGATGCTTAGGGTTTCAGTAGTATAGCCTCTATTGCTCTAAGCAGAGGTTTCAGTGATGAGACACTGATAGAAGTAAGAAGAACTCTGCTATAGAAGATCAAGTCAAATAGGAGTATTTCTGGTATAGAAGACAGAATATATCTGGATTGTTGCATTACTATTATATTGCAAGAAGAATGGCTATCATAGAAGATAAGCTTATATAATATATGTTGAGGGAGCAGTATCACCATAGAGATGTATTCTCCCAATGGATGGACTTAGTATATGGCAGTTTTCTACAATATCTGATATTAAAGGTAAAGGGTAATTATTTTTCACAGTTCACTCATTTAGGTACCTATAGTTTTGTACCATATATCATAGTTGATTTTGTTCATCAAGAAATGGCTGGTATAGTTATTATAACCAACAAGATTGTATCAGATCTTGAACTTCAGATTATTGAAAGGTACATTAAGAATGTGAATAGCATTGAAGCTGAAGGAGTCAATGTTCCATGACTTCCACAATCTAAGTCTTATCTCAAAATCACAGGTATTCTATATCTCAGAGAAGATACTAATGCTTCTATCACTTCAGATATAGTTGAGGACATTATAAAAAAGAACTACATTTTCAACAACATTATGCTAGCTTCGAGACCTTGAATTATCAAAGTCTCTCCCAAATATGACATGGTTATTATTTGGATCAATATTTGGGATATCCAAAGTAGTAACAAAGCAAAAGGACTGATTAATAGGTGCATCAATATAAGTAGTTTCATAGCTACAATTTGGGATAAGAACATGAACCCTGGCATACCTCAATGCAAGAACTGCTAGAAATGGGATCATACAACCTTCTCCTGCAGAATCCAAGATGCCAAGTACATCAAATGTAATAGATCTCATAAAACAGACCATTATTGCTACTACATATGGTACTGTAAAGGTAACAGTAATACTAATCCTCCAAGACTGGAAACCAAGCATGGAGAGCCATGCTCTCACTTCTTCAAATATCTCAACTGTTGAGATGGTCATTAAGCTGATTCTAACCTTTATCCCTTCTGGAAGCATAAGTTCAACTGTAAATAGCATTTAAAAAAATATCAAGAAATTTGTGTTATTAGAAAACAATTGATTTATTCAGTTGTGAACAGTGACAAAGCATGATTGTAAAAGACATCAAGATTTTTTTGCAAAATGTTCACAAGAACAATTTTATTATCAACATGATTCTTGAGATGCAAATTTCACTTGATATCATTTTTATTCAAGAATCTTCATAGTCTTTTACACATTTACTACCTAGCTTAAAGAATTGCAAAGGGAAGGAGTTGGTAGGAGTCCCAAATTACCTGAATTGGATAACATTTTTTAGAAATCCTTCAAGTAACATTGATTTATCTAGAGTCTCAACTTATATCAATAGTAGATTGTCTTATCTTTGCTTCTCATTAAGAAAAGATGTTTTGAATCATAGGGATATTTCTTATGTTTTCTTTTTCAATCATGGTTCAGTTTACTTTCTAATTAATATATATTCTGATTTGTCACAATCAGCTTTAAAGTATCTTAAGAATACTGAAGTTAATATCAACAATGTTCTCATTATGACAGGAGACTTCAATATTAGGGATTGTAGTTGAGACACAAACTATATTTTTCACTCTTCTCACAAGGATACTCTTTTTGACATTGTAAACACTTTTCATTTGAAGTTGTCTATACCAACTAATCATGTTCCCACCAGATATTCAGACAACTAATGGGACTCAGATTCAGTCATAGACCTAATATTTCTTAGACTATACTCATTGGAACACAATAACCATTCCATCCACCTAGAGTGGCAGCTCACTCCTGATTATGCTTCTCTTTCTGTTGATATTGTGATTTTCAATGAAAATATCCAAACCAAAAAATGCACAATCATCAAAGATAGCAAAGAAGAAGACAACTTTGTTAACAAATTAATTGAGGCCATTAAAAGTCTTAATATGAATGACATTCATAGCAAAGATAACCTTAAATATATTGTCCAAACTTTTACCAGTTGTGTGGAAAGGATTTGGTTTAAACATTCTAAAATTGTGAATATCACTAAACACTCCAAAGCTTGGTGGGACAAAAATTGCCACAGAAGTTCAGAGAAGTATAGACAGTCCAAGAGGTTGGAAGATTGAAAAGTATTCAAGAATACAGTTAAGAAAACAAAACATGAAAACTTCCAGCAATTGAAGCAATTCAGTTTAATGGTCATCTATGTATTGAACTTAATGACTTGTGGCAAGCATGTCATTTGTCTTTCAACTCAGTTTAAAGCCATCATGTTAACTTGGAAGTGCTTCAAGAAATTGTGAATAAACCAGTCATAAAGTGGAGTGCCTTTTCAGAAGAGAAGTTCACTAGTGCAATTACCAAATATAATAACTCATCTACCTCAGAACTAGACAAATTGTTGTGGAAATATCTTAAAAGATGTATTAAAGATATCACATGTCTTAAGAAATTTATTGATATTGCTAACACATGCATTGAATTAAGGCACTGGCCTTTGCATTTTAAAGTTTCTACAACCATCATCATTCCCAAGCCTAACAAGGAATCTTATGATACCTCAAAGGCTTTTTGTCCTATCATCTTACTTAATACATTAGGAAAACTTGTTGAGAAAGTTATTGGGGAAAGGCTTCAATTTCTAGCTATCTCCAACAATTTCATCCATCAATGTCAATTAGGTAGTCTAAAACAATGCTCTACCATTGATGTAGGTATCATATTAACTCATGCCATTTATTTAGAGTAGACTAGAAATTTGATCACTAGTATGCTAGCTTTTGATATTGCCTAGTTTTTCCCTTCATTGAACTATTAAATCCTTCCTTTAATTCTTCTTAAAGCTAGTTTTGATCCCAAAGTTTCAGTTTTCTTTCAAAATTATTTAATAGGAAGAAAAACAATTTATTTCTGGAACAATTTTTCCTTACCAACTTTTAATATTGATGTGGGCATAGGTTAAGGATCTGCCCTCTTGTCTATTTTCTCTACTTTATATTTTTCTCTGCTTCTTCATATTTTTGAAAATTGGTTAAAAAATCTAAAAATTCCTGTTTCTACTCTTTCATTTGTTGATGATGGACTTTTCATTTCTCAGAACAAGTCACTGACAATTTCAAATTCAAATCTTTTTTGTAGTTATTACATCATAACTTTTCTCTTTGATGTTAGAAATGCAAAAATTGGACTCTATTTGATTTTTCTTTTCTTTTATTTTATTTTTTATTTTTAGAACTAGGGTTAGGGATCAGTGGTATGTCACTGGTCACTGTCACACTGTCACATGATCACATACCATGATGAAAATGGTAGAAGGTTCTGAAAGAAATGTCATTATACTATGTATTGTACATATAGTAGCCTTAAGGCAGACACATGGCCATTTAGGGTAGGCTAAAGTAGTAGTGCACAGACCAGTAGTCTAAGGTATATAAGGTAGATGATCCTGTACAGAGTTCTCTATTGAGTTCTCTTGTGTTAATCCTAATACAAGATTTTATTCATTGATTAACTCTAAGATCTTTGAGTTGTAACACTCAAGAAATTCAGTCTTATCATAGAACATGGAAAGACTGAAGTTTTTCATTTCTTTAGATTGTATGGCTCTTTTGATCCTCTACTATTGGACCTTATGTCATTAGGAGATTCTATCTTTCATCCCAAGACCACTTGGTGATACTTGGGTTTTGTTGTGGCAACTACTAGACACAAAGTCCAACGATCACACAACGAGTAAATCTCTTAAGGCAGATATCTAGTGGGAATTTCACAAGAGAACTCGACAAGGAGCCTCTTCTTAATTAAGGTCCTATTTCTACAAATGGTTCATGGTCCGTGCTACTAATAATTAAACCTGCCCTATAGTCCATGCTTCATCCTCATGCTTGCCTCAAGGCCACCATGTTGTATACATGTGCCCTAGTGTCATCTTCTAGATCCTTCTACCACATTCTAGGCCTTATGACGTCACATCATGTGACACGTCATGTGACTGCGATGTCACGTGCCTCTTCATTGTCCAAAAAGAAAACAAAACAAAACAAAAAGAAAACAAAATCCCTATAAAGTCAGAAAATAAAAGAAAAAGAAAATAAAAATTGTTCATGTCCCAAGCATCCCATAACAGGTTTCATCTTCAATAGAAAATTAACATTCTGACAACATATCAATTTTTATGCCAAAAAGTGATATCAACCATTAATTGCATGAAAATACTTGGCAATTCTTCAAGAGACCTCATTCCTACTCAAAAGAGGCTTTTATATAGATACTGTATCTTACTTATTGCTTTTTATGGTTTTCAACCGTGGTACTACAACAAAGCACCACTTTTGTATCCCCTCAAAATACTCCAAAGTATGTAGAGAAGAGCTGTGTTATAGATAGTAGGAGTATTTTGTACTTTGCCTACTTCCAGTATTAAGACCATTGCTGGCCTCATTCCAATCCACCTTCATATTCAAAAGCTCAATGGCAGATTTTACCTTAGAACCCACTCCTTGCCATCAAACCACATCATAAATTCTATGTTAGAGGCAAGATCTTTGAATCACGCAAATCTTCACTGCTTTTCTTTAGAGTAGCTCACATCTAGGCAACAATTAAATATTAAAGGTTCAATTGTGGATATTAACAATAGGTTTAATGAAAATTTTCCTTTATTCTCTCACTTTAATTGCAAATTTTCACCTGGAAATAAACTTATTGATATTTCTCCCAAATGATTTTCATTTTATCCTTTAAATAAGAAATGTGAAAGCAGCATTAAAAGCTACTTGTACAAACTCAAAGAAATTACTCTCCAAGCATCATCTGACCTACTTATAGTCATTGTTGTATCAGATGCCAGTATCAAAAAACATACTGCCGTATCAATAGCTCATGTTTATGTCTATAGTAGCCTAGTCATCAAAACTATTCATTATATAGTAAATGTCACATCAACTAAAGCTGAATTATTCATAATATTAATCAAGCTACTCATCTTCCAAATGTCAAAAGAATTGTTATCATCTCAGACTCCATTTATGTAGCTAAAAGAATCTTTGACTTAAACAAAGGAAATATCTTGTAACTAGGGTCTCCATTCAATTATTGATAAAAAAACAAAGAGTTTTAATCCCATTTCTATTCTCCCATGCAAATTTTCTTGGGACTTTAGCAGGAAAAATGAATGCAACAACATTCTTAATGCTTGAAAAATATATTTTCAAGCATTAAACAACAAAGGATATAATTTCCTTGATTTCTGCAATGACAACATGCAAACTATCACTTTATCAATAGCTAAGAGTAGTCTATAGCTGAAGTATTTTGGATATTCAAACACACTTTGTACAAGAGCTTCAAGAGCTATAGTCAATCATGCTTTAATAGGAGAATATTGAGTATGTTACAAACTTAAGACCTTAAAGTTGGTCAAAAGAAAGAACCTTGTATTGGGTTAACACAAGAGAACTTGATAGAGAACTCTGTACAAGATTGTCTACATTATATACTAATACCTAATGGTCTGTGCAAGCTATTTCTAGCCTACCCTAAACAACCATGTGTATGCCTTAAGATCAACATATATTTTACACATTATATAATATTATCCTTCCAAAATCTTCTATGTCCTTTCATGCATCATGTGACTTGTGACCGTTACTGTGACCATGTCATCTGACATGACTAATGTGTAACAGTGTGATCTTATTACTTTAACCCTAACTCTAGTTTCAAAAATAGAATAAAGGAAAATAAATAAGAAAGAAAATGAAAATTATTAGAGTCCACTGCTTTCATCTTTGACAGAGTGTTCATGTGGTTCATATCCAATTGAGTCAAGATGACACATTCTTCATGAATGCAAAAGATATAAAAATTATTAGAATCCAAGAAGGAATTTAATTGCATATTTTACCCTCTTCCTCGAGTTTAATAGTGGTGCTTTCTCTTTTGAAGATAGTATTATGTAGTTGGATTTCACTTAGCTTTTCCTGAACTCTTTATTTCTTTTCTTCTTTTTATTTATTTATTTCTTCCTCTTTCTCTTTTGCCTGTTCTTCTTTTCTCTTTTGTTTCTTTTCATGTAGTATGTGTCTTAATATAAGTAGTTATATTATAACTACCACAGACTGTCTATACATGCCATGTAATAAATTGTTGATATATAAATAAATAAAAAGCATATCATAACAACTAGTTTTCTTACTGGTTATTTTATAAACACTAAGTCTTTGGTACTTAACATCATCTTATTGTCTTTCTTTTATACTTCTGTCTCTTTCCTTTTCCTATCTGTGTTGTGGCAACCACTAGTCACAAAGACCAATAGCAACACAAGCAATAAATCTCTCAGTAGGATATCAAGTAGGGATCACAAGAGAACTTGACAAGGAGTCTCTACTGAATTGCTACCCTATATATACTATTACATGTGGTTCATGCTATGACTATGCTTCTACTGCACATTCTACCCTAAAGTCCATACATTGTTCATGAGTGCACCATGTATATACCATGAGATAGCAATGTAGTTAACATGCTCCTTGATATCATTGTCCAAACTCTTCCTGACTTTTCCAGACTCTTCTAGATCATAGATCCTTCTAGGCCCTTTTAGATCACTCTAGGCCCTATGACATAATGTCATGTGACTTCCATGTCATGTGCCTTCTCTCATCATAGACTAATAATATACTACTGTTCTATCTATATCTTATCAAAGTCTGTCCATACTTTATCATATCATAACAATCTGCTTGTTTCTTTATGTCTTTCTAAGCTTTCTTTAGTACTGTCTCTACTTCTTTCTGATTCTTTCTGCAAATTCCATTATCTTTTCTACTTATTCCTTCCTCCTGATTTTTGTTCCTATTCTTAACTCTCTCCCATAATTTACTATAAAAGGAGATATCTTTGTTGTCAAATATACTTTACTATTTACCACAAACTCTATGAATGCCAGCTACTTAGGCCAGTTCCTTTACCTATAATCCAAAAATAACTATAAATACTATTCTAGTTTCTGGTTCATATACTCTATCTGTTCATCTATCTATAGATAGAAGGTTGTTGACAACATTATCTTAATTTCTAACATATTGTTTAGCTCCTTCATCAACTCCACTACAAACTGTAGTTTCCTATCTGAAATGATGTTTTCTTGCAACTCATACAACTTCCATATGTTATCTTTAAACAATTTAGTTAACTCTTCTGCTAAGATTCCTTCTGTTATTGCTATAAAATGTGCTATTTTTAACAATCTATTGTATACAACCAGTATCATATCCTTCTCTACCTGTTATGACTTAAGTTCTTAGGTTAAGACAAAAGACACACTCTTGTATTAAGCAACACAAGAAAACCCAATAGAGTTTCTGTTACAAACTAATTTACCTTATATACTATAGACTGTGGTCTGTATATATACTACAACTAACCTACCCTAAAGTCTATATACTTTTCAATATCAAGCTTAGCTTTGATATCTGGCTGGTATTATATATATACTTCATACTATACTCCTAATAGCCATATAACATTATCTGTTTTAGAACTTTTTATGACTTTCTTTGTATTATGTGGTAGTATAACCACCTTGTGACAGATGTCACAATTCTGTCACACATAACATCACACTACATCTTTTTTTTTTTAAATCAACAATTTATTACATGGCGCGTGTAGGCAGACTATAGTAGCAACTTTCATTACTACGTACAGGAGAAGCATACTACAGGAAAATTAAGAGAGAGATAAGACAAAATGAAAATAAAAGGAAATGAGGAAATGAGAAGGACTAATCGATTAGAAAGAAAGAAAGCTAAGATCTACATTAGTTGTCTACAAATGCAAAAGCATTGGGATTCATGATCAAGAACATTACAAAATGATTCAAAGAGTCTCTCCTTGGGTTCCAGTACCCATTAAACCTTGTGCACTCATAGAGGATGTGTCTCCTCATTTCAATGGGGTAGCTATTGCATAGACATGAAAAGTCCGTGTTGGGAAGGAACCTTAACTAATACTCCCCAATGGGAGCATGGTTAGTGATAGCTCTTGTAGCTCGAGTGCATAGTGAGTTGGAGTGGCCAAAAGCTTGAAGCCATGGACCGCCTTTGATGTAAGATGGAATGATAGGATTATAGTCGTCATCTAATAGATCAAGGAAGTTATTTCCTTTGCCATCAGATGCTTGAAAGGTCATTTTCCAGAGGTTAATGGTGTCGTCGCTGTTGATTTTCTTGCAGTAATCCCAGGAGATCTTGGAAGGGTATGACAGAGTAGGA
>Ga0157368_1001348_pt1 | contig 10409 bp, 10 predicted proteins | sample AttbisABBM3_FD_113146 | JGI IMG/M metagenome (GOLD analysis project Ga0157368, IMG submission 113146) | Fungus gardens microbial communities from leaf cutter ant in Botucatu, State of São Paulo, Brazil - Atta bisphaerica ABBM3 | ecosystem: Host-associated > Fungi > Mycelium > Unclassified ...
AGCCAGGCGCGAATCGCCGGAAAGTCGTCCAGCATGAAGCCGCCCTCATGGGCCACATGGGTATAGGCGTAGAGCGCGATGTCGGCGATGGAATAGCGCTCACCCACCAGGAAGGGCGTGCTCTGCAGCTGCCGCTCCATCACCCGCAACGCCTTGTAGCCGCGCACCAGACATATCTCGTATTCCTCGCGGCGCTCTGCGGGCATTCCCTGGTAGAGCTTGATGAAACGTGCCACGGCGACATAGGGCTCATGGCTGTACTGTTCGAAGAATTGCCACTGCAGCACCTGGGTGCGCAGACGCGGCTCGCTCGGCAGGAAGGCGGTACCCTCCGCCAGGAAATTGAGGATGGCGTTCGACTCCCAGAGACAGGTGCCGTCCTCCAGCTCCAGCACCGGGATCTTGCCGTTCGGATTCTTCGCCAGGAACGCCTCGGTCTGGGTCTCGCCGGCAAGGATATCGACGCTGTGCCAGCGATAGTCCACACCCAGCAGGTGAAGCATCAGGATGACCTTGTAGCAGTTGCCGGAACGGCGATCTCCATAGACCTGATACATCTCACAGCTCCTTGTCGGTGGGGGTGGCAGAGCGGATCACGGCGGCCAGGCGTTCCAGGCCGGTATCGAGACGCTCGGGCAGCACATGGCTGAAATTGAGCCGCAGCAGACCGTGATGGCGGTCAGGGTCGGCAAAGAAGGGCTCGCCCGGCATGAAGGCGACATCCTGCGCCAGGGCAGCGTCCAGTAGTGTACGGGTATCCAGCGGCGTTTTCAGGCGCAGCCAGAAGAACAGGCCGCCCTGGGGCACCTGCCACTCGGCGAGATCGCTGAAATGGCACGCCAGGGCGGCAGCGAAGCCATCGCGGCGCTCACGGTAGAAGGCGCGTATCTCGTCCAGGTGCTGGCGATAACGCTCGCTACCCAGCCACTGCAACACCTGCCACTGACTGACGCGACAGGTATGCAGATCGGCTGCCTGCTTGAGCGCGCGCAGCGGCTGCAGCAAGTCGGGTGAGGCGATCAGATAGCCCACGCGCAGCCCCGGCAGCAAGGTCTTGGATAGGGTCCCGGTGTAGATCCAGGTACTACGCTGGAGCTGGGCGCACAACGGGCGCGCCGGCGCGCCGTCATAGGACAGTTCCCGATAGGGCTCGTCCTCGACCAGCGTGACCGCGAATTCATCCAGCAGCGCCGCCACGGCCGTGCGGTTGGCCGCGCTGTAGCGCACCCCGGAGGGGTTCTGGAAGGTGGGAATCAGATAGGCGAAGGCCGGACGGTGCTGCTGGAGCCTGAGCCGCAGTTCGTCCAGGTCCAGCCCATCCGGCGTCAGGCTGACGCTCAGGCAGTCCGCGCCGAAGAACTGGAAGCTCTGCAGGGCGGCCAGATAGGTAGGGCCTTCCAGCAGCACCGGCGTGCCGACGTCGAGATAAAGCTTGGCGACCAGGTCCAGCGCCTGTTGTGAACCGGTGGTCACCAGTACCTGCTCCGCGCTGCAGTCCAGGCCCGCGGCGCGCGTCTGGGCGGCAATGGCCTCGCGCAGGGCAGGTTCGCCCTCGCTCATGCCGTACTGGCCCAGCTCGGTGGGCAGACCACTCCAGTCCACCGCGGGCAGGCAGCGCTCGGCCGGCAGGCCACCGGCGAAGGACATCACCTCCGGTCGCTGCGCCGCGGCCAGGATGTCGCGGATCAGACTGCTCTTGAGTCTGGTCACCCGTTCGGAAAATGCCATGTTCCCTCCAGTGGCCCGTGGCCGGATAATGAGTCAAACTGCTTGACCGACCCTAATCGACACCGGAAAGACAAGTCAATATGCTTGACCTAAATCAGACCGCCAGTCAGCGCGAGGTCATGGAAACCTTTTTCTTCGGTTACCAGGCCTTCACCGCCAAGGCGGACGACATGCTGGCCCGTCGCGGGTTGAGCCGGGTGCACCAGCGCATCCTGTTCTTCATCGCGCGGGATCCGGGCCTGAGCAACAAGGCCCTGCTGGAGGTGCTCAATGTCACCAAGCAGGCGTTGAACATCCCGCTGCGCCAGTTGCTGGAGATGCAATTGGTGACCATGGAGACGGACGCCGCCGACAAGCGCAAGCGCAGGCTCTCGTTGACCCGTGGCGGTGCGGCCCTGGAGCAGACGCTGAGGCGCGAACAGATGCGCCTGGTGCAGAGTGCCCTGGCCGTCGCCGGTCCCCAGGCCGCCGAAGGCTGGCTGGCGTTCAATAAGGCCTTGAGCGGGCGGCAAGAGGGTACGGTGGTCAGCAAGGACAGTTGAAGACGATTGTTCAATTTACAAAAACTGTACCGGTCCATCGTGAACCCGGTGTATGGATGCCCAGCCGCCGCGCCTAGCTAAGCTGGTGCAAAGTCCAAGGATGCCGCCATGACCGTCGAATTGCTCACCGCCTTCGTCCTCTTCGCCTTCGTTTCTTCCGCTACCCCCGGCCCCAACAACATGATGCTGCTGGCCTCGGGGGTGAACTTCGGCTTCCGCCGCACCTTGCCGCACATGTTCGGGATCAGCCTTGGCCACATGTTGCTGGTCATCTGCACCGGTCTCGGCCTGGGTCAGCTGTTCGTGCTCTATCCGCCCCTCCAACTCGCCCTGCGGGTGGTCGGCGGTACCTACCTGCTGTATCTCGCCTGGAAACTCGCCACCGCCGCCGCTCCCTCCCCGCGTGACAGCGCCAGCGGCAAGCCCTTCGGCTTCTTCCAGGCCGCCGCCTTCCAGTGGGTGAATCCCAAGGCCTGGGTGATGGCCCTTGGCGCGGTCACCGCCTATATTCCCGCAGAGAACTTCACCGCCAACCTGTTGCTGGTCGCACTGCTGTTCGCCCTCATCAACCTACCCAGCGTCAGTCTCTGGACCCTGTTCGGCATGGGCCTGCGGCAACTGCTGAGCAGCCCGGCGCGCCTGCGGATGTTCAACTGGGGCATGGCCCTGCTGCTGGTGCTGTCGCTCTATCCCATTCTCTTCGGTCATCACTGAGCCCTGTCATGGACGCTGTAACCCGCCGGTTGACCCCGCTGGCCGATACCTCTCCCGCCGCCGTGGTGGCGGGCTTCGTCGCCATGCTGGTGGGCTATACCAGTTCCCTGGTACTGATGTTCCAGGCCGGCCAGAACGCCGGTCTCAGCACCGGGCAGATTTCCTCATGGATCTGGGCCCTGTCCATCGGCATGGCGCTGACCACCATCGGCCTCTCGCTGAAATACCGGGCTCCCATCGTCATCGCCTGGTCGACGCCGGGCGCGGCACTGCTGGTGACCAGCCTGCCCTCGGTGCCCTACAGCGAGGCCATCGGCGCCTTCCTCGTCTGCGCTGCCCTGCTCGCCCTCTGCGGCCTCACCGGTAGCGTCGACCGCCTGCTGCGTCGGGTCCCTCCGGCGCTGGCCGCGGCCCTGCTCGCCGGCATCCTGTTCCGCATCGGTGTCGAGATCTGTGTCGCCGCCCAGCACCAGACGCTGTTGGTACTGGGCATGGCCCTGACCTACCTGGTGGCCAAGCGACTGCTCCCGCGCTATTGCGTGCTGCTGGCCCTGGTCGCCGGGCTGCTGCTGGCCGGCGTGCTGGGATTGCTCGATTTTCGCCAGTTGCGACTGGAGTTGGCGGTGCCGGTCTGGACGACCCCGACCTTCTCCCTGGCCGCCACCGTCGGCATCGCCATCCCCCTGTTCGTCGTGGCCATGGCTTCGCAGAACATGCCGGGTATCGCGGTCCTGCGGACGGATGGTTACTCGGTACCCGCCTCTCCGCTGATCGCCACCACGGGACTCGCCTCCCTTCTGCTGGCGCCCTTCGGCGCCCACGGCATCAACCTGGCGGCCATCAGTGCGGCGATCTGCACCGGCCCCCAGGCCCATGAAGACCCTGGCAAACGCTATACGGCGGCGGTCTGGTGCGGACTCTTCTACGGCCTCGCCGGGCTGTTCGGCGCCACCCTGGCCGCGCTGTTCACCGCCTTGCCGAGCGAACTGGTGATCTCGGTCGCCGCCTTGGCCCTGCTGGGCTCGATCATGAACGGACTGCACGGCGCCCTGGCCGAACCCCGGCAGCGCGAGCCGGCACTGATCACCTTCCTGGTCACCGCCTCCGGGCTGACCCTGGCCGGGGTCGGCTCCGCCTTCTGGGGGCTGGTGGCCGGCCTCGTGGCCAGTTTGCTACTCACCGCTCGACGCCGCTAGGAAACCTGGCGGCTCCTGACCGGTCGGAACTGGATCGTTGCCCATAGGAGACCACCATGTCCCGTACCAATCGCCAGTTCCTGCTCGCCAAGCGCCCGTCCGGCGAACCCACCGCCGAAACCTTCGAGCGTGTCGAGCGGCCGGTCGGCGAGCCCGGCGCCGGCCAGGTGTTGATCAAGAACCTCTATCTGTCCCTCGACCCAGCCATGCGCGGCTGGATGAACGAAGGCAAGTCCTACATTAAGCCGATCGGCCTCGGCGAGGTCATCCGCGCCCTGGGCGTGGGCGAGGTGATCGCCTCCAACCATCCGGATTTCAAACCGGGGGATACCGTGAACGGCATGCTGGGCATCCAGGACTACTACCTGGGCGAACCCCAGGGTTGCTACAAGGTGGACCCAAGCAAGGCCAGCCTGCCGCAATACCTCTCGGTGTTGGGCATGACCGGCCTGACCGCCTATTTCGGCCTGCTCGACGTGGGCCAACCCAAGGCCGGCGAAACCCTAGTGGTATCGGGCGCGGCCGGCGCCGTGGGCAGCATGGTCGGCCAGATCGGCAAGCTCCAGGCCTGCCACGTGGTGGGTATCGCCGGTGGGGCGGAGAAATGCCGCTACCTGATCGAGGAGCTGGGCTTCGACGCGGCCATCGACTACAAGGCCGAACCCGACTTGGCGGCCGCCCTGCGCCGGGAATGCCCCAATGGGATCGACGTCTATTTCGACAACGTCGGGGGACCGACGCTGGACGCCGTCCTCGCGCAGATCAACTTCCGCGCTCGCGTAGTGCTCTGCGGTGCCATCAGCCAGTACAACAGCGACAAGGTCCAAGGCCCGCAGAACTACCTGGCCCTGCTCAGTAACCGCGCGCGCATGGAAGGTTTCATCGTGCTGGATCATGCCGCCCGCTACGCCGAAGGCCAGCAGCAGCTGGCGACCTGGCTGGCGGACGGCCAGCTCAAATCCCGCGAGCACGTGGTGGAAGGCCTGGATACCTTTCCGCAGACGCTGATGAAGCTGTTCTCCGGCGAGAACTTCGGCAAGCTGGTCCTCAAGGTCTAGCGAAGCGGCGGAAAGTCGTCGCTGGCCGGCAAGGAATTTCCGCCCGCCGGCGGCGGCCACGTCAACTATCCAGCAGAAATTGGCAATTATCGACATAAGTTATTGATTTTAAAGCAGTATAAAAATTGGCACACTTCTCGCTAGATTGGGACTATCCGCCAAGGAGAAACTGGCATGGTCCCGCCCTCATCCAACACCTTCGACCTCGATCACGCTCGCCAGCAACGTAACGCGAGCCAGGCCCTCCTCACTCGCAACAACGATCCGGAGGTCCTTGGTGCCCTACGCCAGCGCCTGACGACCATCCTGCAGTCGTCCTTGGACCTGGAACGCGTGCTGCAGCTCTTCCAGCAGCAAGTCAGTGCGCTGGTAGAGCTGCCGGGTCTGGCCTATCGCAACCTAAGCGACGATATCGCCATCAACCTGGGGCAGGACGCGGAGCATCAGGTGCATTATCACCTGAGCCACGGTGATATCCGTCTGGGCGACCTGACCTTCTACCGCAGCCAGCGTTTTCAGGAAAGCGAACTCACGGCACTGGAATTCCTGCTCGGTAGCCTGCTGTTCCCGCTGCGCAACGCGCTGCTCTATCGCGAAGCCCTTACCAATGCCCTACGTGACGCCCTGACCGGTGTAGGCAATCGCAACGCCCTGGACCGCGCCCTGGCGCGCGAGTTGGAGTTGGCCCGCCGCACCCAGCAGCCGTTGTCGCTGTTGATGCTGGACCTGGACCACTTCAAGCGCATCAATGATCGTTTCGGCCACAGCGTGGGCGACGACGTGCTGCGGCAGACCGCCCGTACCATCGGCGATTGCCTGAGAAGCATGGACATGGTGTTCCGCTTTGGCGGCGAGGAGTTCTGTGTCTTGCTGTCGGCCACCTCCCACGAGGCAGCCCACACGGTGGCCGAACGCCTGAGAAAGGCGGTCGAGGCCCAGGCCAGCGCAGAAGGCGCCATCCCGCTACCGGTCACCCTCAGCATCGGCCTTGCAACCCTGCGCGACGTGGAATCGCCGCGCTGCCTGCTGCTGCGCGCGGATCGCGCCCTGTATCAGGCCAAGGCCGACGGTCGCAACCGTCTCAGCAGCCTGGCCTGAAGGGACAGGCAACCCGCTGGTTAGCGACGGCCGCCCTTGCCGGTACCGCCATCATTCGGACCACGACGCGGCGCGCTGCCGGGCGACGTCCGCCCCTTGCCAGCCGGTTTACGCCCGACTTCGCTCGGCCGCTCGGCCACGGCCGAACCCTGGGTCTTGCTGCTCTTGTTGCGCGAGCCCCGACCGGCATCGATCGGCCGCGCGGTCTTGCGTTGTTGCCGCTCGAGCTTCTCCTTGGTCTTGCCGCCCATGGCGGGCAAGGCTACCGGCGGAAGGCCGACTTCCCCGGCGAGGATGTCCACCTCTGCCTGATTCATCTCGCGCCAGCGACCGACCGGCAGATCGCTGGTCATGAACACCGGACCGAAACGCACCCGCTTCAGCCGGCTTACCAGCAGCCCCTGGGATTCCCACAGCCTACGTACTTCGCGATTGCGGCCTTCCATCACCACGCAATGGAACCAGTGGTTGAAGCCGTCGCCTTCCGGCGCCTGCTGGACATCGGTGAAGCGTGCCGGACCATCTTCGAGGATCACGCCGTTCTTCAGGCGCAGCAGCATCTCTTCGGTGACCTCGCCACGGACCCGGACCGCGTACTCACGGTCCATCTGGTAGGACGGGTGCATCAGCCGGTTGGCCAGTTCGCCATCGGTGGTGAACAGCAGCAGGCCGGTGGTATTGATGTCCAGGCGACCGACGTTGATCCAGCGGCCCTGCTTGGGCTTGGGCAGGCGGTCGAAGACCGTCGGACGACCTTCGGGATCGTCCCGGGGGCAAATCTCGCCTTCAGGCTTGTTGTAGATCAAGACACGACGTACCACTTCCTCGGCCTGGTCGCGCTTGAGCAGGCGCCCATCGACGGCGATGGCATCGTTGGGCATCACCCGCAGGCCCAGGGTGGCAACCACCCCATTGACCTTGATGCGGCCTTCACCGATCCAGGCCTCGACGTCGCGACGCGAGCCGACGCCCAGGCGCGACAGCACCTTCTGCAGCTTCTCACCAGCAGGCGCCGGGGTGGTTTCGTCGAGGGATTCGTTGGCGTGGGTTTTATCTTGGGTCATCTGGCACCTCCCGGTGTAGTGGACGACAGCAGCGCCACGGAATGGGCGCCAGGAAATAAGCAAGGGGCGCATGATAGCGCCCCTCTTCCCGCCAGCCTAGCTAGACCGTCGGGTGACGGATGGCCGCAGGTACCTGTCGTATAGATCTAGTCCAGCGTGGCCAGGGCCTCGCGGCACAGCTGTTCGACGCGGCTCCAGTCCTTGGCCTTCACCACGTCACCGGGCAACATCCAGCTACCGCCGACGCACAACAGGTTGGGCTGCTGGAAATACTGCTTCACGTTGCCCGGATTCACCCCACCCGTAGGACAGAACTTGAGTTCGGCGAAGGGGCCGGCGAAGGCCTTCAGCGCATCCACGCCGCCGTAGACATTGGCGGGGAACAGCTTGAAGCGGCGATAGCCCAGGCGGTAGGCCTGCATGATCTCCGACGGCGTGGCGATCCCCGGCAGCAGCGGTATGGGTGCAGAGACCCCGGCCTGGAGGATTTCCTCGGTGGTGCCCGGGGTGACGATGAACTGCGCCCCCGCCGCGACCGCGGCGTCGAACATTCGCACGTCCAGCACGGTACCGACACCAACGTCCAGATTGGGCCGCTCCTTGCGCAGCAGCCGTACCGCCTCCAGGCCGTGGGCCGATCTCAGGGTGATCTCCAGCGCCGTGAGACCACCAGCCGCCATGGCGTCGGCGAACGGCAACACATCGGCCGGGTCGTTGATCACGATCACCGGCAGGATCCGGGCACGGGCGCACAGGGCATCTAGGGTCGCGATCTTGTTCTGCATGTCCACAAACTAACTCCTCGTCACGGGCACCAAAAGACGACCAGGGGCTCACGCAGGAACGCCTTGATCGGAGTGGCCAACTCATCGCCCTCGGCCAGTGCGGTTTCCAGTACCTGACGCTTGCCGGCACCCTGGATGGCGAGGATCTGCTGCCGCGCCCGACTCAAGTAGGCACGGCTCAGGGTGATGCGGGTCTGGGGCGCGGAAGGCGCGATGCCCGGAAAACTCAGCCGCTCGCTGGCCGGGTCCAGGGCCTCTTCCAGGCCAGGACTGCCGGGGAACAGCGAGGCGGTATGGGCATCGTCACCCATGCCGAGCACCAGTACATCCGGCGTGCCGAGAACTTCGCGCAGGCGGGCCTCGGTCAGCGCCATGCCCTCTTCCGGCGTGGCCGCGGGACTGTAGAGATCGACGAACCGTGCCGCCGCAGCGCCCCCCTGGAAGAGGTGCTTGCGCAGCAGACCAGCGTTGCTGTCGGGATCGTCGATGGGTACCCAGCGCTCGTCGGCCAGGGTGACCATGACCTTGGCCCAGTCGAGCTCGGCCTGGGCCAGATGCTCCAGGAAGGGCACCGGGCTACGCCCGCCGGAAACGATCAGCAGTGCCTCGCCACGGGCGGCCAGGGCCTCGCGTAGCGCAGCGGTGACCGTCTCGGCCAGGGCAGTGGCATGGGCCTCGCGGTCGGGTAGTTCGCGCAGGGTCACGCCCTGCCCCAGATCAGATGTCGCCATACCAGGATCTCCCGTCTCGTGCGATCAGTGCGATGGAGGTCAGCGGCCCCCAGCTCCCTGCGGCGTAGGACTTGGGCGAGTCGCCCATCTTCGACCAACCGGCCAACAGTTGGTCGCACCACTTCCAGGCGGCCTCGATCTCGTCCTTGCGGACGAACAGCGACTGGTTGCCCTGCATGACTTCCAACAGTAGTCGCTCGTAGGCATCCGGGGTGCGCAGGTGCTTGAAGGTCTCGGAAAAATTCAGTTGCAGCGGACCGCTGCGCAACTGCATGCCCTTGCGCAGGCCCTGATCCTTGCTCATCACCTGCAGCGAAATGCCTTCGTCCGGCTGGATACGGATGATCAGGCGGTTACTGATCAGGCTGCGCTGCTCGGGAGCGAAGATGTAGTGCGGCGGTTCCTTGAAATGGATGACGATCTGCGACAGCTTCTGCGGCATGCGCTTGCCGGTACGCAGATAGAAGGGCACGCCTGCCCAGCGCCAGTTGCGGATGTCCGCGCGAATGGCGACGAAGGTCTCGGTGCGGCTTTCGGTGTTGGAATTGGGTTCTTCCAGATAACCCGGTACCGGCTTGCCGTCGCTGTAGCCCGAGGTGTATTGGCCCAGGACCACCCGGCTGGCCAGCTGGTCGGCGGTGATGGGTTCCAGCGCCTTGAGCACCTTGACCTTCTCGTCACGGATGCTGTCGGCCGAGAGGTCCGCCGGTGGATCCATGGCGGTGAGGCAAAGCAGTTGCAGCAGGTGATTCTGTACCATGTCGCGCAGCTGGCCGGCCTGGTCGAAATAGCCCCAGCGCCCCTCGATGCCGACCTTCTCCGCCACGGTGATTTCCACGTGGGAGATGTAGTTCTGGTTCCACTGGGTCTCGAACAGGCTGTTGGCGAAGCGTAGCGCGATGAGGTTCTGCACCGTCTCCTTGCCCAGGTAGTGGTCGATGCGATAGACGCGATCTTCCGGGAAGAAGCGCGCCACGGCGTCGTTGACCACCTTGGAAGATTCCAGGTCGTAGCCGATGGGCTTTTCCATCACCACGCGGGTACGCTCGCACAGGCCGACCGCGGCGAGATTCTCGCAGATGGCGCTGTAGACCAGGGCTGGCGTGGCGAAATAGGCGATCAGCGTCTCGCTATCACCCACATCCTCGGCGAGTCCCGTATAGTCTTCGCGATTGCGGAAGTCGATGGCGCGGTAACCCAGGCGGGCGCGCATCCGCGCGAAGACCGTCTCGTCCCAGTCCGCCTTCGGCACATAGTGGCGCAGACGCTCCTCGATGTGCTCGAGCTGCTTGACCCCGTCACCCTGATCGCGCGCCAGCGCCATGATCCGGGTGTCGTCATGCAGCAGACCTTCACGATCCAGCTGATATAAGGCAGGGAAAAGTTTACGCAGGGCCAGGTCGCCCAACGCGCCGAAGATTGCCAGGGTACAGGGTAGAACTCGGACGCCAGCCATAAATATTCGTTCTTTTACTTAAAGTTGGAGATATTCC
>Ga0157368_1001349_pt1 | contig 10404 bp, 10 predicted proteins | sample AttbisABBM3_FD_113146 | JGI IMG/M metagenome (GOLD analysis project Ga0157368, IMG submission 113146) | Fungus gardens microbial communities from leaf cutter ant in Botucatu, State of São Paulo, Brazil - Atta bisphaerica ABBM3 | ecosystem: Host-associated > Fungi > Mycelium > Unclassified ...
TCATCATCGTTCCCCCCATAATCCTCATATTCTGATGTATCGAATAAATGAAACTCCTTCACGTTCTTCTTCAGCCACTTCACCGAGGTAGAATCAACCACATCATTCCTGCTCATCATCACTTTTTGAACCGGTACACCGGCTTTCATCCTCACTTCAACAAACTCCCTCATCTGCTCCCCCGTAATCCCCGTAGTCGCGATAGTCTCCAATGCAGGGCAATACAGCATTTTACTTCCCTCAGACGAGGACGAAATTAAACCTGTAGTCGCTTTAAAAATTTCCTCGAAAATTTTTTCTCCTTCACCTAGACAGTTCAAAGTCAACTGCTTCAGTCCAGATAATTCATTCAACATCTTCTTCATCACTGTGCGATCACAAGGCAGCCCGGATAATTTGAGGTTTTCTAATCCAGCGAGTAACGTTTTCGAACGTCCAAACGGCGCTTTACATAGGTCTTGCACGAGTTGCGTGCAATCCTCACTTTCGAAGTCTAAACTTAGCGATCGAAGGCTGGGGGTGTCAATGAAACGAAGCAGTGAACACACGTATTGTTGGGGATGAAATCGTAGAAGTAATTCCTCTACTGAGAGCAATCGTATAGGTTTACAGCCTGCATGTTTCCAGTCGTCTTCTGTCCCTTTAGGCCCCGAGAGAGCAAGAAGGAGGGTTTGGAGACGAGTCGACTTGAGGATAGCCTCGAACGTCTGATATGAGGGACGGACTTCATCTACATGATAGCCCAGATCGAGAAACTCCAGATTTTCCAACAATCCCAATGATGCCTCCCAATCCAGATGAACACTCCAAAGTGCGCAATGCCGTAGATATGGTGCTTGACCGTGGAATGGTGTAAATCGTGTGATTAATTCTGGAGGGTATGACCAAATCTCTTCGATATCGTCATGAACATACAGTTCCAGAACCTCCAAGGTCTCCGCTGGAGGACACTGATGCAGCCTAGCTAGAAGAAGGTACATCCACCTATATTCGGGCACGCCAACTGAAAGTACTCTCCATTGCTGGACATGGGGGATGATCAAGTCCAAGGTCTCAGAAAGCTCAGAGATTGTGTAATTGCCGTGTTCGGTGCTGCTGTTTCCATGTCCATTCCGTCCGGGTATTGTACGCCAATTAGGATCGTTGAGAAGACCAGGAAAGGAAGGATTCAGATGATCTATTGAATTTCGCAGACAGTCTAAAAGCTCTTGATCTCGCGCTGAAGACACTGGATCTACTTCCTCGTCCTCGCCCTCGTCTCCGTCCCCGTCCTCACTCTCGGCTTCGGTTGTACAAACGATAGTGATTTCCAGAGGTGCATTTCTGGCTCGTTCAATATATGTTTGGTGTTTATCGAGTGGTATGCCTTTTGCAAAACTGAGACGGGACCATAAGACTGGTGTGTTAAGCGCTACAGAACGCCAGCGCTTGCAAACATGGGAGATGAGAACTTGAAAAGGGATCTCACGGTCAGGTTCTTCTTCATCATCCTCTTCGTCTTTCACGCTATCGTCACTATTGTCTTCCATTTTCGATTTTCTTTTCCGCATACTCCTCTGGCTCCCATCTTCATCAACATCACTCCAATCAGCATCGTCCTTCCCGTCAATGTCCACAACCTCCACCAGTAGTTCGTCCTGCATTCTTTCTGTATCTCCATCCTCTTCCTCATCCTCTTCCTCATCACTAGCATCCTCAGGGTATTCTATCTCGTCGCCATATTCCGAGATCTCCATCTTCACTCCTGTCTCGAACAAGTATGCCAAGAGTTCATCAGGGAGAATATCGATAGGAGATTTTTCGCCTTCCGGAGGAACGAATGTATTTTTTTTCAATATTTGTCTTGAGGCTCTAGCCATAGCGGCTTCAGGAGACAGAGTTGGGTTTTGCTCAAGGACGACCGCAAGTTTGGACTGAATATCGGAAGTGAACCGTTTGTCCTGACTGAGATAGATTATGGATTGGACAAAAATTAAATGACTAGCTACCTGCCAAAAAAGAATCTTATCATGAGCACACAGATGACATCACCGATCTTGCTGATTCAATGATCTCAGAAACTTTCACTCAACATGACATTACGAAAAGGAACAAATGCCAGTATAATTCTTCAAAGATAACAGGTCATCGTCATCCACGGATTCTACCCATCTGAAATAGACATCAAGGCTTTGAGAAGAGTGGGTGACTCAGAAAGCAAGATGAGGTTTGAGGATGTTTTCAGTGGGCACATGCTGCATACCATGATGAAGACAATAATCATAGAGGGGAAAGAGGAACAGTCATTTACTCCTCCTCTTCTTCGTCTTCTTCCTCCTCCTCCTCCTCCTCTGCTTCTTCCCTGGCCTGGTCAAACACCTGGGTGGCAATTTGGTCTAAGTCGCGCTGACCATTCTCAGTAATCCTGCGTCCACCATTATCTGACTTCTCCAGCACACCAAGCTTTTGCAATGCTTGGCAAACTTTCCGTTGAACAGAGGCTGAGCAGGGCGCGTGGTGTGATGGGCGGTTTCCACGCCTATTACGGCCACCATGGAGTTTTGTCAAAGCGCCGATACCAACGTCTTTACGGAGATATATATGTCGTGCAACAGCAGCTGTTCTTGCATCGGTTATATTAGTTTAGGGGGTGAGAGATTTGAAGTCAAACCTGCACGGACGTAGAACCAATCTGGGTCATAGGGGCCAAGTTCTTTATAGGCACCCGTCTTCACAATATCGACCCATATTGGAACGTCGATTTTTCCAGACCTCTTGAGGTGAGAGGCGTAGGCGGTGATGAATGCATCAGCACTGTTGATCACAACAAGTTGAACATTTCGCTCTGAGATTAATAAGGTCCGTACGTACCTGATGTCCCGTACTCCTGGCATGTTGTTTTCGGTGGTCTTGAGGAACGAGCGCGAGAAGTGGAGACGTCGACGAGCTTTGTGTGTATCAAAGTTTGGTTGATGCTCACAGCTTGCGGCTTCGGCAATTCCCGTGAAACTGTACAGCCGGGCTCTCCGCTTGGCGGAAATCGAAAAATCAAGGTCTACTCCGGTGGTCATGTTCTGACCAAACTGTTTGCTTCCCTGTTATTCAACGGTGTATCCCAGAAGTATTTGGAAGCAATACTTTGCCTCGTTACAAGCGGTGGGTTCATGTATCGATAAAAGTAATGAAATTACTTTCCTTCATTGGACCCTTGCGTCGAACTGCTAGCTAATCCCGTTCCCACGATCTCGTAACGTCAACCGCTTTCAATTGTCCCGCATCGTTCCCTGGTCTCCTACGATGCTTCATAGGATGTTACACAGTACGCCTATCAAGGCTGCTCCACCCCACGACGACATAGACCTCGCTCTCATCTCTACAAATGCTTTGCACCACCACCAAATGGCCACATCAGTGGAATGGATTGATTCTGTCAGTTTACATCCCACACCCGCTCCCATCGGCTTTTTGCCAGCGGAACTCCTCACAGAGATTTTTGTTGTTAGCTCAATCATAGATCCATTGTCGCCCCTAGCTATTCGAGCTGTGTCTTGCCGCTGGAGGGAAATCGTCGATACCTCTCCTCAAATCTGGCGGCACATTTCTCTTGATGATGAAAACCACTCAATAGCTCTCCAGAGCTATCAGGCCGAGCAATGGGCTTACTTATCCTCACCTTTGCAATTTGATGTCGAGGTCCATGTCGCAAACCTAGATCACTTGCTGCCATTAATCTCCCCTCTTCTGCCTTATATCGACCGATGGCGCTCATTCAAACTAACAGGTCAACGAGAAGATGAAGTGAATATGCTGGAATTGAACCTCAATGCTACCACATTCCAAAATCTCAACATTTCTGTCTGTGATTGGGACAATGACTACCTCGAAGAGGACGAGGACGAGGTGAAAAGTACTTTTGTGTCCAGCAACCCGCCCTTCGCTCATGTGATGAATGTATGGGTGGGTTTACTCCCGTCATACAAAATGATGGCTCCATTACGTTTCACCACTGTCCATATCACGGAAGGAGGCCTTGGAACCATTTCAGTCCATCCTCGTTCTGTCCTAGACTTCCTGCGAGCCTGTCCGGACCTAGAGTGCTTCTACCTCTCTGGATGGCCGCATGACGAGGACCTCTCAACCGAATGCCTCCCCGTTGTCGCCCTGCCTAACCTTCACACCCTACAATTCAAGAGCACGTGTTGCACGCGTGCTTACCTCTCCTGTCTTCGCACCCCTCTCCTCCAATACTTGTACCTTGCTCAACTAAATGTTGATTTCGAACTGCAAGGAGAATACAATGAATCGGGAGACAGCGAGGATGAAGCGGGAGATTATTCACTGTCTCCCTTCAGTGATCAAGCAACAGGGATGGGGCTACGTAAACTTATTCAACATTCTCATCCTCCTTTGAAAGTATTGGAGATGGACTTTAGTGACATGCGGACCAAAGATTTTCGTTACATTTTCGATCGTATGACTCATCTTGAAGAATTCCGTATTGTCGCCTCGGATATGTCGGACAAGGTTATTCAGCTGCTCAAACCGAGTATCTTCGAAGATGGTACCGTCCAGCTTCGTCTTCCTCGTCTGCAGGTTCTGCGCCTATACAATTGTCCGAGACTTTCTGGTAGTGCTATTGTTAGTGCGTTGACTGCACGACTAACATACACGGACAATAATATCGAAAGTCAAACCCTATTAGAAGTTGCTATCGTTGCTTGTGATGGGTTAACCAGTGCGCATGAGGTTCAGCTGGAACGGATATTACATAGTCGTCTGCGGTATGATTGAGGACAATATTTATTTTTGATTCTGTCTTTGCATTGCATTGCATTGCATCGTTCATATTCTTATGTATTAGATGCCTGTGAATAAGCATGTTGGTACAGAAATGAAAATGCTGTGGCAATGTGGCATTTAGGTTGTTGCATGATATGGAGTGAGAAGTTGATATCACTCAGGTTTGGTGTGGATGTTCATGAATTCTGTAGAGCTTGGTTTGCAATCTCTGTGAATAGGTATAAGGAACTTCCGGAAATTAAGGAACTCAGAACCGGCGAACCAGCATTGTGTTCCGCAAAACGCACACCGACGCGCTCCGAGTGCTTAAAGAACTTCTCGTAACAGTTGAGCACACATGTTTCCTGAAACCACGTTAGAATTAGAGGTAAAGGACATAATGCATGGCTTACCTCCTTTGACGACAATGCTTTGCTTGTGAAATCATTACAACACGTATTGAAGCATTTTTCCACGACCGTCGCGTAAATACGGAAGAAATCTTGCATCTGCCTCACACGTTTGAGGTTCGAAAATTGCAAAATAGATAAATACAACATACCTGCTTCTTTTCAATGATTTTATTCATTTGCGCTTTCTCTGCGTTGTTGAAGTTTGAGAAATCCATGTCGATGAAGTGAAGCGAAGTGGATGAGGAGGGACAGTAAGTCTAGCGCGCGCTAACTAACTGGTAGAAAGCTATCCATACATCACGTGCTGACAAAAATTGCACTCTTTTCGCATCATCCGTCCAGTCAGATTTATGGCCATTCGATTATCTTGTTCTCGTCCAGCTTGGCTTAACTTTGTTGCATAAAAGACATCGAGGCATCGTCTTTCTTCGAGCGTCCACAAGTACACAAACAGTTGCTACGCTACTCTCTCTGTCGATCTTAGCATGATGATGCCCTTCCAGGAAACTTTATCCCGTCTTGAGAACAGACGGGTCAAGTCAACTCGACCTCTGATCCCTCCCCAAATCTTGCAGGAAGACTTACCACTGTGAGTAATCTAAGATCAACCATGCACGTTCGCTGACCTCGAAACGTCGCTTCGGCAGCACTCCTCTGGCTGCTCAGACTGTTCTTGAGGGACGTTTGGCTACGGAAAATATTCTTCATGGTGATGATGATCGCCTTCTTGTGGTCGTTGGGTCAGTCGTATTGTTCATTATGATATGATCTAAATCTATATCTTCGTTCTGATTTTTCAGACCTTGCTCCGTGCATAACGTGGACTCCGCACTGGAGTACGCTCGCAAGTTGTATGGATATGCTGAAACTGCCAAAGACGATCTCTTCATCGTTATGCGCGTCTATTTTGAAAAACCCCGCACTACTGTCGGTTGGAAAGGTCTCATCAATGATCCAGATCTCAATGGTAGTTTCCAAATCAATAAAGGTCTACGCATCGCGCGTAGTTTACTCCTTGAAATTGCAAATATGGGTCTTCCAGCAGGCTGTGAATTCCTTGATACGATTTCTCCGCAATATATCGCGGATTTGGTTACTTGGGGCGCTATTGGCGCGAGGACGACAGAGTCACAGGTTCATCGTGAACTGACATCGGCTCTGTCGATGCCTACTGGGTTTAAGAATTCGACAGATGGAAGTATTGGAATTGCTGTTGATGCATGTCGTGCTGCTAGGAGTGGACATGTCTTCCTTTCGGTAGGGAAGGAGGGTTTGAGCAGCATTGTTGAGACTGAGGTACATGGTTTTCATCAACGAGTTTGTTTTTGAAAGGCTGATCCTCCCTTGAAGGGAAATCCCGATGTCCATGTCATCCTTCGAGGTGGTGCTAAAGGCCCCAACTTCGCCGCCGAGTTTGTCCGCGATGCCGGACAAAAGCTTGTTAAGGCTGGCCTCCCACAAAAAGTTATGGTGGGTGTCTTGTTTCATCATTGTACCCTCCGCAGCTGAATGTTCGGATAGATAGACTGTAGTCATGGAAACAGTCAAAAACAGTACCAAAAGCAGGTTGAAGTAGCTGAGGACATTGTAAGTTTTTTCACCTCTCACAAAATTTGATATTGACAATCAATGGTAGACTAAGCAACTTGAATCGGGAGATACTGCAGGCTATATTATGGGCGTGATGATTGAGAGCAATTTGGTTGAGGGTCGACAAGATATCCTTGCATCTGGATCGGGCGGTTTGAGGTACGGTCAATCCGTGACGGATGCATGTATCGACTGGCAAACTACGGTTTCTATCCTTGACCGATTGCGTGAAGGGGTATGTAGACGCAGAGAACAACTCAGGAAGGCTATTCAGCAATAAACGCATACCGTTTTTGTGGGTTTCAAAATTGTATTGATCGCGTTGGTATGTAAGTAGTTACGATAGTAGATGCTCTACTGTAAACCCGTGGTTAGCAAACTTCCGCATTTTACGATGCCGATCCCTTGTCAGTAACGGTAACCCCATTTGAGTACGCGAATAGCTCCGTGAATAGCTCGAGTCAAACAAGTTCCAGGATGCTGAATGAAAGTTGGATGGGTTTTTGAACAGTAATATTACAGTCATTTCCACCTTGCTCGAATCAATACATATGGATTTTCTTCATAATCTCGTTACAGAGACCTGATATTTCCCGGGAAGAAGGCATCCCCCCCTTCATTCTCCTCGTACCAGGGCAAGTCATGAGCTAGAAGTACTCGGACCCTTGGAATGGTGAGCAGCTCTCGCACGCGTCGAATGTGCTGTTCGGCTAATTCCTTGTCCTGATGCGCACTGCTATGCAGGTGCCCAGGGTGTCCGCATGCAATGGCAGACTCGCCAGTGAGCAAATTCCAATGGTGGGCAGTGTCCCCAGCAAGATAAATCCAACCCCCATCAGCACTTGTACGCACGAGAAGGTTGATATGACCCAAAAGATGCCCTGGAGCATCGATAACGTAGACGCTACCATCACCATAAAGATTATATGCACGAGGGAAAGGCCCAAGCGGTTCCCAATCAACAAGGAACCGGGTCCTCTCGGCAGGGAGGAGGTTGGTTGGGAAGAATGAGTCAGGGTTTGATGGCCAAAAACCATTGACAAAGAGATCACGAGTATCACCCCCAACTATGAATTCGCTACGAGAGAATGGGGCAGTATGCCCAGTATGATCGAAATGAGAGTGTGATAAACACACGATATCGATGTCAAGAGGAGACAAGTCCCCCTTTGCTAAAGAATCGACGACATCTTGTGGAACATCAACTCTGTAAACTGTCTTGATCCAGTTGACGATTTGAGGTGGAGAGTTCTCCCAATCTTTGCGTATTCCGAGATCAAAGATTAATCTCTTCTTATTCACAGTGTGTTGGATGAGGAATGAGAGGGATGGGTTTCGCTGCGGTAGCGTTGACGTCGCATTGTCGATAAACATGCTGGGATTTAGATATACGCTACCCGCCTCAAGTGCGGAGACGATGCAGAATGGCTGATTCTCTGCTGGGGAAGGAAGCGCCATAATAATGAAGTCCCAAGATCTTGGAATGCAATCAGTGGTGGAACAGATAGTATGTGGGGTTGAGGGCTCACCAGATCGTGTGGACCACCTTTAGCGTTCTATTTATCACAGGCTGGGAGCCTGACTAAACACTGGATTCTAAGTGGCAAAGAAGGCGGGCATGAGAACAGAACCTGGGAGATTGCGGAGTATCGGATGCACTGTAAGAATGCACTCTACACCGCAGTGATTAAAATCGCCCAAAGATATAATTCAAGAAAAAGGATCAGATCAGAAGAATAGATGAAGAATAGATAATAGATAATGAGACAAACATATATCTAAATTAGCCACAAGACTGTCTAACTTACTCCAGTGAGAATTTTAATTTTTAATTTTTAAATCAACAATTTATTACGCGGGGCGCGAGGGCAGACTGTGGTAGCTACTTTGTAACTACATACATTAAGACACAAACTACATGAAAAGAAAAGGAAAAGGAAAGGAAAAGAAAGAAAGAGAAAAAGAACTAGCAATCAAAGAAAGAGAAAGAAAGAAAGAAACCTATACAAAGCAACAAGTTTTTATTAACTAAGTAATGTTTTCTCCAAATGAAAAAGCACTATTGTTTTTTTATTTTATTTTTATAATCAACAATTTATTACATGGCACGCGGTGGTAGACTGTGGTAGCTACTTCGTAACTACTTACAATAGACGCAGACTACATGAAGAAATGGAAACTGAGGAGAGAGAAAGAGAGAGGAGATACAGAGAACTAATCGAGGAGATTGAGAAGAAAGGAAAATGAAATGGAGAAATAAGAGAAATTTAGAAAGAATTAAAAGTCGTGCCAGGATCAGCCTGGGCCGACAGAGGAAGCACTGTCAGTAAAGGCAAAAGCTTTGGGGTTGGCACTCAAAAACATGACGAAATGACTAAGAGCGTCTCTTCTCGGGTTCCAGTACCCATTATGTATCGTGCATTCGTGTAGAATGTGTCTTCTTGTCTCAATCAGATAAGACCCACAAGGACATTTGAAGTCTTCCTTGGGAAAGAAACGTAGACAATATTCGCCTATTGGAGCATGATTCATGATGGCTCTGGTAGCTCGAGTGCATAATGAGTTGGAATGGCCGAAGGATTGGAGCCATGGACCCCCTTTGGTGTAAGACAGTTCAATAGTTTCGAGGTTGTCATCAACCAGGTCAAGGAAATGTCTTCCTTTCCTGTCTGATGCTTGAAATGTCATTCTCCACTGTTTAATAATATCATCGCTGTCAACTTTCTTGCAATAGTCCCAAGAGGATTTATTCAGGAATATGGGAATGGGCTTGAATGATTTCGAATCTTTGTCAACAAATTTGTGGAGATTTCACCTGAGTTGACTAGGGCACTCCCAAAATTCGATGTGGTTGTCTTGGCATCTTGTGAAAAACTGTCTTAGTTCGTTAAGGATGACCGATGTGTGGATTTGGTATGGATGGGACTTAGTATCAAATATCTTCTTAGCTGCGTGAATGGAGTCGGTGATGATGATGACTTTGGAGATGTTTTCCTTGTTGCAGGCCTAATTAATGCCGCATCTGATAGCAAAGAGTTCCGCTTCAGTGCTGGTGATGAAGGCCGCATGATGAACCATTTTGACCAGAGGTTGATCATATATGTGAATGTGCGAAATTGAAGTGGCGATATCATTCTTGATGCTCATGTTGGAAACAACAATTGCTGTGTGGGGGGATGTGGAAGCTTGAATAGTCATGTTGTCTAACTGTTGAGAGCGTGTTGAAGCATTTTTCCCTTTACTTGCTAAATTGAAAGAAAATTTATCAGGAAAAATATCAATTATTCTAGAACCTGGAATAAATTCCGGGTTGAGAGGGGAAAAGAATGGAAGACTCCATATAGTTTGTTGTTAGAGTCTATGATGTGACCTTTTACAGAGGTTTTCTGGTGAACAGTGAGAGAGTTGATCAAATGAGAATGGGAATTGAGATGTGTATTGAGGGGATCATCCATGAGATTTTTGATGAGATGATTTTCTGGAAGAGAGGCTGAGCAGAGCTGAGATCTGCCCATGAGTTTGTGGAGGTGGAACTTTATGGGGATAAGACCTGCGATGGCTTCAAGCCCTTCTGTAGGCAACATTTTGAATGCTCCTAGTATCCAAATAGCAGCTCTTCTCTGCATTTTCCCTAGGATTTTCA
>Ga0157368_1001350_pt1 | contig 10400 bp, 4 predicted proteins | sample AttbisABBM3_FD_113146 | JGI IMG/M metagenome (GOLD analysis project Ga0157368, IMG submission 113146) | Fungus gardens microbial communities from leaf cutter ant in Botucatu, State of São Paulo, Brazil - Atta bisphaerica ABBM3 | ecosystem: Host-associated > Fungi > Mycelium > Unclassified ...
CTAATTTTCAGTACAAGTCAATAAGATTTGGATCTTTGATTTGTTTCTTTGAAAAGGTGGCTAGTAGATAATTTTTGTATTAATTTTATCAAGTTTATATCTTTTATTTTTGAATTATTTAGTTTTAATTTCATTTTAGTTAGTTATAGGCAATTATATAATATGTAGTTTAGAGTAGACTATGTAATATAGAATACAAACTATTGTAGCATAATATATATAGTATATAATATAATAAAAGGTTCTTTCTTTGTTGAATTTCTCTTGTAAATCCTAATATAAAAGTAATAAAAGTAACTAATTCTACTTTAAGTTTGTATACATCTTTATTGTTATAATATTAGTTACTACAACAAGAATATTGTTGTAAAATATTTTACTTATAGATACTTATACTGTAATCAATAGCATGACTAAGAGATATATAAGAAATAATAATAACTATATGTTATTAGCTTAAGTATAATAATATTTAGAAAGAGTGTCCATACCTCAGTTACTCAAAGTAGTACAAGAACTGATATATAAGCAATATAGTACTAATATAAAATAAAACAATAACTATGGTTTAAGTAGATGGTCTAAATATTGGAATCACAACTAGTTTGTCATTCCAATGCTTCTCTTCAGAGAGTTCAAGCTCTGCTATAAACTTTTAGCAAGAGCAAAGTCTTAGTGAATATATCAGTAATCATATCTTTAGTAGAACAGTAAACTAAGTATATCTTGCCTTCTTTGATAGTCTAGCAAATAAAATAGTAATAAATGTTAATATACCAAAGATCTCAGAGATGAATGAAAAAAGCCATAAGATGTTCTTAGTAATATGTGTTGCTATTATATATTTGAATTCAGTTGTCAAGAGTGTAACAAGCTTTTGATACTTAACACTCTATAAAATAGCACTATTATTGACTAAAAAAGCATGGCTAGATATTAAACATCAATCTTTAGCTATGGAGATCTGGAGTTGATCTACTATAAGTGAGCTACAATTTATAGATGTTTTTGAGATATCAAAGAATATATTATATACCCTTCTAATAAGACTCTCTAGGATTCTTCAAAAAATAAGAGAAGTTAGATAGCATAAACAATATTCAGGTAGATTTCCAAAGCTACTTACATAAATGTACCAATGGTTTCTTGATACAATATCTTGGCTATCTGGACAATTTTATTTGTTGACTTGGATACTTGATCAGAGGTAAGACAGATAGAGTGATTTGTGGGAAAACTAGCAGGCTTTGCATTTTCAAGACCATAATGTTATAGTGATGTATCAATGTATGATTGTTGAGATAGTAGTAACTTGTCTTTATTTTGAAGTCTTTTTACTTCAATTCTCAAAAGCTAATATACTTCTCTTAAGTCACTTACTTTAACATACTCTTAAACTCCAGCTTTGATCTAAGCAATGAGAAAGATATTCATGGCTACAACTGTATAGTCATTGATATGTACAGCAATGATGATAAGGTCAGATAGTCAAAAGAGAAAGAATATATATGTGTCTAACTTAACATATGAGAAACTAAGAAGATTAATTAGAATCTCATATAAATGTTAATACTAATGTCTATCAAACTGTTTCAGACCATATAATATTTTTTGAAGACAATATACATGATAAGAGAATTTCAGATTCTTAAAACCAAGTGGTTATTTTATATTCAAGACTGCCACAAGTACTAAAACCATTCAAATGAATATCAATTTTGTTATAGATACATATATGTCAAAGTAGTCAACTCCAGAAACTTGAGAAAAGTCTTAAGCAACTAGCTGAGCTTTAGAACAAACAATAATGCTTATAGCATTCTTCTTAGCTTTGAACATCCATTGTCAGGTATGGTTTATACCAAGAGACAAAAGTTCATAGAATTAGCTCAGAAATATGTAAAGTATAGAAACTCTGTGCAATAAGCTTAGTAATATAGACTTGTTAGAATGACCTTAGCTTCAGCTTATATACTATACTATACTGTCTGTTTGCTGCTTACAACTTGAGATGAGTAGATAAAGTCTGAGATGAAATTGAGTGCTAATTTGGTATGTTACTATTGAACATTAAAGATTAAGTTCAATAGAAATTATCTTTATCAATTATTAGACTAGCAAATTACAGTGTAACTATTAGTTTTATATACAAGTTGGAGATATAAGAGTTTCAGTGTATTACTCCAAGTGGAGATTTTAGTAATGAGATATTAACAGAAATCAGATAAAAGAACTTTACTATAAAAGACTGAGTTTGACAGGAGTATCCCCATTATAAAAGACTGGATATCTGGGTTGTTACATTACTACCATAGAGATATATCTTTAGAATAGGCAAACTTAACATATGATAGTATCTCCTTTCTTATAACTAAGCCTTTAAAGTTCTATTGAGTTTATCTGAAGAATCTATGATAGTGTTTAAATCAATAATATAAACAAGAAGAAAATTTTTCACCTTTTCTCTGTACTATCATGTTTTTTCCTTTATTTTCAAATGTCTTCCAAGCTAATATCAAAATGCTTGAATAGTAGTGCTAAGAGATGTAGCAATAATATAAAGAGGAGCAAAAGCTCTAGACTTGCCTAGAAGAGACAGCAAAAGCTTGCTGTTGAGCAAGTCATGTAGAAAGCAAGGAAAGTCACTAAGACCAAAACATAGAAGAAGGCTGAAAAGAGAAAGAAGCAGGAAAAAAATAAAATGGCTAGAGTATTTGAAGAAACTCTAGGGTAAGATTTCAGCCAAGAATACCACACTTATGGCAGATACTGAGAATCTTTAGGTTATGGGGGCTAAATATAAGAAAATAGTCAACATCTCTTTAGAAAACAAGGCTGGACTATAGCCCTCTAAGAAAATAAAAGAAAAGCAATCAAGAAAATACTGTCAGAATACCATACTGAAGATAGAAAGTAATAACTCTTATGAAAGGTATGTGCATGCTAGGCAAGACTGCTTAGTATACAACTCTAGGTGAGTAATGATAATTTTTTGTTTCTTTTAATCTACTAATAATCCTCTTCCTTCTAATTGTTTCCTCACATGCACTGGGTATATCACTATCAAGCAGCAGTACATTTTCTACCTTAACACTACTTTCCAAAGTCTCTACTGATGGCAGGATGTTAAATGCTATTGAAAAGACACTCTGGGATCTCATTGAAGAGAATTAGAGTATTGGGAAGTCTTTCTAGAACTTAGCAGAGGGCCAAAAGAGAAATACAGCACAATTAGCAAGAATTGGGACCATAGTTGATCAAAAATAGAGTTTTAAGAAGAATCTATGAGGTAATAATAAAGAAGAGAATGGAGATAAAGAGAGGTCTGAAGAAGAACCTAAGAAGAATTAGAGAAAAGTGTTGGAAGGAACCCCATCATCAGCTTCTTGTTAGAGTTTTGATTTTGTTTTTTTGTTTTTATTAATGAGATTTTTTCTTCTTTCTTTAACTGTGTGAGTAAAAAATTTATGAGATAGTTAGAGAATAGAAATGAAATTAAAGTCCAAAAATTTGAAAAGAAAAAAAAATTCTGTAAAAAGTACATGAAAGCTGAGGTTGAGTTAAAAACAAACAGAATATACTATGAAAAATAATCATAATTTCTATTAAAAGTGTGTAGAGGCTAGGAATAACATACACCAGTGTGATTAGAACAACAGAAGTAAAACAAGCTTGGTAGAATATGCAATATGAAAATCAGATACCAAGTTGGCAGTATGAATAAGCTCAGATTTGTCTTTAATGTCTTTATATCCTAGTCAGATCCTCTTTATACAGAAGCTTGTATGCTTATCAGCGATTGATTTTGGAGTCTACTATCTAAGAGATTTCACATTCATGTTTCTTGTTAATTATAACCAGTATAAGGGCCAGTTGTATTTTCTTGGAAAAAGTGTATTAGGTTTGAGTATAAACATATAGAAAACTGAATAAACAGAGCACTTAGACTCTATAAGGCAAAAAATGAATGATAGTATACCAAGCTGGAAAATGATTTTGTAGAGTCTGAGATATTTTTCAGAAAGCTTTTTGAAGAGCTAAGTGGTTCTGAAGAATTGAGTCTTGACAAAAACTTTATCACCTACTTTGAAATCAAATGTGGGAAAACATCATGCATCAGTAAACTTCTGATAATACTATTGGGCCATAATAATCTCAACTTTGAAGATACTTTATAATTCATTGAGATTTAAAACAAAGTCACAAGCTTGGAAGGAAGCAATATCATGTTCAGGATAAATATTAATGTTTGGATAATATCTCTTATCAACAAAGAAAGGGAAAATACCAGTGGTAGTACTTAGAGCATTGTTATAAGAGAACTCTACAATCTATATTTTTTATTGATTTTATATTTCTTATAGCTGATTTACACATATCAACTACTGTTCTACCTGCCATTGTAAAAGTAGTACTACTTAAAATACATTATAGGATCATATTTAATCTCAAGTATTATTTACTTTACTATATAAAACCTTTAAACTATGTCTTAATATAGGATCTAAATGTTCTTTATTTAATAGTTTAAAATGTAAATTATGCTATAATAAATAACTTTTTAATTTTTTACTTCTTAATTGATATTTATCAAAATAAGAAAATAAGCAACTAGTATCAGATAAACCTGAAACTTTATAATAATTAATATTTTCTTCTAGACTATATTTTCTTATTTTTCCTACTTTAAATAATTCAAGAAAAATACTTAATTTGGTTTTATTGTTATTAGGATATAAATATTTTTGAGCTAAATCAAAAACAATATTATAACCATTATCTTTTAATTTTAATAATACACTAAAACATCAAGAGATAAGAGTTCAGACCAGTTGTCTTGCTGGTAATTACAGTATTGCTTAAGAATCTGGTTTGTATATTTGATTTATCTATCATCTTTAAGATGATAGCCTGATGTGAAGTGAAGCCACATGTTTAGAGCAGTACCTAAAGAACAGAAAAAGTTTGACACAAACTCCAAACCTCTATCAGAGGTAATATGGGAAAAAATGCCATGTTTGGAGAATATATAAAGAACAAACAAATAGGCTAAGTTTATAAATGTAATAGTATTGTGGGCAGGGATAAAAATCATCTGCTTAGTAAGCTAGTCAACTATAACCAGGATAGTGTCAAATTTGGAGGATAATAGAAGTTTCTCAATGAAGTTTATAAAAATAGAATTCCATAGTTATTTAGAAATAGAGAGTTGCTTGAGAGATTCATAAGACTTGTGACATTGAGGTTTAAATTGCATATAAGTGACACAGGACTTACAGAATTGTTGTATATCATTACAGAGATTGGGCCAGAAATATCCATGACAAACTAAGTCCAGCATTTTGTTTTGATTGAAGTGTCCAACAAGAATATAATCATGATTATACTAGAAAACATGTATATAGAGATTACCAGCAGATAATACATAGATTCTGTCATTAAGACAGAGAAGATTATTAAGGTCTGTAGACTATTAGCTATCTGTAGAAATGTGTTTTGTAGCAATTGGGTCACTAGAAAGAGCTGAAAGGATATCTTAGTACAAAGTGTCCAGATATCACAAATGAGTTACTCACTGGTTGTAATGCTTGAACTTAATGATGTTTCAAAGGTTCAGTATAAGAAAATAATGATAATAGGTGATGAGTAGTATCAACAGGAATAATTGATGTTGTTAAGTCTAAGGTCTAATCTTTAGACACAGAAGTATATATACAAAAGAGTGATGGTCTGTACATAAGCTGTTGCCATTACATGATCAAAACTCATATCTAATGAGAGCTGTCATCTGTCATAGCAGTTGTCAGGCTAATTTTAGAAGATAACTAATTATGTCACTATATTGATATGCTTGTATCTTTATGAATACTCATCACTATGTAATATACCATATATCATTGAAAACAGTTTGATGATTACTTTTCAATGCAAGTTTGATTATGCAAATCTGTCTAGTTGTTCATGAGATATTAGCAAATGAAGATTTTACAGTTACTGATGACCTGATATCTCAGTTGTTTGTTGTTTCTTTTATACATCCCACATATATGCAAATAGTCCTCATTTGGGGCTTTACAGTGCAACTTATTTTGTGAAAATCAGTCTACTGGTTGTGAAGATACAAGCTGAATGAAGTTTGTGACACCAGATTAACAACTATTACTGCATAAACAGAAGAAAATAGGAGGACAGTAGCTTATATAGAGGCTATAAGTTATTCTTGAGTGAAGATTGGTTTGAAGTTATGAGAATTGACTGTGGCATAGCCAGTATTTCCTTCTTTAGGGTAAATGTCTTATTATCTAGTGAGAGTATCTAGTTTGGTACCAAGATGACTAGAATGAAACTTAATGACAAAGTTGAACTGAGAGAGATACTTAGACCACTGTACTTTTCTCTAGATCAATACCTTGGTATTAGAAAAATACTCAAGGTTTTTATAATCTACAACAACATTGATGAGATAGACTAAACTCTCTAAGTAGTGTCACCAAATTTTGAAAGTCTTAAAAATAGCAAGTAATTCCTTGTCATATATGTTATAATTCAACTCTGCCATGGTAAAAGTGTGGGTTTGAAAGATGACCAGATAAATTTCATTTTCTTCATCTATAATAGAAAGAATTGTAGTGAGAGCATAGTCCAAAGCATCAGTTTCCACAATGAGTTGAGTATTGGGAATTCAGTGTATGAAGATAGAAGTAGAAATGAATGCCTTTTTAAGGAAGTTGAAAGCATTACAATAGGAGAAATCAAACTTCTAAAGAATATCTTTCTAGATAAGTCAATAGAATAACAATGTTTAAGTAGTTGAAGATGAACTAGCAGTAAAAGTTAGTGAACATTAAGAAAGATTGAATATCCTTGACTTTCTTGAGCTTCTACCAGTCTTGAATAATCTTTACTTTGTCATTAGATATAGTAAGACCAGAAGGAAAAAGAATATATTCTAGATACTCTACCAACTCAGAGTGGAATTCACATTTCTCTGCTTTGACATAAAGACTAGCCTTATAAAGATACTTAAATACTTCCTTTATATACTGACAATGTTTGGACATGTTATTCAAGTAGATAAGTATATTATCCAGATAGATCATAATACAAACATCTAAAAGGTTAGAGAAAAGGTTGTTTATGAATCACTGAAAGGTCATGAGAGTATTGATAAGACCAAAAAGCATTACAGACTACTCAAATGATCTGTAACATGTTTTAAAAACAGTCTTCCATTCATTGGTAGCAGTTATATAAACCAAGTAATAAGCATAGTAAAGATTTATCTTTGTATATACTCATACTTTGCAAGGTAAATCCAGTAGATTGGAGATAAGTGGGAGTAAATAGCAATTCTTTTTGGAAATATAGTTAAGATTGTGGAAGTCAACACAAAGATTTAGTAAACCATTGTTCTTCTTAATAAATAAGACTAGTGTACTATGTAGAGAGGAGATTGATTGAATGAAACTCATATTAAGATTTTTTATAATAAATTCCTTTAGAGCCTCTTGTTCAGATGCTGAAAGAGAGTATATAGCTAACTAGAGGTTAAGCACCTTTTTCCAGGTTGATTTGAAGATTATAAAAATAATAAGAAGCAAGGATTTCAGCTTTAGTTTTACTGAAAATGTTAGCAAATTTGTGATACTTAGAAGAAATATTAGAAAGATCAGGAGCCTCTGCAAATTTTTGCAGAGTTGTCCTAAATGTTCAAAGAATGAAAACAGAGTTGAAACTTGCTAGAGCCTAAAAGTTTTGATGTATGCATAAATGCCATAGTACCAATAATAGCAATGTTGGTTTACTCAGAGGTAAATATAGAGGTTTCAAATGCAGGTATAGAAACCACAAAATCTAATGATTGCAGAGAGGTGTCAGAAAATAATAGAGATGCCAATAGTATGTTAGTCATAATGTAAGAGGAAGTAAAATTTTCCTACAAAGATAGACAGAAGTTTATCAACCTATTTACCTAGTCAATTAGTAGATTGTGTCAGATAAGCTAGTCATATCCAAAGACTAAAAAGAAGAAAGAATCAAGCAGAGTGACATCAAAGTCTAGAGTCATATAATCACTAGTAGGAAAATTATGGGCAAGTTAGTAATTTCAGAGATAATATTATTTAATAGTTTATCAAATAAGTGGAGAATAACTGGAGGGGTTATAAATATCTTCAAGTAGTAAATATCTACAAATTTTGAGTCTACAAAGCAATAGATAGACCTGGAATTGACTAGAGCTCAGAATAGGATTTTATTAAAATGATCCTGACCAAAGATTAAGAAAAAAGTAAGGGAAATACAGAAGAAGTGGGGATTAGAAAGAGTGAATGTATTAAGTCAAATGGAACTTATTACTATGCAGGGAAGCTCAATATGGCCTTCAATCTGTATGGAGTCCTGGAGGTCACTTTCTATTTTTCCAAGAGTTTCTCAGAAATAGCTATAGGAGAGTCTGCTTCTTAGAATAGAAGTTCAACTTGTGGTTTTCTATACCACAATAGAGATACAGATTATTTTTGAGATGCTTCTTGCACTTATTGCTAGTCAGCTTGCTATTATTGGCCAACTTGGAAAAAAGATTTATCTGGAAAAAATTAGATTGTTTCTTGAGAGTAGGGATAATATGTTGAAAGGAAATAATTTGGTGAATAAAGTTACTAGAGATATATTTGCTTTGTTCTAGAAGGCTACAGCATTGCCAGCAGAAAAAGCCTTACCTTACTTCTGAAAGTGAGACTCAAGAACCTTCTTTTCTACCTGTCTAATATAATGATATTTATGGTCATATTTCTAGTAGTGATAATCAATGGTCATTGCTAAAGTGTATATGTCCTGGAACAAGGTCAGTTAATCTTATTCACAGATGAAAATAAAATCCTGAATCCAATTAGGAAGCTCTTGGTAATAATAGTAACACAAAATACTATTCTCCAACCTAATTGAGAGACATAGTATATTAAATCTACATTGTAAGTAGAAATCTTATTACTGGGCTTCATGTAGAGATTATCCAGCATGGTAGCTATTTCACCAACAAGGTCTGAAAGACCAAAGTGTTAATATAATTCATCAACAAAAAGGTTTCAGTCAGAAAGCCAGTCTTGTAGTATGCCCTGGTCTTCTTGGTTGAGGCCTATTTCAAACTAGTTCTAGACAACTCTAGTAAGATAAGTCATTGTGAAGTTAATTTTCACAATGTCCATATCAAATTGTATGAGATTAATATAGAAATAAAGATGATATTAAAATAAGAAATTATTGAGCTTGTCAGGCTCAATACTACTGAAAGTGCTAAAGATGCAGGCTTTAGTTCCTCTTGAATTTGATTAGCAGTAAGTGTGTTTACAATACAACCAAGTACATTGGCTAATTGCTTATTAGTATTATTATTACATTGGAGTTTTGACTATAAGCAAGTAGAAAAATTAAGTCTATTAGTAGCTAAATTAGTAGTGGGAGTATCCTCCCAATTAGAATTGTTGTCTGTAAGGATGATACTTGGACCAGAGATAGACAAAACTGTCTAGATAAGTTGAATAATGCAAGTTAGAGACTTTGGAGATGATTAGTCTCTTTAATGAATATGTTTGAATGTTATAGGACATTTAGTGGATATTCTCCAGTAAGGTTAATGCTGAAATGTGAAATTGTATTGAAAAATATCTTAAGTGGTAGGACCAGAATTGACTCTGAGTGAGTTAAGGAGTTATAATGGGAAAAAGCCATTAGACTTTGAAGTGTAAAAAAGATTTTTAGTAAATAAAACTGCTCAGAAGTGATAGCAGACTTGGGAGTTTATAATAATTACTATTAGGTATAGTTTGTTACAACTCAAAGATCTTAAAGCTAGTCAATAAGAAGAATCTTATATAGGATTTACACAAGAGAACTCGATAGAAAACTCTATATATGATTGTCTACCTTATACCTTAGACTACTAGTCTGTGCACTACTACTTTTAGTCTACCCTTAATAACTATGTATCTGCCTAAGGCCACTATATATATAACGTATAGTATGATATCATTCCTTTTAGAATCTTCTATTATTTTCTATGATGGCACATGATCATGTGACCATGTGACTGTGACATGTGACGTTCCACTTATCTCTAACTATAGTTCTAAAAATAAGATAGACTGAAAGAACAAGAAAAAAAAAGAAGAAAAAAGAAAATTCAATCTTTGTATTTCTAATATAGTTTACACCAGAAGGTAAAAGTCTGTATGGTTGGCTCAGGAATGGATAGGATATGGAAACTCTGTGCAATAAGCTCAGTAATATAGACTTGTTAGAACAACCTTGGCTTTAGAGTAGATAAAGTCTAAAATGAAAGTAAGTACTAATTTGGTATGATGCTATTGAACACTCAATAAAAATTATCTTCATCAATTATC
>Ga0157368_1001351_pt1 | contig 10399 bp, 4 predicted proteins | sample AttbisABBM3_FD_113146 | JGI IMG/M metagenome (GOLD analysis project Ga0157368, IMG submission 113146) | Fungus gardens microbial communities from leaf cutter ant in Botucatu, State of São Paulo, Brazil - Atta bisphaerica ABBM3 | ecosystem: Host-associated > Fungi > Mycelium > Unclassified ...
CCTAAACAGTGAACCTTACACTGTGTAACAAGTTTCTTTGGAAAATCTAGTGAATAGATTGCAAAGCTCCTTAAGAAATTCCAACAGTACTATCTATTCTAGGTGATGTACTCCAAAGGCACTCTTTAAGTCAAATCTTATAACTGAAGATACCAACTGATACTTATCTCACTAGCCTTTTCTAGGCTACTAGAACTCTCCAAAACTTGTTTGAAAGTGATAGTAAGTACTAGCAACACTCACTCAATAAAATAGAGTCTAAACTGCTCTCAAGTGGGAGTATTTGGATAGAGGTCCTCTCTCTTACTCCTCTCTACTTGTGGCTTATATACCAGTCTAAAAATATGAAGAATGAATTTAGAGAATGAAAACCAAAACCATAATAAAGCTCTCTGAGGTCTCATAAGCACATGATTGTCTCTTCATTTGTAACCTGCCATCAATCTGATGATCAATTCCTACTTATAAGAGCCCATTCTATTCCTCCTTTACTGTTTCCATAGTTATCTCTACTCACTCTACTATTCTGAACTCTATCAGCTTCTGATATAACATGTTTTTGGCTTATTTAACTGTCCAAACATTTGTAACCCAGTAAAACACTCTTGTGTCAGATGTGGTTCACACTAGGGGTGAAAGTATACAAGATGGGCTTGGAGTTGTGCAGACTTGTGGAATGACCTTGGCTTCAGCTTATATGCTGTGCTGTCTGTCTGCCATATGGTCACAACTTCAGATAGTAGGAAGAAGTCCAAGATGGGAGTGAGTACTGATTTGGTGTGTTGCTGTTGAATACTGGAGATCGAGTTCAATAAGGATTATCTTCATCAATTATTAGACTAGCACAATTACAGTGTAACTACTAGTCTTATATACAGATGGATATTATAGAAGATGCTCAGGGTTTCAGTAGTAAAACCCCTATTACCCTGAGCAGAGATTTCAGTGTTGAGACACTGACAGGAGTAACTCTGTCATGAAAGACTGAATCAAATAGAAGTATCTCTGCTGTGGAAGATGGAATACCCAGATAGTTGCAGCACTACCTTAAGGTGTGTTATGAGAAAGATGGCCACTATAGAAGGCAGGCTTGTATAATTAGGAGACAATATCACTATGGGGATGTAATTTCCAGATATGTGGACTTGCATATGACATCTTGTGAGTACATGTACTTTATAACTAGTTGTTTGCAAGTAGCATTTCTTATCCCTAAAGATTCCTTCTTTCTAAGATTTGGTTTGGCTAACAGCTACCACACCATCTCTCAAACTTGTGTCTACTTGAGGAAACCTGAGACATCATCTAGGAGTGTAAGATCTTCTTGCTAATATCTTCATAGAGAGCTTATATGCTTAAAATTCTTATGAGATTACTTGTTTTCTGGTATTATACCAGAAAAAGAAACCATTTATGGGAAAATTTGCAGAAGACATTGGAAGAGTATAGAAACATTATCTGATGCATGTAGATGTGATTCTAGGATAACCTTGGCTTTAGCATATAAGCTACATCTCTGTATATTATAATAGTTATATTTTAGAAGGAAGTTATAATAGAAAGAGAATTATTTTGGAAGTCAAACTTCTGAGCATGGGCACTCAGAACAGTACACTACACTAGGTGATTTTTAAGCTAAGGAATTACAGAGTAATTATGTATCTTAAATACTAGTACTAAGTCTATCCAAGAATTAGAGAAGATAGGTAACTACTCTGGATATATTCAAGTCCTCAGAAATCAAGTCTGGACTTTTATGGAGATCATAAGGAGCTATGCAATCAGTAATAGAGTGATCTAACATGGAATAGAACTATGTTGATTGGTACTAGAAATAGTATATAAGCTGAAAGGAGAATATCCACTTCTGCAGATGTTTTGGGTGGAGTAGAGCTTAGGTAATCATTCTCCATGATAAAGTCAAATATATTGGATGTACTTAAATGGTATGTAACAAAGATAACTCAATCCATAACTAGATAACCTCTTCTAGTTATTTACAAATACTCTATCAGAAGTCATGAACACATTCTCACTAAAAGCCCCAGCATTGTTCCAGTTAATAATAGTCTAAACTGGAAAGACATCCTAGCTCCAGAAGACCAAGATCTTTTGCTAGCAACTTCCTCTCTCTATTGATCAAAGGAGAACATTATACCAAACTAATAGACCTATTAGCTAAAGCCCTTAATTGACTTGTAGATAACCTGAACAATAGGACACTTGTATTCTCTTCCTCCTCAGAGGCTAAAGTCCATCTTCTGGATATATTTAACAGTAAAGATCTAGATAAACTAAATAACTTCTTATTCTAGTGCTATCTTTACTTTTATTCTACCCAAGTACAATTCATATCAGATATTATAAAGATTAACTTTGTGATGACCTATCTAACTAGTGTTACACAAGACTGGTTCAAAATGGAACTCAACCAGAAAGAGCAAGAGATTTTCCACAACTAGCTTCAAGACTAGAGTTACTTTGTTGATAAGCTTTATCACTATTTTGGATTTTCTGACATAGTTGGAGAAGCCACAACCTTGTTGGACAACCTTTGAATAAAGACTAGTGACAAAGTTTCCACTTACAACATGAAATTCATGAGGTACACCTCACAACTTGAATAGGATGACAGTGTTCTTTGTTACTACTACTACTAAAGTCTTCTAAACCAGATACAAAACTCTATCTTGATCCAGAAACAAGAAAATTCTTTCTCATTCCAAAACATATATTTGTTGGCATCAACCAATAACAATTAGTACTAGAAGTGTAACCAAGAGCATATCCATATAAAAGAGATGCAGTTGATATCTATGCTTAGAAGTAGCAACACTTCACTTATGGAGCTTCTAAAACTTTTACTATGCTTGCCCAACTCCAGAACCTACCTACAACTCTGCCTAAAAACTCATCTCAACTACCTCCAAAAATTCTAGCTCCACCCCCAAGAAACTCTAGTTCTCAGGAAGATCTCAAGTCTAAGCTTAGCAACAGTGATAAGTTAACAAGTAAGGAAATGAAATAGTGTATAAACAACAACCTGTGCCTCTACTATGTCTCAGAGGTTACAAGATTAGTAACTGTAATAAACTCTCACCACTTCTATCCTCTGGTAAGCCAAAAGCCAAGAAAGCTAAGATAGCTTCTTTTAAGAATTCAGGAAACTAATATGCAATTCCATAGACTCTGCATAGACTAGGGATTGTGTTGAACTCATTTGTATAACCATGAGTCCAATCTGTCTCAATACTTCTGCTCTTTCAAATCTATATTTTATTCCTTTCCTTATCTCTAGTATATAAGCTAGATCACATCTAGCAAGTACTCTTCTATGCCTTGTCAACTCCAGATCTACTCACTATTTTTCTAACTCCTCATTTGTATATACCTATAGCCTTCTAATCTCATCTGTTCTAGTTATTAAACTTCACATATTTAATGAATTATCAAACAACTTTATCTTGGAAATTTTATTATTTATCTGTTTTTCTTCTGGTAAAAGTATGATTCAGGACTTTGATGTTATCCTACTTAATTCTTCCTGCTCTTTGGTTCTTGGATACAATTAGCTTATCTGACACAATCCATTGATTGACTGAGCATCTGGGTTTATCTTTTTCTGTCCATCTTTGCAGCTATTTGCACTATAGCTAACACCTCATTAATACTCTAGCCATCTTCTGGCATTCTACTACCTTTACCAGCCCTAGGGGTATTTACACCCATTAATCCTAAGACTTCCAGATCTTACCATGAGTAATCTTATATCAGTGCTCTGGCTTTCATCCAAGCATTGCATCTGTTAGACTTGACAAATTTCTATCTGTCCCTCCATTCAACAACTTTCACAGCAAGATTCACACAAATCTTAGATAATCCAGTAGACTTATCTATTATACCATCTAAACACTCCTCTCACCCCTCTCATCTGAAAGAATATTCCCTGAAACTTCAACAACTCCTACTATAAAGCTTATCTCTGAAGAAAGTGTTTACTTTTATCCCTATTCTCATACACTGAATTCCTGATGCTTAACTTATCATGGAAACAGATGCATACAATTATACTTTCATTGTTATTCTGTCTATTATAACTCTGGATAACAAAGCTCATTTAGTAGTCTTTTATTCCTGTACTTTCAATCCTACTGAGCTTAACTATAACATCCATGATAAAGAACTTCTTACTATTTTAAAGCATTTCAGATCTGGTGTCATTACTTAGAAAGTTTCATTCTTTCCATTGATGTTGTTATAGATCATAAGAATCTCAAATATTTTTTAATCACCCAAGTTCTTATCTGCCAACAAGCAAGATAATTTGAATTCCTGTTCCAATTCAATCTTGTTATCTGCTCCTATTCAGATCAACTCAGAACCAAGTCTAATGCTCTCACTAAACAATGGGACATCTATTCTAAAGGAGAAAATACTAGCTACACTTCTATCAACCTTCACAACTTCTGTCTAGTCTTTATAAACAGTTAGCAGTATTCATAAGAGTATCCATTCATGTCACTCCTTCCATCCATACAGTCACCATCCTTAATCTTAACACACTTCATGTTAATATCTGATTAATATCTGATCGATGCCTGCAAAAAACATTTCCATTGTAGAATACCTTACTCACTCTAAAGACTGCTAGTCAACCAGCTCTTCCAGTCTCCTCTTTCTCAACAACAGAATTTATGTACCATCTGTTAACAACCTTTGTACCTAAGTACTCCAGTACCACTACAACCATATCCTTACTGATATCATAGACTAACTTCTGAGACTTCTGAGACTTCTGCTTTCTAACTTCCAAATAGTACTCTAATATATCTAAGTGTACTTTCACATCTATTATCATTCACACACAAATCAGTCTCTTGTGTTTCATCTCCTGGTAACTTATTATCTAGACTCCAGGTTATTCTATATTTTAGTAACTGTCTCTATAACATCTTCTTAGTTATTTCTTACACTACTATTTCTTAGCCACAGTTCCAATTACAAACTCAGTATATAAGACTGAGTAGATACTCTGTAGTCTTTAGTCTGGAAATTGACTAAGCTTTAACTAAGACCTAATCAAGTACTTTTACTCCTCTGACTAAGAACTCACTTCTCACTTCTTCCTGACTATCAGAAATTATAACTATATGACAAGTAGTAAGCATAATATATAAGTTGAGGCCAAGGTTGTCTTCTGAGATCATGTTACCAATCTATGGATAAGCTTCCAAGCTTGATCCACAACCCAGATACTTACCTAACTTCATAGATTTCCACATCTGTTTCCTAGATAAGTTTCCATACTTGATCTAATCCCTTTTTATATGACTGATCATGGATATCTACTTGAAGCAAGTTCTGCCTCATTTTCCATCCACATCTTAATAGTATTTCCAGACTACAACACTATTATTACTTTTTCCATCTAGCCCTTATTCTAGTTTACTCTCATGACATTCTCCAGAAGAGCATTCATAGATTCCAACTTATAATCCCTTTTTATAATTATGCTATGACTAAGTAGACAACTTGCCAATATTATAGCAAATTCTTTTCATCATTTAAGACAACTAAATCTACAACCAACTACTTCTGTCTGGTTATTTATACATACTCTTTTAGGAGCTATGAGCACATCTCTGCTCACTACTCCAGATCCTAGTATTGTTCTAGTAGACAATGATCTAAACTGGGAAAATGCTCCAGCCCTGGAAAATTAGGATTTTCTGCCACCTACCCCATTTCTCTCTATTAATTAGAGGAGAACTCCACATTAGCCAATAGACCCATTAGCTGATGCCCTTAACTGACTAGCAAATAACCTAAGTAACAAAATACCCATATCCTCTTCAGCCTCAGAGGCCAAGATCTATCTTTTAAATATGTTTAGTGGCACAAATTCAGATAAGCTAAACAATTTCTTGTTTCAGTATGGCCTCTACTTCTATGCTAACCTAGCATAATTCACATTTGATATTACAAAGATCAACTTTACAATGACCTATCTTACCAGTGTAGTCCAAGACTGGTTTAAGATAGAACTCAACTAGAAAGAGTAAGGAATCTTCTATGACTGAAGTTACTTTATTAATGAGCTCTACTATTACTTTAGTTTCTCCAACCAGGTTGAATAAGTAATAATCCTACTAGACAATCTCTAGATAAAGTCTAGTAACAAAATTTCTACCTATAATGTAGAATTTATGAGATATATCTCACAACTTGGCTAGATAATAGTGTTCTCTGTCACTACTACTACCAGAGTCTTCTAAACAGAATCCAAGATCCTATCTTGATCTAGGAACAAGAAAAACCTTTCTTGTTCCAAACTATATACTTCTTAGTATTAACCATTGACAACTGGTACTAGAAACACAACTGAGAACATATTCATACCTAGACTTCTGAGAAGAATGTTATTAATACTCACACCTAAAAATAATAATGCTTTACTTCCAGAATTTCTTCTACTTCCACTATCATTATCTGATCCTAGAACTTGTTTATAGCTCTATTTGTAAACTCTTTTTGACCATCCCCAAAAACTCCTGCTTTGCTATCAAGAAGTCCTGGTTCCCAGAAAGACCTTAAGCCCAAGCTTAGTAACAATAGTAAGTTGACAAGCAAGAAAAAGAAAAAAACATATGGATAACAACTTGTATCTCTACTGTGGTCTTAGTAGCCACAAGATTGGTGACTGTAACAAGCACCAAACACTTCTATTTTCTAGTAACATTTAAAAAGCCAAAAAAGATAAGATAGCCTTCTCTGAGAAATTCAAAAACTAGTGTGCAATTCTATAGACTCCATACAGACTAGAGGTTACATTGAACTCATCTGTACAATCACAAGTCTAATCTATCTCAACACTTCTGCTCTTTCTGACCCTCATTTGCTTATTCTAGCCCTCTACTTATCCCTAGTATGTGAGCCAGATTATATCTGACAAGTGTTCTTCTATACTCTTATCAACTCCAGATCCACTCACTATTTTGCTAATTCCTTCTTTGTATATACTTAAAAATAATATTGCTGTCTATCTGTTTTCCATTTGGTGAAAGACTTGACTCTTCTTACTCTCTAGTTCTTGGATATAATTGACTCATCTAACACAATCTGTTGATTGACTGGGCATTTGGGTCTATCTCTTTCCATTCACTTTTATAAGAGAATCTTGTATCTGTTTATATTGTAGCTAACTTCCTGTTGGTACTCCAACTATTTTCTGGTATTCTACTATCTTTACCAGCCCAAGAGGTGTAAACACCTACTAATCCTGAGACTTCCAAGTCTTATTCTGAACAACCTCACATTGCTATTATCAGTGCTCTGACTTTTATTCAAGCATTGTATCTACAAGGCTCAACAAATTTCTACCTGTCCCTCTGTTCAACAACTCCTATAGCAAGGTTAGCACAACCTTTGGATAATCCTGCAGATTTATCCACCATACTATCTGAGTATCATAAATTTGTGAATGTGTTCAGCAAAGCAAAGGCCAAAGTTCTTGCTCTCTATTGCCTTTACAACCTCCAGATTAATCTTGAAGAAGGTGCCTGACTACTAGTTAACACTATCTACAATCTATCATTCACTAAACAGGAAACCCTCAAGGAATTCATTAATGAGAATCTCAACACAGGAATTTTCTGGCCTACTTCCTGTCTTCACAGAGCATCCATACTTTTTGTGAAAAAGAAAGAAAAATCACTCTGCTTTTATGTCAACTTCTACAGTCTCAACTGCATCACAAAAAAGGATTGATATTTACTTCCATTTATCTCCAACCTCCTAAACTTCTCTTACAAAGCTTGTATCTATACCAAGATAGATCTTTGTCACATTTACTACTTAGTTCACATTGCTGAAGACAAAAAATGGAAGACTACATTCTATACCCATTATAGATCCTTTGAATGGTCTATCATGCTTTTTGGTCTTACCAATGCTTCTGCTGCCTTCTAGTACTTCATAAATAACATCTTTTCTGACCTCATCAATATCTGTGTGGTAATTTATCTTGATGATATTCTAGTCTATTCCAATGACATGATTAATCACACTAAGTATATCAAAGAAGTTCTTTGCTACTTACAAAAAGTAAGACTTTATACAAATGCTGAGAAATACAAATTTCATTCCAAGTTAGTAGAATATCTCAGGTATACCCTTTCCCCTTCTGGGCTCATCATGACTAATAACAAAATCAAAATCATCTAAGACTAGCCAGAACCAAGAAAAGTCAAAGATATCCAGTCATTCCTTGCATTTGCCAATTTATACTATAGATTTATTTACAAATACTTGGATATTGTTATTCTACTTACCTACCTCACCTGAAAGAACATTCTATAGAATTTTGGCAATCATTGCTATGAAGTCTTTAACACTCTGAAAAAAGCATTTACTTCTGTCATGATTCTCTTCTACTAGATCTCTGATGCTTAACTTATCATAGAAACAAACATTTCTGACTATGCTCTTACTATCATTCTATTTATCATGACCCCAGATAATCTGGTAGCCTTTTATTTCTATACCTTCAATTCCACCAAGCTCAACTACAATACCTATAACAAGGAACTCTTTGCTATCTTCAAAGTATTCTAGATCTAGCAATACTATTTAGAAATTTTATTTATTTATTGATGTTGTCACAGATCACAGGAATCTCAAATATTTTTTGACTACTAAAGTTCTTATCTGGTAACAAGCAAGATAGTCCAAATATCTGTTCTAGTTTTATCTTATCATTCACTTCTGTCCTAGTTAACTCAGAACCAAGTCCAATGCTCTTACTAGATGGTAGGACATCTATTCTAAAGAGGAGAATATTGGCTACACTTCTATTAATTCTCACAACTTCTGTCCAGTCTTTACTCATAAATAATTAACAGTATTCCTTAGAACATTCATCTTAGTCACTTTTTCTATTTATATAGCTACCACCCTTGATCTTGATAGACTTTATCTTGATATCTGATCTGCACTTGCAAAAGATATTTCTATTGCAGAACATCTTACCAATCCTGAAGGCTGTTGGTTGACTAATTCTTTCAGTCTTTTTTTTTAACACAAGAATTTATGTACTATTTACTAATAACTTCTATATCCAAGTACTCCAGTATCACCATGACCATATTCTTGCTGATTACTCTAGGCAAAACAAAATACTGAAACTCATCTATCATGGATATACCTAGTCCAATATCTATTTGGATGTATAAGAATTTTATAAATCTTGTATCACTTGTATATGATCCAAGCCCTAATGTTATAAGTCCTACAGATTCCTCAAGCAACCTGGAACAACCATAGTATTACAATCTCAAGACCTTAGAGTGGGTCAAGAAAGTGAACCTTATATTAGGATTAATTCAAGAGAACTTGATAGAGTTCCTAGGTATAAAGTATCTATCTTATATACTAACAACTGTTGGTCTGTGCTCTACTACTTTAGCCTACCCTAAATGACTATGTGTTATCCTTAAGGTTAATATGTGTAAAACATGCTGTATAATATTATTGTTCTAGAGCCTTTTATATTTTTCTATCATTGCCATGTGACTATGTTACTGTGACTGTGACTTTTTTGACATATCATGTGACTACTTTGTGACAATTGTGACTGTGATGTCATGCTAAATTCTAACCCTAAATAAAATAAAAATAAAAATAAAAATAAAAATAAAAGAGAAATGAAAAGAAGATGGTGAAAGAAAAAATAAAATAGAGTCCATCATTTATGACTCTGATATACAGAACTCAATATTTATGGACTTCATTGAGAAACTTTCATTCTCTTCCAGCTTTGATACTATTCTTATTATAGTTAATTGACTCTCTAAGCAGGCTATTTTCATTCTGACATCTAACACTATTACTTCTGCAGAGCTAGCCAGACTATTTGCCATCTGTGTATTTTCTAAGTATGGAGTTTTATTCCAGATTACTTTCAACTGAGGATCCTAGTTTGTATCCAATTTCTTTTACTTTCTAGACACTACTTTCAACATATATTTTCATTTTATTTCAGACTACTATTTAAAAGAAGTTGGACAAATAAAAAGAACCAACCAAACTCTGGAACAATACCTTTGAATCTATTATAACTATCAGCAGGACAACTGGTCTAAACTACTTCTGCTTATAGAATTTACTTTCAATAATACTTCTAGCACTATCACTGATATCTTTCTGTTTTTTTGCAAATAAAGGATATTATCTGAATATCATAGTCCACTCTGAATGCAATATAGCCTTTTTCTATACCTATGACTTCGCAGTTAATCTCAATAAACTTCAGAGTATCCTCAAGTTTGAGATCTTTGTAGCCTAATAGCATTACTAACAATCTGCTAATATATACTAACTTCTAGCCCCAAACTTCCAAGTA
>Ga0157368_1001352_pt1 | contig 10396 bp, 15 predicted proteins | sample AttbisABBM3_FD_113146 | JGI IMG/M metagenome (GOLD analysis project Ga0157368, IMG submission 113146) | Fungus gardens microbial communities from leaf cutter ant in Botucatu, State of São Paulo, Brazil - Atta bisphaerica ABBM3 | ecosystem: Host-associated > Fungi > Mycelium > Unclassified ...
GCCTGCAACCTCGGAATACATCGCCGCGCTGAGGTGGTAATCGCGTTCTGTGATTTCACGGTGCAGGCGGGCGCGTAAGTAGTCCTGCTTAATGCGGCCCATGCTGGTGGTTTTCAGGTCAGCAGCAATGCGTATACCGTCGATTTCCAGTTCAATATCCGGACGTACGCGCACCTCCAAACCGGTTTCGTCATCCATGCCGAAGTAACTCACCTCGTTAACGCGTGACGGGTGGTTAAGTAGGTTGGAGACAGACGGGTGTGCATAAACGGCGTTGTTAAGTGCCTGGAGGAGTGTGAAATCCGTATCACCGACGATCCATTTCCCCTCAGCACCTTTGCGCCAGTTCTCGCTAAACTCATCAGCGAAAATTGCGTCAGGTTTGATTTCGCGCACCACGGTGGCCAGTGCATCTTTGCTGCCGCTGACGTTGTAGGGCTGCATTTTGGCGCGTTCTTCTGCGACAAAATCAGGCGCAATAATGGCAAGCTGGCCTAAAAGGGTGTCGCGGCTGCCAGTGGTTTTAAGCGGCTGCGGCAACGCGGCGTTGAACTCCTTGATGCAGGCTTTCATAGCTGACGCCGTGTGCTTTTCCGTTTCCGGGATGCGACGGAATTCGTCGGGCAGGTTCTGATAGAGAATTGCCGTTTCTTCTGCGTTAGCGCTCAGGGATAAAGGCGCTGGCAGCTTTTCGTTATGCGCCTCAATCATTTTTTTAATTGCATCGGGATCCGCCAGCGCCGGTAATGCGGCGTTATAATCCTCGATGATTTTTTTCATTTCGCTGGTGGTGGAAATGGCCCCTTCTGGCAACCCGGGGTAAACAACAAAATCCTCAGCGAATTTTTCCGGCTCCAGCGTCAGGGCGTGCAGTTCGGTACCAAAACGCAGCGGCTTTGTTTCTTCGCGCGGTATCGATTTTTCAACGTGGCGGCCGTGGAAATACATCAGGCTGATCCGTGCATCTTTTACCATGCTGCTGCTGATACCGCTGGCGGCGTGGTATGCCTCGTTAGGGATGTTTTCATAACGGCCAGGCTCAAACACGGCGGGGAATGTTTCAGCTATATCAGCGACTTCCGGCACCACTTCCGTTTTTTCACCCTCATTTGAGGCGGTTTCTGCTGGCTCTGCTGTTACCGGTTCTGCCACTGGCGCAGGCGCAGGCGTTTCCACCTGCAACGCTTCGGTTTCACCCAGCAGGGCAGTGACATCAAATATGCCGTTACCCATATTTTTAATGGGTTCGTCTGTCACTGGCACCGCTGCTGTATCAGGGGCTGGCTCAGGTGTAACGGCTTTAACCGTGCTGTGAGCAGCCGCAAGCGTTTCCTGTGAGGGATTGGCGTGGTCTGTTTCAGCCAAGGTTTTATTGATGTAGTACTGCAACTGCTCCGGGGTAAGGTGAATGTCTTCCGGCGCAGAGCGGATCAGCGCAAAGATGGCCGCACGCGAGTTATCAAGGATGCCGGGCGTGTTGGTCAGGGCGCGATTCCATGCCGACCAGGTCTCATGACGTTCTGCGACCATTTCCTTAGCCCTGCGGAAAATCGGCGTAGGGATTTCGTAAATGTCGAAATCAGACGGGAACAGGGCGCAGGCAATTTCGATACCCAGCGTTTGCAGGGTATGTTCATAGTCAGGATTGCGATCAGTTTTGATACCGCCGCCCGCCGTGGCGCCGCTGGCGGTTTTCTCTGTCACAGTGGTGGTTGCCACGGTTTGATATTTTCCAGTGATACGGGCTGCCCATTTAGCCGTAACGTCACTGCGGCGATTATTGTTACCCTCAGCGCGGGCAGAGGAATCATTGTGCGCATCCAGCCATTCACCAGTGAATTTCAGCAGGTCAGCAACCTGCGGAACGCCGGTGCCAGGCACCCACACCAATTTAGCCGCCTGAACCCAGTCAGCGATCGTTGATTTATAGGCGTGCTGCAACTGCATCACTTTGGTACTGCGGGCCACCAGCAGCAGGTTTTGCGGGTAGGATTCGTCGGTATCCATCGCCAGCGCAGCTACTGCGGCTAAATCCTCTTTGGTGTATTCACGCTTGTTACCGAAAATCCACGCACCGATAACAGCCTGTTCAACGGTCAAATTTTCCAGGGCAATAATGCCGTCCAGCGTGGTTTCAGTTTCAACGACAGGATCAACCGTTGCTGGTGCAGCGGGTTCAGCAGTGGTTGAGCCTTCGGCGCCGGGAATTTTCTCCCAGTTCATTTTGTCGCTGGCAAGCTGGTAGCGCTCACACCAGGCGGAATCAAGCACACCCTCGGGCGGCAGATCGTCAACCACATGGAAATTGGTCACAGCAGGGGAAAAGAAATCTTCCTCACTGAGTCCGGCATCTTCCATAGCGTTGGCGGCATCGCGAATGACGCGGTTTTCACTGGCGCGCGTTTCCCAGAAAACGTGATCTTTCTGGCCTGCTTTTTTCTTGGCGCGCAAGTATACGAAGAAAGGTTTAAGTGCAGTCATGGCCGGTTCCTCAGTGTCTTACAGCGGCAGAGATAATTGCGGACATAACAACAGCAGCCGGATTTTCATCAGAGGCGATTTGAACTGCGTCAACGTCCAGGTTAGTTCTCCAGGCGAACAGAGTTCGTAGGGCGCAGGTAGGGCAGTGCTCATTACTGATACGGCCAGCAGAATTGAAAGCAGTTGCGCTGTCATCGGTTTTATTAATGCTGATATAACCAATGATTTCACCGGCAGCAGAAATACAGTCAATACGCTGTTCCTCTGAATAAAAAACACATCTGGGTTTTATTTCGACTGCAAAGTTAAGACACATAATTCATTTTCCTTTTCTGATTTCAGAATGTGGATTTCCCTGACGCATGCGCCACGGGATATATTTGTGATGAGATTTAATTAACCTGCGGTTGCCCGAGTTTATTTAAAACGACTTCAATTTTTTCACTGGTAATACGGATACTTTCAAAAACAGACCGTGCGTAAAGCCCTTTATCGACGTTGGCAGACGCCAGCCATGATTTACCGTTGTGACGGATCAGCGTGCCCGGAAGCACATCACGACGGGGCAATAAAGCGGTACCGTACATGGTGATCTCCTTACCCTCTTCGCTTGTTGTGGTGACAAACCTCGCTTAAAGCTCTCTGAAATGGTTTTGTTGATGGTGTGCCATGTTGCTGATCTTCATGGTTGCGCTTTTTCACGCTGCATTTCGCACCATCACAAAACCATTTCTGTTTGCCCTTAACGCCGGGCGGCGGAACATTTCTCTGAGCGACCACTGTGGGCTGCTGAGGCTTAAATTAAGTACTCTAAACATGAAATGCAAACTTTTTTTGTTGATTTAACTTAACAAAAAAGACGAAGGAAAATAACCCATTGATTAATGAGTTATTTTTTTGAGGTTCGCTTGCGGGCTTTGAGTAGTTCTTCGAAGAGGATATTGAAGTTTTCAACGCGAGCCCTGAGCTCGCTGATTTGCGCAGCCTGTTCTGACTCAGGCAGAGAGCGATATAGGCTTACAAGTTCAGCTTCATCAGGTGATAGCTCCACCTCAGCCTCAATAAGGACAGGCTCAGAAGGGGCTTTATCATCATCACCAAAAAGAATCCATGTTTGGCTACACTGCAACGCTTTACAAAGGGCGTGAAGGTTTTTGCCTGACGGCTCAGTTTTATCACTTTCCCACAAAGAAACAGTCGCATACGAAACCCCGGCAGCTTTACCAAGTTGCCGTTGATTCATTTTCAGTTCTTTTCTGCGCTGCAGAATACGCTGGCCTAGGGTTTGAATATTCATTGTTTAGTTATCTTAAATACTCTTGACTTAATTATCATTGTCAAATTATCTTGTTTAAAGTTCTTAACAAAGTGGTGGGTTTAATGCTTAAACAAGATGCAATAAATTTTTTTGGTACTAAAACCAAAGTCGCCCGTGCAGCTGGCGTTGGTCGCTCAGCTGTTTCTCAGTGGGGCTTGCTTGTTCCGGAGGGTAAAGCGTCGCGCCTAGCGAGAGCATCCGGTAACGCTTTGCACTACGACCCAGCCATCTACGACCAGCATAAAGCTAAACGACTCAAGGAACTGAATCATGAAAATCAACAATTGCCCTGACATTCAGCTAGTTGCTAAGGAATTAGAAAGCTGGGCGCATGAAGTTGGCTGGAAATATGTCGCCGCAAGCGTTGCTCATCATCGTCCTGATTTGCACGAATCAGCTAATTCACTGTCAGGGCTGCATAACGTAATTCAGACTATACGTCGGGCATTTCGCGGTAAGTCTGGCCATTACTACGAACAGGCCGCAGAGCTTACGCCAGCTGTTCTTGCGGCAATGCCGCCAGACAGACGCGCACGTGTGATTAAGCCTGGTTCGCGTGAATTACGTCTCGCTTGTGTAATTAAAAGGTTTTCAGGTTTCGCCTCTACAGCACTACTCGATCCTGATGGCGCCGAAAAAGAAATCGATGAGTTAATTAATTCACTGATGGCTTATCAGCAATTGACCAACCGCCCCAAAGGCGGAGGGGGAGCGTCATGTCTGTTGAATTGATAGTGACCCTAATTACGTTGTTAGCGGCTGTGAATGATTTAGCGTAGCGCCTGACGTTACAAGCAGAGGTATTAATGGCCAATTCCTGGCTCAGGCTCTGGCATGACATGCCAAACGATCCTAAATGGCGAACAATTTCCAGAGTATCTAACCAGCCTGTTTCTCTGGTACAGGCTGTCTTTCTTCATCTTTTAGTCAGTGCGTCACGCAATGTCACGCGAGGTCACGTTGATGTCACGCCGGAAGATTTAGCGAGCGCACTTGATGTGACAGAAGACGAAATAATTGCAGTTCTTGAGGCGATGCAGGGACGAGTTCTCGACGGGAATCTTGTGTCTGGATGGGATAAAAGACAGGTTATCAGGGAGGACAGTGGAAACTCCTCAACTACCGCCAAAAGCGCGGCAGAGCGGAAGCGAGAGCAGAGAGAGAGGCAAAAAGCGGAGGGTAAAAGTCACGACATGTCACAACATGTCACGCAAGAGTCACGACGTGTCACGACAGATAAAGATAAAGATAAAGATAAAGATAAAAGATCTAAAAACATTATGTCTGGCACTGAACAGGTTCAGCCCCAGACCATTGAACCGGTTTTTATCTCCCTCCCGTTGTCCGATGGAGGGAGTCAATTCGATGTAACCGAAAGCTATCTGCGTGAGCAGATGAGTTTATATCCGGGCGTGAATATTGAGCAGGAACTCAGAAACATGCGGGGCTGGCTGGACAGCAATCCTGCCAAAAGGAAAACCCAGAGGGGTATTAAACGTTTCATCACCACATGGTTGCAAAACAGCCAGGATAAGCCTCGAGGCTGGCACAGTAGCAGGAATGCAGGCAGGGATGTCAACACCATTTCGACACCAGACAGATCCATTCCACCAGGATTCAGAGGGTATGAGCCATGAAAAATATCGTAGCATTAGGAAGCGTGCTGGAAAGGCTGAAAAAATTCATACCGGCTGGCATTGAACCCAAGTTCCGAACGCCTCAGGAGTGGCAGGTCTGGCAGCTCGAAGAAGGCCGCAAACGTGCTGCCGAAGTGGACAGTGAAAACCGACGCGTCAGGTCAGAAAAGATCCTGGGGCGCTCAGGTATACAGGAATTACACCGGAGGTGCTCATTTTCAAATTACGAAGTTACCTGCGACGGGCAGCGAACCGCACTCACGATGGCAAAACGGTACGCCCAGAATTTTGGCGAAGGGTTTGGTAGTTTTGTGTTCAGCGGTAAGCCCGGCACAGGAAAAAATCATCTGGCAGCCGCGATTGGAAATCACCTGCTGAAAAAAAACCGTAGCGTGCTGGTGGTTACGATACCGGATTTATCCACGTTGGTGAGGTCAACCTATGACGGCGCTGGCTCAGAGTCAGCTCTTATTGATGATCTGTGCAAAGTGGATTTACTTGTTCTGGATGATGTTGGCGTGCAGCGTGAATCGCGTGCTGAATGGGTACTGCTCAACCAGATTATTGACCGTCGCCTGTCCTCGGTGAAACCAGTTGGCATTCTCACCAACCTGAATCACGAAGAAACTGGAAAAGTTCTGGGTGCAAGGGCGATGGATCGCCTGAAAATGGATGGGGGGATCTGGGTAAACTTTGACTGGCCCAGCTTTCGCGCCAGGGTGACGCACCTGCGCGTAGTAAAGTGATTCATGTTAATGCCAGATTTCACAAAGGTTTAATCTTAAACACCCTTAATAATTCTGGTGCCTGGAATTTATAAAGTGCTTATCACTGTATTAATATACAGTAAAATCCTGCTATTCTTTAGTCCAGTTAACCGCTGCGCTTACTCCACTTGAGCGCATCGCGCACAGCAAAAAAGAATAACAGGAGAACGCCAATGAACATTCCTGACGAACTGATTGCCGGGCTTAAGGATGCTGATGGGCCGGTGCTGATCAACTTTAAGAGGGGTGTTCCCGTGAGTGGTTTCCTTCTCAGAAAAGGGGAGTTTGTGACAAGTCTGAGGGCCCTACTTGAGGCGCGTGAAAGAGCCGGTCTGCCACTTGTGGACTGCGAGGGCAATCCCATATACTGAGCACGGGTCTGAACAGCCCGCTGAGTAACCGCTGTGCCAACGGAGACAACTATGGTACAGCTTCATCTTATAAAAACTTCTCCCACCACGCTTATGGTCGCCAATGCCGAAGCGTGCGAAGTACTGTCACGTCTAAAAACCGGTGCATGGCTAAACTGTGACATCCGTCAGGCCCGTAATTATCTTTTCCACAAAAAATTTTTCGCACTGCTGAATCTGGGCTTTGAATACTGGACGCCCACAGCTGGCGCTGTGTCGGAATCCGAAAAATCTTTACTGCGTCAGTACGTCGATTACCTCAGTACGCTGACCGGCCAGCAAAGCGTGTTAAGTGAAACCCTGGACAAATTTCTGTCGCGCACAGGTGCTGATCGCGCTGAGGGTGTGGCGCTGGTTAAGTCATTCGAAGCATTCCGCAAATGGGCGGTTATGACAGCCGGCTTTTACGATGAATATATTTTGCCCGATGGCACTCAGCGCCGCGAAGCCAAATCAATTTCGTTCGCCAGCATGAAGGAGCACGAATTTCAGGAGGTTTACAAAGCGGTTTTAAATGTCCTCTGGTACCAGATCCTATTTCGCAAATTCGAAAGCCAGCAGGCAGCAGAGAACGCCGCCGCACAGCTACAGGAGTTTGCCGCATGACAAATATCCGCAAGGAAGCGCGTGGCCGCAATTGTCAGGTGAGAATTCCCGGCATCTGTAATCACAATCCTGAAACCACAGTGCTGGCGCATTATCGCCTGTCAGATTCATGCGGTACGGGAAATAAACCTCCAGACACACAAGGCGCTTTCGCATGTAACGCCTGTCACGATGCCATAGACGGCAGAATTAAAACTGATTTTACCCGTGATGAACTCCGGCTGTATCACGCAGAGGGAGTGTTTCGAACACAAAAAATACTACTGGATGAAGGAAAATTATGATCTATCCATCAACTACCGGAAAAGCAGACGGAAAAGATTTGCGCTTACGCACCATGGAAAGTGTCTGGCTACAGGGTAAGTTGAAAATGTGGGGGCGCTGGGCTACATACAGCGATATGCCGGAAGCAGTAAATATGTTTAAGCGCATGCTTTCGCGGGGGAAGGTGACCCACGATGATCTCGTTAAAGCTATGCAGAAGTTAAGAAAAGCTGGTCTCAGCAATATCGAACTGGAGCAGTGGATGTTCCAAATGCAGGAGGAAAGTGTTGTCAGCAGCCTGGTATTTTGTAGCAATGAAGAAGGTGCATTGATGGACAGGGTTATCGGGACCACACTGATAAACACGCCTGGACTGCTCAACATCGTTAAGCAACGTTACCTTGGGCGCGGTAAAAAACAGTCAGAAATAGCTCGCGATCTCAATGATTACCATCCAGAGTTATCCTTTCGGACATGTGAAAGGCGCGTCAGCACATGGCTAAACGCGGCTGAGTTTTCGCTGTATCGACCTTTAAATGATGCCTTCAATTTAAACAGCGAAAGATTTTCATTGCAGGTTGTCGCAAAAACTGATTGAATCTCGCTATGCTTCGCAAAGCTGTATCGACAAGCAACAGAATTCATAGCCCCGCCATCGTGCGGGGTTTTTTGTTTTGGCGGGTTTGTTGTATTGGTGCCTGCGCAATGAAGGAAAAATAGTGCCAGATAAAAAAATTCCCGCCAGCTACAGGCACGCGACTGGCGGGAAATGGACTGCCACTTAGAGGTTGTTATATTTTTCATAGAGTTATCACAACTACGCACTGGAATCGTAGATTAATTCAGCAGGTTTTAATCAAGAAATTAAATTGCTTTTCTTCGTGATAATTACTCGTTTGACGTTTTTATTACAACCTGAGTAATGTTTATACTGGTACTAATGCGGTGAATCCCCCTAAGCGGCGGGGCTAAGCCACATTTGGGGTGAATACCTTAGCCAATGAAGCGATTCAGGTTGTGGCTTTTCCTGATTCACCGGGAGGCACCCGGCATCGCAGACATATAGCTACAATTTTCAGCACTCTAAGGCTCACTTCGGTGAGCCTTTTTAAATGCTCGCAACAAATTTTCAACAATGTGATTTTTTGCCAAGAATCAGACGTCAGATGGTTGTAATTTTAATACGCCCCTTCAAGAGCTAAGCCATTGCGAGTGCCGGAGACAAGCGCCGGGTGGGGCAACTAACAAATTTAATATGCGTTTAAAACGCATCCATAAAAGGTCGCCTCGGGTGGCCTTTTTTTATTTACCCTCCTTCTACTCACAGCTTCCGTAATCAACGGAGGTACTCACATGGTCAAAATTATGCCTGACAAAATTTCGACAGCCACGAACTACAGCGTGACGGGCGGCTTGGTATATGGCGGTCTGCAGGGCTGGTTCGGCTGGCTGCACGGTCTCGACTGGAATCAGGTAGCGTTAATCGGTGGCTTCGTCATCGCGATCCTGACGTTTATCACGAACATGTACTTTAAGCGTCGCCAGACAAAGGCTTATGAGAAAGCGCTCGACAGGGGTTATGTCACTCCACCACCGCAGGATGACTAATGATGGCGATTTCTCCTGCTTTACGTAAAAGCCTCATCACAGCTGCTGGTGGCGGTGCGTTAGCCATCGCAGCTGTTCTGATTCCAAGCCTCGAAGGCAATTCCTACACGCCATACCGTGATGTCGGCGGCGTCTGGACTGTATGCAACGGCATAACTGGCCCGGACGTGATTCAGGGGAAAACCTACACGCAGAAAGAGTGCGATGCGCTTCTGCAAAAGCACCTGCAGCCCTATGCCAGGTCGGTGGAAAGGTCCGTAAAGGTTCCGTCGAATGCATACCAGAAAGCCGCTCTTATCAGTTTTAGCTATAACGTCGGCGTTAATGCATTCGAGCACTCATCGGTACTGCGCAACCTTAATGCCGGCCGCTATCAGCAAGCCTGCGATGGCCTTCGTAGCTGGGTATACGTTGATCGCGTGAGGATTCAGGGGCTGGCGAACCGCCGTGACGTTGAGCGGGAGATCTGCAACTGGAGCCTGAACCCATGAGCTGGTTAATTATTAACTGGCGCGTTGTGCTGGCGTTTCTGCTGGTGGTGTTGATAGCGGCTTTATTGCTTGCTGCGGCCCACTACCGTGATTCAACACTCAGAGTGGAGCAACAGCGCGATGCGGCAATCCAGCAGACAAAATCAGCCGAGGCTGTCACCAACAATGTTATCTCTGCCGTTCGACTGTTTAACGACATTGCGGCCTCGACGCAGGGACAGAAACAGCAGTCCAACACCGACAGCGAAAACCGAATTGTTGTTATCCGTAAGGCGGTGGAGACAGATAAGTGCGCTGCTTTGCCTGTTCCTGCTACCGCTGCTAACGAGCTGCGCACGCACAGAAACCAGATTCGTTCAGGTTCCACCAGTCCCGATCCCGGTGGAATTAACCGCTGATTGTCCGGTACCGGAAATTCCCGATCCACTTACGTGGGGCAGCAGCCTGGAATTAAACGAACGGCTGTTAACCGTGCTGGGAAACTGCAACAAGGACAAAGCCAGCATCCGCAAAATCGAATTATCCCGACAAGGTAAATAGCATCATGTTCACTACTACTGCACTCATTACGTGGGCGCTGATTGCGCTCGTCACTGGTTTCGCTGCAGGCTGGCTGGTGGGCTTGTTCCGCTGGAAAAACAGCCCTGTTAAAGCTGAGGCCGAATCAACAGCCATTCGTGACGGCTGGCAGGATGTAGAGCAGCGCTTTCAGGCTCAGATTGACGAACTGAAAAGCAAACTGGATGAGCAGGCCATCGCTCAGCCGCAGGAGGCGCAGAGTGAAACGCCAAAAAAGATTTAACCGACGCCTGGA
>Ga0157368_1001353_pt1 | contig 10389 bp, 15 predicted proteins | sample AttbisABBM3_FD_113146 | JGI IMG/M metagenome (GOLD analysis project Ga0157368, IMG submission 113146) | Fungus gardens microbial communities from leaf cutter ant in Botucatu, State of São Paulo, Brazil - Atta bisphaerica ABBM3 | ecosystem: Host-associated > Fungi > Mycelium > Unclassified ...
TACCTGTATAAACCTAGGTCATTGGCCATCTCACTTCAAGATATCATTATTAATTATCATTCCAAAGCTGAATAAGACATTTTACAACTCTCCCAAGTCCTTTTGTCCTTTTGAACACATTGGGAAAATTGATTGAAAAAGCTATTAGAGAAAGAATACAATTCCAAGTTATTTCAAAAATTTTGTTCATTCTAACCAACTTGGAGAACTTAAAGAATGATCCACCACTGATGCAGGTAGTTTCTTAACTCATCTAATTTGTTCAAGATGGGTCAAAAACATTCAAACAAGTATGCTAGTATTCAATATCACCCAATTCTTTCCATCACTTAATTACTAGCTTATTCTTCTAATACTGAACAAAGCTAGGTTTGACTTATGGATTTCTTCATTCTTCTCTGATTATCTAGTCAGCAGGAAAACTCAATATCTTTGGAATAATTTTTCTTCTCCTTTCTTTAATGTTGATGTTGGTGTAAGATAAAGCTCAGCCTTATTCCCTATCTTATCAGCTTTCTATTTATCATCCATTTCTCATATTTTTGAAAAATGAGCAAAAAATCTAAAAATTCCTATCTCATTCCTCTCTTTTATAGATGATGGACTTTCTATATCACAAGAAAAATCTTTTGAAAAAACCAATTTTTTTCTTTTTTATAGTTACAATATTATTTATTTACTCTTTGATCAGTTTGGACTTATAATCAAATATGAAAAAATAGAAATTTTTCATTTTTTTAGATCACATAGATTTTTTAATCCACTTCTTGATTTCAGCTGTCTGGGAGACCTTATTCTCAATCCTAAAGATATATGGCAATATCTTGGATTTATTTTTGACAGAAAGCTCTTGTTTCATCAATATATTAAATTCTATGCCAACAAAGCTTTGTCTACAGTCAATATAAAAATGCTTGGGAACTCAACATGTAGATTTCTACTATATCAAAAACACTCTTTTTACAGAATATGTATTCTTTCCATTGTTCTATATAGCTTCCCACTTTTTAAATGGGAAAGAGAACCTAATAGTCCTTGATTAGGTTTTAGTAATTACAACAGATTTGCAATGCTCAGTAGAGTAATAGGAAATACATTCTGCTGTAATCTGGATAATAAAGACATGTTGAGAGAAGTTACAGTGAAGATTGGGTTAGAAAGGATTAATACATAGAAAGAAGTGATGGTGGGGGCATTGTTGAATAGTAGGGTAATAAGATTAGTTATAAGTTCAGAGTTTGCTAAAAAGCAGAGGTTCAAGTTAATGAAAATAGAAAAACTAATAGATATGAGAAATATGGATGGTTCTTTCAATAAGGAGAGACTAATTGAGCATATGGTGGAGGTAAACATTTATTACCAGAGACATAGGGAGAAAACAAAGATAGATATGATAGGTAGACAGAAGTAGAACATGATTTTAGAGATGCTATGGCTTGTTTGCTACAATCCTGAGATTTATTGGAAGACTAGAGAAGTGAAGATGATGAAGTGTTTAGAGAAGTGTGGAAAGTAGTAAAAGCTAAAGCAAGAAAAATTAGGATGGCAAAAATAAAAGAAAGAGGAAAAAAGAGGAAGAAGAAAAGAAATGAGAGAAGAAGGAACAAAAGAAAGAGGAAAAGAAGAAAAAACAAAAAAGAGAGGATAATGAAAGTAAAGAAAGTAATAGAAGAGTGGGAGATTTAGGATGAAGAGAAAGAAGTGGCAAAATCTGAAAAAGAGGCTAAGAAATTGGTTTCTCAAAGGTTCCATAGGTAGATCTATATTTTCAGAAAGAAACAGAGTAAGAGAATGTTGATGAGAAAGTTATAGGACTATGCAGTTGAGAGAAAAAGGGGGTTTGTGCTAAGGGAGAGGAAGGTGTATCCATTGTTAAGAGAAGAAAGAAAGGAAGTGCATGAATTCATATTAGAACAATTGAGGAAAGAGTACATCAGACTCTCAAAGTTATTTCAAACAGCATCTGCATTCTTTGTGAGAAAGAAGAATGGTGAGAAATATATAGTATAGGACTATTGTTATTTAAATGAGTGGACTATCAAAAAAAATTACTCTTTGTCTCTTATTTCAGATATTGTAGAAAACATAGATACCAAAAAAGTATTTACTAAATTAGATTTATGCTGGGGCTATAATAATATATAGATTAAGGAGGAAGATGAGTGGAAGGCAGTATTTACAACTCCAAAAGGGTCATTCAAACCAATGGTGATGTTTTTTAGACTTACAAGTTCACTAGCAATGTTTTAGACTATAATGAATGAAATCCTACAGAATTTAATCAACACTGGAGAAGTAGCAAGTTTTATTGATGATATAATAGTGGGAATAGAAGAAGAAGAGGAACATGATGAAGTAGTGGAAGAAGTAGTAAAGAGGTTAGTAGAGAACAACCTATATATAAAACTAGAAAAATATAAGTAGAAGGTTAGAGAAATAGGATTCTTGAGAGTAGTAATTGGATCTGAAGGGATAAAATAGAGAAAGAAAAGATGAAAGAAGTTAAAGATGTACAGAAGTTTTTAGGACTTGCTAATTATTATTGGCAGTTCATTATAGATTTCACAGCAATAGCCAGACTGTCATATGATCTGGTAAAAAAGAATCAGAAGTAGGATTGGACAGAGAAGCAAGAAGAGGTATTCAAGGAGTTAAAAGGAGAGGTTTACAAAAGAACCAGTATTAGCAGTACTAGACTTTAATAAAAAATAAGGATGGAAGTTGATGCATTGGATTATATTACAGGTAGGGTTTTGTCTATGGAATATAAGGATGGAAGATAGAGACTGGTAGCTTTTCTTTTAAAATTCTTAAATGAGGCAGAGAAGAACTACAAGATTCATGACAAGGAGATGTTGGTAGTTATAAGAGGGTCAGAAAACTGGAGATATTTATTAAAAGATACTAAGTTCAAGTTTGAGGTTTGGACTGACTATAAAAACTTGGAATATTTTATGAAAGTGTAGAAATTAAATAGAAGACAAGTATAATGGGCATTATACTTATCAAGATTTGATTTCATCTTGAAATATGTACCAGAAACAAAAATAGGGAAGGCAGATAGACTAAGTAGGAAACTGGACTATAAATTAGAGATAGAGAATGATAATAATCAGACTTTAATCAAGGAACAATGGATTCATAGTTTAGCAGAAATAGAAGGACCTGAAGTAGATATAGTAGAAAAAATTAAAAAAGCTAGGAGTAAAGATGAAAAGATAGTTAGAGTAGTAAAGGAGATAAAAAAACAGAAGTTAAAGTATTGTGAGGAGATAAGTAGCAAATAGAGAGAGACTTAGTGTTGAAAGAAGAGAAGATATATGTACCAAAGGATGGAGAGTTAGAGTAGAGATAATCTAGTTGTATTATGATATACCAGTAATTAGGCATAGAGGAAGATAGAAGACAATGGAGTTGGTAACAAGGAACTACTAGTGGCCTGGAGTGACAAGAAATGTGGGAAGATATGTGGATGGATATGATATGTGTCAAAGAATAAAGAATAGGATGGAGATACCAGTAGAGAAATTAAAATTGAGTAAAATACTAAAAAAGCTGTAGATATACTTAATAGTTAACTTTATAACCAAGTTGCCATTAGTAGCTGGGAAGGATGTAATCCTAGTAGTCTATGATAAGCTATTTAAGATAACATATTTTGTAGTAACAATAAAAGGAATATTGACAGAAGAGTTAGTATGGTTGTTTAGAGATAATGTATGGAAAATACATGGGTTGCTAGAGAGTGTAGTATCAGATAGGAGATCACAGTTTATAGAAGAGATAATGAAGGAGTTGAACAGAATGTTGGAAATTGAGATAAAGTTGTTGATATCATTCCATCTTCAAACAGATAGTTAGACAGGAAGAATGGACTAGGAGTTAGAATAGTATTTACAGTTTTTTGTCAATTACAAGCAAAAGGATTGGCCAGAATAGTTAGCATTAGTAGAGTTTACAGTTAACAAGGCATATTCAGCAACAAAAGTATCTCTGTTTATAGCAAATTATGATAGAGAGCTATAGATGAGAGTGAATATTAGAAGAAAAGAAAAAGTAAAAAAAGCAATGGAGTTTGTAGAGAAGATGAAGAAAGTATAAGAGGAAGCAGATACAGTATTGAGAAAAGTATAGTGTCAGAATTAAAAATAATAGACCCTATTTCTTTTTATAGTTCTTTTACTTTACTTTTTATTTTTTACTTTATTTTGGGGATTAGGGGTTAGTATGATATCATAGGTCATGGTCATATCACATAACTTGGATGTCACAAATCACATAATGCACATAACATCATGGAAAGATTTAGAAAGGATAATGTCATACAACAGAGTATACATATGTTGATCTTAAGACAAATATATGGTTATTAGGGTAGGTTAAAGTAGTGGGTACAGACCATTTGCTTTTAGTATATAAGATAGACAATTCTATATGGAGCTCCCTATCAAGTTCTCTTGTATAGACTCTATATAAGATTCCTTTTTTTGACCAACTTTAAGGTCTTAAGTTTATAACATATAGGAGGAGATAAAGCAATAGATAGTGTGATTATCCAATTCAAGATTGTTATTTTGCTCTTACCTTTGAGTCTAAGTCATAAAAAAGCTAGCTACTTAGTATAGACAGCCATAGACATTAGTGATTAGACCTAGGCCACTGGCTAGATGTTACTCATTATTTAAGTAGGTGGTGTTAAGTAGTATACTTGTTCTTTTGTATAGAAGCTCTGTGTTATAGGTTCACTTGTGACTTGTCTATATAAGAGAATGGTGAGTATCTTTCAAATCTTGTCTAGAGTAGAACATCTTTCTTAAGACAAAATTGTATACAATTCAATTAGAGTAGTAGTCAGTAATTAAGGTAGTCAGTAGACAGTGTAAGACTTGAAGAGGATCTACTAACACTTATAGAGATTGATTTGAGTTTGGGATATGATTCTAAGGAAGAGACTAGTAGTTTTGCCTTACTACCTTATATATCCTCATCTTTTACACTACTACTACTACCATTATCTATCAAATTTCTACCACTCTACAATAATATGAGTCAACTCAACTCCAATCAATATGAGCAGATAATCTAGCAATATCAGGAGCAAATTGCCAATATGCAGGCATAGCTCTAGACATTGGCTGGAGGAGTAGAAGTAGAAGCAGAAATGGTAGCAGGGATTTTTTGTCCCAATACTAGGTCAAATATAGAAGTGGCTAAGCCACAAATGATCAATGGAGAAGCAGAAAGAGTTTCAGGTTTTTTGATAGCTTGTAAGCTTTATATCAAAATGAGAATAAGGGAGGTAGCAGCAGAAGAGCAGATTCAATGGATATTATCATATGTACAGAGAGAGAGTCAGTAGATATCTGAAAAGAGAATATGTTAGAAAATCTAGAGACAGAAGAATTGGAATATGTAACAATAGGGAAAATATTTGGCAGAACTAAAGAAGGAATTTGGTAGAGGGGATAACAAAATGATAAAAGTAACAGAATTGAAAAAAGTAGAATATAAAAGTAAAACAATGGAGAAGTTTGTACAAGAAGTTTGAAGGGCAGCTAAGAGAAGTGGTTACAAAAGAAGACTATTGATTGAGAAGTTCAAAAGAGAAATGAATGAAGTAATTTGGTGAAAGCTTTTGAAGATAGAATAACCTCTTAGGAGTATTGAACAATAGTATGAAAGGATGGTGAACTTAGATAGACACTGGAGAGAGAGTAGAAGAGAGGAGAAAAGATTAAAGGGGAGAAGAGAAACAAGAGCTCTAGCTTGAAGAGTGAATGTCAACTGCTGGTGGGGTATAAGAACAATGATTTCTTCAGCCCTAGGTTTGACCTAGGAGGCAGGAGTTTCAACAGTAGGTGTTAGTAGGACCTATTCTGATGGAAGGAGTAGAGAGAACAAATGTAATTCATGGTAAACCTGAATCAATGGGTAGAATTTGTACCTAGGTGCAATTTATATACTATGAATGTGGATAAGAGGAGAAACTGTTTCAATTGTGGAGGTTTTGGACACTTGGCTAGAAATTATAGAAATATTGAGAATGTCGTGACTTGCTTGTTATAATTCTGAGATTGACTGGATAATAGGAGAGGTGAAGATGACAAGGTATCCAGAGGAGTGTGGTAAGTAGTAGAGGCCAAAGTAGGAGAAATCAGGGTGGCAAAGATAAAAGAAGGAAGAGAAAAGAGAAGAGGAAGGAAAGAAACAAGAAGAGAAGAAGTAAAAGAAGGAAGAAGAAAAGAAAAAAAAGAAAAAACTAAGAAAAAAAGGATAATGGAAGTAAAGAAGATAGTAGAAGAATGGGAAATTTGGGATAAAGAAGAGAAGGTGGCAAAGTCTAAAGAAGAAGCCAAGAAATTGGTTTCTCAGAGGTTTCACAAGTAAATTCATGTCTTTAGAAAGAAAGCTAGTGAAAGGGTGTTGGTAAAGAAGATGTAAGATCATACAATTGAGTTGAAAGAAGAGTTTGTGCCAAGAAAGAGAAGATGTATCTATTGTCCAGAGAGGAGAAAGGAGGGATGTGCAAGTTTATTGAAAAACAACTAAGAAAGAGATATATTAGATCCTCAAAATTACCTCAAGTAGCATCTGTATTCTTTGTAGGAAAGAAGAATGGTAAGAAGAGAATAGTACAGGATTATAGGTATTTAAATGAGTGGACTATTAAAAATAATTATTCATTATCTTTGATTTCAGATATAGTAGAAAATATAGGCATAAAAAAAGTATTTACTAAATTAGATCTATGGTGGAGATATAATAATATATGGATAAAAAAAGAAGATGAGTGGAAGGTGGTATTTGAACTAACAGTGATGTTCTTTGGACTCACAAACTCTCTAGCAATGCTTCAAACAATAATGAATAAGATCCTTTGGGACTTAATCAATACTGGAGAAGTAGCAAGCTTCATAGATGACATTATAGTAGAAATAGAGAGAGAGTAGAGGCATGATGAAGTAGTAGAAGAGATAGTAAAAAGATTGGTCAAAAATATAAAACTAGAGAAGTATAAGTGAAAGATAAAAGAAGTAGGATTTTTGAGAGCAGTAACAGGACTGGAGGAAATTAAGATAGAAGAAGAGAAGGTAAAAGGTGTATTAGAATGGCCAACTCCAAAAGAAGTTAAAGACATACAGAAGTTCTTGAGATTAGCCAACTATTATTAGTAGTTTATTAAGGATTTTGCAGCAATAGTCAGACTGTTACATGACCTGGTGAAAAAGAATTAGAAGTGGGATTGAACAGAGAGACAAGAGGAGGTATTTAAAGAATTGAAGAAGAGGTTTACAAAAGAACCAGTGTTAGTAGCACTAGACTTAGACAAAAAAATGAGGATAGAAGTTGACATGTCAGACTATGCAATAGTAGGAGTTCTATTTATAGAGTGTGAAGATGGAAAATGAAGACCTATAGCATATCTCTCAGAATCTCTCAATGAGACAGAAAAAAACTATAAGATCTATAACAAAGAGATATTAGTAGTAATAAGAGAATTAGAAAACTGAAAGTATCTATTAGAGAATACAAAGTTCAAGTTCAAAGTCTAGATAAACCATAAGAATTTAGAATATTTTATGAAGGCATAGGAGTTGAATAGAAGAGATTCAACTTTACCTTGAGTGAATGTTAGTTGAGTAGTATGATATAAAGAACAAATGGAGGAACAAAAAGCAAAAGAAGTGAAACTAGTGAAAGTGAGCAGAGTTAAAGAATGGAAGATGGAAAAAATATTGAATAAAAGAAAAATAAGTGGTATTATAAAGTACTTAGTATAGTAGAAGAGGTTTATAGTGGAGCATAATTCATGGGAAAAGAAAGACTTGGAAAATACAAAGGAAGTGATAGTAGAATTCAAAGGAAGAGTGAATACAGAAGTGAGATAATAAGAGAAGTTGTATATGGTAGAAGAAAGAGATTTTAAGAGGGCAGTTACTAGAAAAGTATACAGCAAAAATGTTGTATGGCTGGGATAATAGGAAGTTGGAGAGGAACTGGCAAAAATAGAAGTTAGTTTCTCCAGAGGAGAAATCTTAAAGTAATATTAAAATTTAAGACAATAGACTCTATTTAATTTTATTTCTTTTCATTTTTATTTTATTTTTCATTTATTTCTTATTTTAGGACTTAGGATTAGAGGTTAGTGTGATGTTATATGTGAATGTCACAAATTGTCACACAGAGGTCACATATCACAGAAAACATCATAGAAGTTTCTAAAATAAAAATGATATTATATAATATATATCACATATATTGACCTTAAGGAAAATATATAGCCTTTTAGAGTAGACTAATGATAGTGTAGTACAGACTAGTAGTCTAGTATATATAAGGTAGGTAATCTTGTACTAAGAACTCTATTGAGTTCTCTTATGTTAATCCTAATATAAGATTTCTTTTTTTGACTCACTCTAAGAGTTTGAGATCATAATAGTAAGCTAGAATTTATATAGTATAGACCATTAGTCTAGCATATAAAAGATAGATACATTATACTAGAAACTCTATTGAGTTCTCTTATATAAATCTTATATTAGGTTTTTTCTAACTTTACTCTAAGTCTTAAGTTATAATATTTTATGTTTTTTTTACAAAAAATCTCTAAACAGATTATATTTGTCTCTCTAAGTAACTTATGGTAACCATTGTATTTTTTATCAAAAAGCAAAATAACTCTTTCTGTCTAGTTTAAGATTATTAAGTTTTCAACTCCATAATAGTTAAAAATAGATATTCTCTTCTTTTGATTTCCAAAATTGTTTTTCAATTTTGCATAACTAAGTACTTTACTAGGCTGGATATATGCTAGAGTTTTAATAATATAAAAAAAAATCTAAAAATAAATAGAAGGCTACTCTTTATATAAACTAAGGTTATTTTGAATTTCTGGTACTATTCTTCAGTATAACAAATAGTCTAGCAAACTTCCAAACTATGATAAATGATAATTATAGAAATATTCTGAGTGAACTTAGTGTCATATGCTAAGTTTAACATGATCAAAGTTTATCCTTTGTAATAGTATTATCTTATCTAATAAAAATCTGTCTTCCATGATCTTATTTTCATAACACATTTTCTATAGTAGTGTTGTACTCTATTCTAAACCTTACAAGTACTCATTCTTTCATAGTAAAGCTACTTCTTTTTAACTTGGTCTTTGATAGCAGAGTTTTTCTATCTAACTAGGTCTTTCATAATAAAGTTCTATTTAATTTCTTTCAGTGTTTTATCACTAAAACCTCTAATTTCTTCTTTTCATATTACTTATATAAAGACTCTGTATTTTGCTAGTTTAATAATTGATTATAACAAGTTAAACTCTGTCTCTTATATTCTTTAGCAATACACCACATATTAGAACTTACCTATTTTAGACTTTGTTACAAAGTTTACTTCTGAAGTTGTGATCCTGTAGCAGATAGATAGCATAAGATACTAGCAAGAATGTGTCAGAAAGATAAGTAATATCAGGGCAGAACTCATTTTGAGTGTCAGAATTGCAAGAAGTGGACTTAGTTCTTTTTCATTTTCTTCCTATTTCCTATTTTTCTTTTGATTTATCTTTCCTTTTCTATTTTTTAGCACCTAGGGTTAGGGTTAATAATGGCATAGGTCATATGGTACAAAGGTAGATTCTAGAAGGATAATGTCATACTACATGCTGACCTCATGGCTAACACATGGTCATTTAGGGTAGGCTAGAAATAGCTAGCATGGACCATAAGGATTCAGTATATAAAGGTAGACTAGTTTGTACAGAGTTCTCTATCGAGTTCTCTTGTATTACCACAATACAAGGTTGCCTCTTAACCCAACTCTAAGGACTCTGAGTTATAACATTAGAACTCAATTCCACCTTTCCAAGACTGCTCAGTACAGAGCCCTTCTACTCTTTTTATTCTCTTATCATCCTCAACTGAAGGGCAATACTATTCTTTAGTTAAAAAGAACAGCTGGACCCTAGGCTCAAGGGGAGTGCTAGTTAGGCAGAGAAAGCCTAGCTGTTTAGTTGTACCAAAGCCTACTGGTGCAGGTAGATGTATCATCTTGTGTAGACATGCTAGTTACATCTTTCACTTATCAGCCTTGTACTACAGACTCCTTTGTAGTCTGTCTATGCAGAAGAACGACAGCTGGTTCTTAAAAACAGCTGTCTAGAGTAGAATATCCTTCTTAGGACAAAATTGTTTACATTTTCTTGAAGGCAGTAGTCAGTCGCATAGGAGTATTTTGACACAAGAATAGTTGCTGCCTACCCCACTACCTCTTATACCGTTATCACCATCACCACCATATGAAATAAGCTAACAACCTGACTACTCCACCATCATAAGGCAGTTGCAAGAACAAATCACTACATTATCTAAGCAAGTAGCAGGA
>Ga0157368_1001354_pt1 | contig 10385 bp, 7 predicted proteins | sample AttbisABBM3_FD_113146 | JGI IMG/M metagenome (GOLD analysis project Ga0157368, IMG submission 113146) | Fungus gardens microbial communities from leaf cutter ant in Botucatu, State of São Paulo, Brazil - Atta bisphaerica ABBM3 | ecosystem: Host-associated > Fungi > Mycelium > Unclassified ...
AACCTTCTACTTTCTTCTACTTAGTCCCGTGATCAATGTTGTGACCACACTATCAGATGTGACTGATGTGACTGATCACTTCTAATCCTAACCCCAGAGTTCTAAAAATAGAAGAGATAAAAATAAATGGAAAAGAAAATCAAAATGAAAGAAAATAAAAAGAAACAAAGTCCACTTTCTGTGATCTTGACAGTAATGAAGAGAAAGGTAGATGAGAAATGGAGAGATGTGGTTGAGTATAAAAGAACCTACATCTGGTTATCAATGAATCTAAATTGAGGCTATATGTTCATCTTTCTTTCAAACATCAACAAGAACACCTGACAATAATCATTATATCAGTTACTAATATGGTTACAATACAAGAAGTTCAACTTGAGATGGCAAGGAGGCAAATCACAATATTTGAAGAGTCTACTTGAAAGGATTGACATGAAGTTATCAAGGAAGCATCAAAAGCATGTTACAATTTTCATAAAGTACATCCTGAGACACAAAGAATCTCACAGTAGTATGCAACCTCAGGGAGGAGGGTTATGATTTCTTTATTTTGTTTGATCACCATCATCATAACTCAATACAGTGGCTTTCATAGTAGTTATGTGAATGAACCATGAGGATTCAGTATGCAAAGTAGTTTAGTTCACTTTGATTTTTGTCCTAGTCTTAGTCTGGTCACTTATCGCTCCAATCACTGAACTTTGAGGTTTCGTAACACCCATCAATTGCTACCAGCTCACTGCATCTTGTGATCATTCTTGTAGCACATTTGCACATGACTTTACGTCATCATTTGTGCATCTTGGGTCGCTGCAACGTGTAGTAAGTAGCAATTTGAGTAAATCAAAGTGATAACGAATAGTGAGAAAGAATTTCTACTCAAATCCCGCTACGAATGATACCCGGTATTATGTTACATATATAGATGGCCTTATGATCATCCGCGTTCTTTGATAGGAAGTCTATGGATACGTCTCCAAAGTATGTCTTCAATATAATAACTAAACGTGCTGCCCTTCGTGCCAATCACTCGCTGAGCCTTCCCAGCTATCAAGGCATCAATGAATGGGAGAAGATGAGGTCTGAGAGGCACGCCATCGATTCCGTTGATGACTTGGTCCAAGGGAGCCAGGTTGCGTTTAAAATCAGATAATGCAAACATACAAGGGAAAAACATCCGGAAGGGATCAAGAAGAGGTTGGTGATGCGGATTTTTCAAATCTGTCGCAACGTATAAGATCGGAGTGTGAGGACCAAGCGAGCTTAGTGTGAAAGAGTCCATCCTTGATGAATGACATCTCAACCAGGAAACTGAAGCTAAATGGGACTTTTCTTGATCATCGAGAGGTATGCAAAGACCAGACGAGGGTGTGTGTGAAATTGTTCTACAGCCAGTCTTACACTGTTTGTCGGGCCACTGAACCTGTTCTTCCATCTTTAGTACATCGGCCGATGTTGCATTGAAAAAGCAATTGAGCAAAGACCGCAAGAGGGTTTGGGCATTCAAATTGCTAGAGGCTCTGAATTTGGCCTCGCTTGCACGTAGATGGATGGCAAGATAAGCGCCTCCGAGTGCCCTGAAGATCGACTCAGATACCTGTTCCAAGGCAGGATGGGTAATCACCATTGCTTCGCGTATCTCCTGGCGTACGGATTGGTGAGGGCCCTCTTGAAGCCTTAAGCGAGTTGAGCCGAAAAGTGTCCCAAAAAAGAGTAGTTTCTGAGTTTGCTGGGCAAGGAAGCCAAGATCTAGATCCTCGGCATACCATGTTTTCTCGGCGACGCGTCTTGCGTTATCAACAAAGCGATATTGATATGGGATCTTGTCGCGAAAATACAGTATTTGCTCGTCAGATACTCGCAAAAAATCTGTAATCCAATTTTCATCAAAGTTCCATCTCAAGTGTAGTTTTTGCTTGGTTTTAACCGAGGTCAAATTGACCAATGAATCCCAAGGGAGGAAGGTGGAGTCGAAGTAGTCAAGACATTCAGGAGGTAATGCTAGCTTTGGAGGAACATGTCGACAGTGTCCTAGACCATTTTTGGATGCCAGAGTCAGTTGTTGAGACAGTTTGTCAAAAGGATAATATGGAATGGGTTTATTGCTAAGACGGACAGGTGGCACAATCAAAGTGCGATTGAGAAGACGAGCTAACACGAGGGCATTTTCGAAGGCTATGCGCTGGTTGTGAAACCCACTGTGTGGTAGATATGCAAGAAAGCGTTCCTCGGGGCTCAATCTATCATCGTGGGTGGACGCGCTGACTTGAGTGGAGGGCATGTCAGCATGCAACGGTCGAGGGAAGCTCTGGCTCGGAGTCTCCCACCTCGTCTTGAAGAGATAATATGCCATTCCGAAACAAGTAAAGCAGGCCAAGGAGAGAAGCAGAAGTGCGATGAGTTTGGTGTTCTGTAGGCTTTGGGGCCGTCTGCGGCGCCCAACGTTTGGGTTGGATGAATTCATATTCAAATTTCCGTGTCTGTGGAAGCCTCGTGTTCGATAGTATGCACCCTTTTCAAGAGCAACAGACGGTGAGGCGTTTGCTAGGGTAGCTGGTGATATTTTGGGGGACATTACAATTCACTGACCTGTATAATTGAGAGTGCTTCAGTCTCAGAGTAGCGCAAGAATCCGGTGTGTGTGACAATCTGTCAACAGATCTACGATGTTATCTCGCCACTTCGTGATATTGCTCCGTCGGAGTCAGATTTTGAGCAGCCATGTATACCGAGCTAGCCACTTAACACGTTTTTTCTCCTTCCAAAAGCCCGCAGCTCCGCCACTACTGATGTTCTGCTTTGATATCGTATGGATTTGGCCCTTGATAATTGGATGGCTGAAAACTTTCTTTAATAGGATGGTGTGTTGATACGGGGCCCCAACGTACTACCTGCAGCCAAGCGTGCACTCGCTATCCTAGAAGGCAATAATCCCTTCGGCTGGTGCGTCCAATTTTCCGACTGAAACCTATCTTGGCCTCGACCTTACAGCCTTCTCTGCCCAGTAAAATTCCATATGTATTGGTACCTATGATCACGAAACATTTAACGGTTTGACTAATGCGAGATGAATATAGTTGACGAACGGCGGAGGTGTCAGTGAGCAAGCTCGTTGCCAGGAGCTAACGAAACAGCTGGGAATTTCTGTGTGTCGCGTGTTAGACCTTGCAATTGGTACTAATGATATAGCACCCTTAGATCACGGATGACCAGTACATCCAGGCCCACACCATTTTGAAGACTCTTGTTCACAAATATGAAAAGGAACCTGTGCTTATTCTTGGAGGACGATTAGATACCCTGCGAAAGGTCGCTCAAGAGTATGCTTCGCTGCATCTCACTTTCTCTATTCAGATTTAACTTGCAATTTTAGCTATGGCTTCAACCAGACCTACACCACCCTTGATGTGCTAGCATCGAATCCATCGTGCGCATCTTACATTCAGCATTTGTTTTTGTGTGACAAAAAGAACCATAGGGTGTGGCCATTCCACTCACTTACTGAATCAGAGAAGGAGACAGCTACAGTATGATTGATGAAACAACCATTTAGAAAGGCCATCATTTATACTGACAGGTATTTGATCTCGATCGGACACGGTTTGCTGCCGCTTTAGTGTTTCATGACCCTCTAGATTGGGGGCTTGATTGTCAGTCGACGGTCGTTTCAGCTACGAGCAGTCTTTGTCTCACGTTCTTCTTTCCATGCAGGCCAGATACTCTGTGATATTATTCAGTCGGACGGGATAGTTGGCGGTCCATACGTTGACCCAAGGACAAATCAAGATCCTGTTGAGCTCGTGTTTTGCAATCCCGACTTACTTTGGAAGTCCAATTTTCCGCGCCCACGACTTGGACAAGGAGGTTTCAAAGTCGCCTTTCAAGGTATTTATCAGGTTGGTTTCCTTTCCATTGATGTAGTGACCCTTGGGTTGCTGAACTCCACTAGGCGTTAACAGGAAGTCAATATCCCCATATACAGCTCGGCAAACCAACTCGAGAGACCTACAAATTTGCGGAGGAGGTGCTTGCGAATCGCCTGCGAAACTTACACGGTGTCCGTAGCTTTTCACGAACACATATGTGAGTATCCTCTATTCCCCTTCCCTGAAGCTACATTGAACTGCCTGTAAGATATATGATTGGAGGTGAGTCCATTTAAATAAATTTCGAACTTGGATCATATAACGAATTTTTCCAAGACAACCCAGAGTCAGGTATGCAGAGTCAACACAAAATGATGGATATGAAATGATACTCATTGCACTTAGATATTGCTGGCGCTAACAGCGCAGGCTGGCGTTCGATTCTTGTCACAACTGGAGTATACGAGCCCGAATTCGGGAAACCCCGCCACACACCGACACATGAAGCACCAGACGTTGAAGCCGCCGTCCAGTGGGCAATCAACAGAGAGCTTGTATGAGTCGTGGTTTGAGGGCAGATTACCTTGCTTGTCCCTCGAACGCTTTAAACGAACAGCTTCGCTTATTTACGCTCTGTTCCCAAATAGGAGTACTTCCAATGAACGATTTACTCAGTGTGTGTTTCGTGTATATTCCGTCCTTGAAACAAACAAGACACCTTGGCTGGAGTTGCTAAGTTCACCGCCTGTGAAATAAATCAGGAAACATGACCATTGATCACAGAGTAAATGGTTCATTTGTGTTGGTTACGAAGGGTACCGCGGTGTTGCTGAGAAGCATCTGTTTCCCTGGCCATATACTACAGAGTACCAATCTAATCTGCTCGCCAGCCTAAGATAACTATTTTCGCGTGGAAAAAATCAACAGAGCTGTATAAGGCGTTTCCTTAACACTATCCGGATAGTCCTGGTTCTGGGAGACTTTGGCGGTGTGATCGGCAACACCGGCCCCTCGTTGGAATAGTCTCACCTGCTTCGTTGTTTCTCTTTAGTCTCCGTTTGAGGTTGAAGGATCAACTTTATTTGCATTAAGACATAATGATGGAGATGATGAGTGGTCTAAAAAGTGATTATGAGGAAGTAGCAACGCCGAGAGACTTGCCGTAAATAGCCAAGTTGGGTCCAAGTAACTCACCGATAAATCCGTCTTTGTTTCTTTCCTCCATCTCCATGCATTCTCATGACCCCTCGCACCTTCCCCAGCCCGCACAATCTTCTCTGACCTACGCACTGGGCCCAGAGGCACTTCTTGCTCGACCTGATTTCGAGCCTCTCAGGAAGAAGGATGGCTCTCTTTCCAAGATACGCAGTCATCGCGGCAACATTCCCATCTTACCTCAAACCAAACTCTGTCCACATTGTCCAGCAAAATTTACTCGCACTACACATCTTAATCGTCACTTGCGAAACCGTATGGACTGCTCATTTGTCAACCTTGATAATAATAGTATTTATGGTTTGGCGGCGCAGATACTAATGAGAGACTCCATCGCTGCGACGTGCGCTGCTATCCGCTGTTGCACACATATATATGGGCGCTGATTGGTCTTTAGACCTGCGATTCCCAGTTCACTCGGAGTGATCTCCTAACTAGACACAAAAAGAGCTGTACCAATCCGTGAGTAGATGCCTAGCTCTCTCTGCTTCATACGATTCTGAGCATGATATCTTACTAGCTCAAGCCGTTCTCGAAGGCGTTCATGTCTCGCATGTATGGAATCCAAGATCAAGTGTGACCGCCAGATGCCCTGTGCGAAGTGTGTGTCAAAAGGAACAGAATGTGCATATGGGTCCGCAGCACTGAAGATTCCAACAGCAGTAATATCTTCCACAACTAACTGCAGTTCTGTAGGCCATGTCAACACGACTGAAGAGGAGTATCCTCAAATTCAGACGGCCACTTCTGCCATCACTACAACTTCTCACCTTGATAAAGCTGGGAAGACCACATCCTTACACTCGGATCCCCCCTCCGGCACTTCCATCACGTCTTCTTCCTCGGTATCTACTCGGACGCCGGAAACCATTTATCCTATCCGGTCTCCCGGACTTGTTTACGTTCAGGATCCTGAAGTCTATCAACAGCAGACACGACTAACGAGACCCGTCGAGCCTCCTAACCAGACTTCTCAGACTACTATCTCGTCAGACTACTCTTCCGTTGCTATCTATAACAGTAGCTTCCTGAACGAGCCATTGGCTGAGGTCTATTCACCCACAGGTTCGGATTCAACAAGTGCCGACGATCAACTGGTTCCAATTTCAAGTCATTTGTCACCTGCGTACGGTGGCGATGTCTTCACCCCCTTCTTCACAGATATTTTCCCTCAAATGGCTTCAACTTCGGCTTTGACGGAAGTGACACTGAATATCGAGGAGCTCAACGTAAAGAGTTCCCCGGAGAACTTTCCATTCGATACCCAGCTTCTTGTCGAGTCTACGCCACCTGCTACTACTCAGAGCCCACCTTTCCAGACTGAAGTGCTCAAGCCAGACACATTCCAAAATTTCGAGGTAGACAGAGAGACCCGACGGTTGCGACCCGTGAGTCCCGAGCCTACCCCTGTTGAACTACAGCACTATTGTAGGTGTCACGGCACTCTGCTATTGCAATATCATTCGGTCACTGAATGTCTCCTTAGTGCACGTCTTCTTCACAACATTCCTGACACAAATCCCGATCGTTCATGCACCGACTTTTCGAGCGGAGCAAAAGTCATCAGTCTTGCTCAGCGCTATGCAGGCGTGTGGGGCCTTATTTATTGGAACCAGGAGGGCAACAAATTTTATTTCAAAGACACTTGCTTACGCTCGAGAGACGCTTGTACATGATTTTGTAAGTCCTTTATACCATCTTCTTTGCCCATCGTATAAACTTATGCCCACTATTAGGCGAGGAAGTCTACGGATTGGTTGGATCAAGTACAACTCATTCTTGCTGTTGTGTTACTCCAGACCATCGGGCTTTTCCATCAAGACATAGGTCAGAGAGCATCATCAAACATCTACCATGGCATGCTCGTCATGGTGAGAGTTACGTTTTGTTGGGTCCCATCGCATTCGTTCATCTCCAGTAGATGATAAGGCAAACGGTATTGATCCCTTGTAATGCAAGTTGGCGACCGTCTCGTATAGACGAAGACAATCTAGACGGCGCGTGGTTCGATTGGGCCAGACATGAGATGGCTAAGCGGTACTGTCTTTCAAGTATTCTCAATGCCCGATGCTAACGTACTCGACAACAGAGCAATACTATGGTCATTCATGCATGATTGTTGCCATTGCATATATTTTGCACTCCCGACCTCTTATCATCCGCAAGAAGTCATTCTCAATTTACCCTGTGAAAATGCCCTCTGGCAAGCTGCGAACGCCGCCGATTGGTATCGGGTCCTTCGGTGCTCGTCGCCATATGGCACAACTCAATCCAGCAGGTTGACTGGTATGAGTATTCCAAAAATGGTGGCGTACCTTTCGGAACCTCGGGCAATACCAACTGCGGTGCCTCTAAGCTCTTTCGCTCATTTCATCCTCGTTCACATCACCCTTAAGCAACTCTTCCAGTATTGTGTAGGAGGGAAGGTACCCAAGCCAAGGACTGGTGTCAATGATGACGGAATGGATCCTGAAATGTTCAAACTTCAATTTGCGTTGCACAATTGGCTGAATAATTGGAAAAATTCGCCTGACTCCCGGATCGAAAAAGGGGCTGGTGAACCTCCGTTCATCCAAAATTGTATGTGACTTGACATGATTGATGCCAAATATTTACCTCCTTCGATAGTGGGACCGTTCTATTGGCTAGGCCAGGTTGCTATGCTCGCTTATCAGGAAAATCTACCTCCTTTCGAGTATGGTTCGTCAAACAATAAGAAGGTAGAAGTGAGGTTCAGCTTAGTGAAACGATGGTTAAGACACATTCGAGCCTTCCTGAAAATTCATGATGAAGCGCCGACTCTCTTCTGGGATGAGCTCATGCAACTCCGGTTACAGAGTTGGCAACAAGAGGATTCGGAGGAAGGGGAAGAGGGCTTACTAGAATTTTTCTCTGAGTTATCCTAGGTTTCTCCGCGTTCTACTTTCATCGGTTATATGTATGGCCTCTGTATCATGTACTATAGTCTTGTTGGAGACAACACTCCAGAAATGTATTGTTATCTGCTTATCTTCTGTAGGACGAAATTGAAATCTTGACGCACAGTAAATGGCGTGGAAAAGCTCGTTCAAAGCTCGTTCAATCTGATGGGTGCTGTTGTGTCCAGTAGTCGTCAGACCAAATGCTTCCTTCGCTAGTGAGCTCGGGGGCGCGAAAGGGGTTCAACCGGCTTGTTTCCCGACGCAACCTGGCGGACATTCTTTTGAGTCGGTCGAGGATTACAAATTGTGGGGTAACACTTTTAGTTATTCTCACATCCTTTTCCTTATACCACAATTTGCGCTTCTGGCTGTCCTCTTCGAATTATCCTCAACTGAAACTGTGTCAAGCCCCTACGACATCATTTGCACAGAAATATCCCACAAAATTTGGGAGTTCATGGTGGGCGACTGTAACGCACCCTCCAAGCTCGGAGAGCTTAGAGCACCTCGTCATCGTCCCTGGACACGCAGTTTGGACCGGTAATGATCCAGGCGCAAGACTAGACGAGTCTCAATGGATATTGGAGCCGTATCAGAAAGGAAAGGCCAGACTGGAGGCGCTGTACCAACACATACAGCGAGGGTGAGTCCATTCGTGCCTCCGCAATGGAGACACGGTTTCATTTGCAACTGAGTTTTAAATCCTGAAATGTGGCCCACTAGGTTGAGTATAGCTGGAGGAGATGAGCATGCACTCGTAGTATTCAGCGGGTACCGTCCATCTCATTATTAAGGCGTTCCCAGACTGACGCAGGATATAGGGGCCAAACACGATTACAAACAACTGTGACTGAAGCACAGTCGTATTTGCGGTTAGCTTTATCAAGCAGTTCTATCACACCTGAGGAGGACGTCTATGCTCGACTGACGACTGAAGATTTCGCTTTGGACTCTTTCCAAAATCTCCTATTTTCAATTGCACGATTCAAGGAATTCACGGGGAGATACCATAATCGTATATCTGTCGTTGGCTACGAGTTTAAGAAGCCGAGGTTTGAGAATCTACATCGCGCTGCAATTCGTTGGCCGGAGAATAAATTCACCTATTACGGCATAGACCCTTACGATTCCGAACATGTGCACGAGGCAATAGAAGGCGAGGTAAGAGTTTTGGTTGTTTTTTTTCACTACTTCTCAGGGCTGCCTCTAAGCGCAAAAATGGCCTTATACCTTACTCAAAGGATGCATATGGTTGCCACCACCCACTCCTTGATAAACGACAGCGGCGGAATCCCTTCCGTCGATTCCATTCGTATTATCTTAGTGCGCCAGAGCTGAGTCAGCTGGTGTCCTGGTTCTCAAGAAAACATCTTGATTCAAACATTCTTCGAACCTTTGCCTTGGGATCCTATCTCATGAATTGAATGGCTTTGCTTTGACCTCGGGAGTGCTTATTGATATGCCATCAAACCATGGCTTCAACTTATATGTTGTACCAACTATATAATTGTTAAGTGTGGTTTTTTGCTTCAAGTAGAAGTCTGTGATTGTTACACAGAACAGGACAGACCAAGTAGAGTACTTATTCATGAGTAGATCAAGTACTAAGACTTATTCAGAGAGTGATATGACTGGATATAGATGATGATCTTGGCTTTAATTTATGTTTTGTACTAGCTACATGTTGTATGATTATAATTTTAGAAAGTAAGAAAGAGTGGATGAGAGTGGTAACAAGAAATTGCACAGCAGATATTCAGATAAAATAAATGTATTTGTGTTACTGGGACCAGAAAGAAAGAAACTGGTTCTAAGACTATGCTATAGATTAAATATGAGTGTTCAAGTATGTGCCTATTTACATAGTAATGAAGTGAGTGGGTAGATGTAACTATGAAGGCTATGAATAAAAATAAAATAGATATGAAATGGACAAAAGAGATATGGTGACAAGATGGAGATGACAAGTAAAGCTTGTACTTCAATACACACTCAGCAAGACATTACTTATTTGGCAAAACACCCAGGCAAGTTCAAAATTTTACAAGGCTTCACAAGAAAGTGCCTTGGTAAAGATGTCCACAAACATATTCTTTGTTAATACATAATGGAAGTCAAATTTAGCATGATAAATATATCCACAAACATGATGTAATATATCAATGTGTTTTATGTGAGAAAATACGATAGGGTTATTAGCAAGTACAATACATCCCTAGTTGTCAGTATGGATAATTGTGGCCATCATCTGTAAAAAGTCAGTTCTTCAAGTAAAGTTCAGAGCTATATGGCCTCTTTTGTTGCATTTGCAGAGACAATATACTCTATCTTGACAGATAACATAACAACCATTAACTGCTTTTTCAAAAACCAAACAACAGAA
>Ga0157368_1001355_pt1 | contig 10385 bp, 4 predicted proteins | sample AttbisABBM3_FD_113146 | JGI IMG/M metagenome (GOLD analysis project Ga0157368, IMG submission 113146) | Fungus gardens microbial communities from leaf cutter ant in Botucatu, State of São Paulo, Brazil - Atta bisphaerica ABBM3 | ecosystem: Host-associated > Fungi > Mycelium > Unclassified ...
AGAATAGCTAGCCACTGTGGAATTTCAGTACAATAACAAAAGGCATGTGGCAATGGAAAGGACACTATTTGAATTAAACTTTGGAAGACATTTCTGAAAGGGAAACCTCGTAATACAGACAGATTTTCTAAGAATAGAAGAATTCCTGACAGGATTATAGAGAAGCTGGGAGGAAGCCACAAAGTTAATGGAAGAGGCCAAATAGAATATAAAGAAGCAATTCAACAAGAAAAGAAGAAACCCTCAAGAATTGAAGGTTGGAGACAACATGTAAGTAGAAAGCAAGAATATTCATTCAAACCAACCTTCAAAGAAGTTGGATCACAAAAGATATAGACCTTTTAGGATCTCAAAAGATATTGGTCAAGAGACATTTCAGCTAGAGCTTCCAGAAGGATGGATAATCCACAATGTGTTCAACAAAGACTTACTCACACGATGCAAAGAACCATATTACAAGGGACAACATGTGGAAGCAATACCTCCACCAACAATTATTAATGAAGAAGAAGAGTATGAAGTTGAAGAAATCAGGAAGTATAAGAAATAAGGTAAGGGAACGCAATATCTGGTGTACTGGAAAGGTTATGGAAATGAACATGATCAATAGATTGTGGAATCAGTGTTGCCTCATGCAAAAGAAGCAATTGAAGATTATTAGATGAGGTATTTGAGTCAAAACCTATAAAGAGGGGGGGTAAAATCCCATTTTCAACAGTTTAAAACATTTCAAACCAATGACCTCTCAAATCACAAACAACTACACAACTGCTCCCACTTCTCCAAACCTATACATCACAAGAAGATTAAACAATATAGACAAAGCCCAAGTATTGAAGAAAGAATGAGACAACTGAACAAAACTATACTATAAAACAATGAAAGGACTAGAGGTGATGATTGATGTGCAAGGACAGATATGAGAGATAATGAAAATAGCAGGAGAGATTAACACAATGATTATGGAAATGGAGGACAACATTCTCAAAGCAAGCATTAACAACCAAACTATAAATACCACCAATATCCTAGGATATCAGAGGATTTATGACATCTAATTCAAAGCGACATAGAAGATTGGATGTTTCAAATTCAAAGGATGCTAGCTAATAAACTAGACATATACAAGAGATAAGGAAACCACTATGTGGATGATCACATTTGAGAAATATAAGATTTGTACAAGAACAAAGAAGACAAGAAGAAAGAAAGAGTTGAAGATGAAGAAGTCATTCTAATCAAGCCATATAAGGTAGACAAATTAACGTCAGCAACAACAAAATCAAGTTTTATAGATGATGAAGTCAATAACTTGATCAAGTACATGAAGTTCATTTGTTTCCCCACATAGACAAGAATGTTTCAACCACCCCCACACTATCAATTACTCAAATCCAGAGAAGAGCAAGATCTCAAATTCTAGAAAGAAGTAGCTACAGTATTAGTCAAAAACAATCATAATACCAAAACATCATGAAATGGCTATTCAATAGCCATGTATTAAGGAGGACCACCACACAAGCCATACTTCATTGCAATTGACAATCAAGGCCAAGTTATAATTAGTTCTAACAAGAAAATGGTTGCAATGTATATAGTAGAAGAACTCAAAGTGTTGGTATAATTTATGGAGATGTGAATGCTGAAAAGGAGTATTGTTATGATTGATGCCTCCTAGATATAATGAGGACTAGGGTCAAGGGTAATGATAACATGATTGGCTGTGCTGCAATAGTCTCAGTCAGTACCTTATATAGTAGGTGCCATATTCTTGCTTTATCCTTATGTTGTATAACTCAATTGCTTTATGTACTATGGACAATTCCCTCATGGTTGCTACATATATATAGTATAGAGATACTACTGTATTCTTTACACTTTACTAATTGCCATCTTCCTCTTTTCTTACTCTCAAGTCTTTACCTAAGTGCAACCTGAGCTCCAAGCTAAGGTTATAACAGTTATTATTCTAATAAGTTAAAACAACTCCAATATCATTAGAAGCAATACAAGCTTTCATATCAATGACATCAATAGGCATTCAAAAGATACTAATTCAAATAATTCAGCTGGCTTTATTCATATAGATAAAGTTGGTATTATTGTTACTACACATATTACTGCCTCAGATCAAGATATAAAAATTATCAAGAAAGCTATAAAGAATAGCAAAAAGATTAATAACAACTCTGTCAAAAGTTCTTGACTACCAAAATCTAAATCTTATCTCAAGATTTTAAAACTTCTATGTTTCTTAGAGAGTACAAACAAACTAATTACTTCTCAAATAGTCAAAGAAGTACTCAAGGAGTCTTATATCTTCAAAGATATTGAATTTTCTCAAAGCTAGAAGTCATCAAGACCTCTTCTAACTCTGATTTAGCTGTTATTTAGGTCAATATCTGGTATTCTCAAGCAGACTTGAAAGCAAAGAGCATTATCAACTGACAGTTCAATGTTAGTAGTTTTATTGCTGTTATTTATAATACTAGTGTTAGTTTAGATATTTCTCAGTATAAGAACTGTTGGAAATGCAGCCATTCAATCTTCAGGTGTTAATTGCATATGACTAGGTATATTATATGTTATAATCCACACAAATATGAGCATCACAGGGAAAAATTGTGGTGCTGCAAAGTAAACAATAGATTGGTTCTTTTAAGGCTTGCTACAAAGAAAGGTGAGTCTTGCTCTTATTCTTTCAAGTGTATCAACTGTAAATATAACCAACAAGCAGACAGCAACAAATGTTCTTATTGACAAAACCATTTCAACAAGAAGTGGTATAGTAGAAAACAACAGAAACTCTAGATAAAGTATAGTAATATAGTGATTCTGTTATCTTTAGGAAATTTTTTTCTTTTTTCTATTTTCTTTTCCTTTCTTTTTCAATTTTCATAGTGTTTGCTCATTAATGTATTGTAGCTACTAAGTAGTTACTGCAGACCACCATTATACTCTACATTATAAATTATTAATAAAAAAAAAGTTAGGGTTTAACATAATGCTACATATAACTGTCACAGAATGTTACACATCTGTTACAGTCACATGAAACTGTTATAGTCACAATACCATATAATCATGTATTATGATAAAAAACAGTAAAAGGTTCTAAAAGGAATAATATTATACAATATGTTTAACACATGTTGATCTTAAGGCAGATGTATGCTAAAGTAGTAGAGCATTAACCATTAGTCTTAGATATATAAGGTAAGTTTCTATACTTTATACATTTCTAAGCCAACTCTGTAAGCTTTTGCCTTCCAGCATATGACACTTAAGAGCAGAAATCTATAGAGTTGAGATGGAGTTTAGATTAAGTATAGGAGCTTATCCAAAAGTATAGAGTTGTAGACTTAGAGAATGATCTTAGCTTTAACTTATATACTACACTATTTACTTCTTACTTGGTTGCAACTTCAGATAAAAAGAACAGAGTTCAAGATAGTAAGTAAGTACTGATGAGAATAAATGTGTTGCTGCTGATATCTGTTATATCTGTCCCAATTCATAGATAATACCTACTTTCTTATCTACTCCTACAAAACTTTTTTAGTGTAGATCAACTCTGTTTATTCCTTATTGATCACTCCTCAAACATCCTCACTGGATTTCCTAACAACTCTATAAACCTCTATCCAAAAACTATTCAGGCCCAGAGTAACTCACTTACAGTCTTTATTTTCTATTAGGGTAACTGATAAATTCCATGAAGTTTAGCAGGGTTTCTTATCTCCAGAAAGATTCTAAGTTTATTATTTTCAGTAACTAGATATATAATTCACCTCCAGAGAGATCTTAAGAGAACAGAATAAAGTTTTCTAGAGACAATAGCTACTCCAAGTATTTAAACAGTCCATATCAATCAAGCAGAACATTAGGCAGAATTTTGCTAACCTAATCTAGGAATAATAACACCAAGTGGCTAGAAACTTGAATAAAGTGGTCCAGAATATTGATTGAATGGTTGTAAGCTTGTTGGACTATATTTAGAAGAAAGATAATATGATTATCTTGTAAGCAGTACCTAAAAACTATAAGAAGATCCAATACTTTTGTATGGGAAGTTCTAGACCACTTTAAAAGCCCACAATATTTATTATCTAAACAGAACCTCATATAAAGCCTGTGATATTCAATAATCATCAAAAATCCTAATCCAAACCTATAGTGCTACTATTATAAGCCATACTTACTACAATCCTATTAGCATTCCTTCATACTTCTTTCCCATCTAGACAACCTTCTAGATGTTTCTATTAAGATTTCTAACCATCTGGTCCCTATTATTTTCTGCTTATATTTATTCTGCTTGATTAATATAAACTATAGAGATACTTATGGTAGCTCACTACTTTCAAAGATCTTATTCTGTCCTCTTAGAATCCTTCTGAAAGTATACTATGTAGATAATATACTTAAAATCCTTTTGAAAACATAAACTTCACTGAAATACTATAGAATTTATTCAGTTGCTCTAATGGCAGGACAAAATCTCTCCCTCTGAAATATTAACATATTAATTGGTCTGGTAGTTCAGAACTACATATCTTCATATCTCAACCTTTCTTGTCTTTTCTCACTTTGTGTACTTTCTTTCTCTATAATAAGACTATCTTCACTATCTAATGCTTTTGTACCTAGAAATCCCTTCTACCAATCTTGACCTACTATCATGATTAAAGACTTAGTAATTAGTCAACAAAAGAATCTTATATAATGTTTACACAAGAAAACTCAATAAAGTTCCTAGTACAATGTATCTACCTTATATATACCAGTTAGTGGTCTGTGCAAGACTAATACTAACCTACTCTAAAGACTATGTATTATTCACAAGGTCAACATATAATAAATGTATTATATAATATTATTATTCCAGAATCTTTTATATTATTATATGTGATATGTGATATGTGACTGTGACTGTGACATGTATGACCAAATCATAACAGTCACATGCAATGTCACATTATAACTCTAACCTTAAGTCCCAAATAAAAAAATAGATAAAGATAAGAAGAAAAACAAAGTCTACTATCTAATAGTTCAACTCTAATACTCATGTTCTCTCACCTCCAGACTTCAATAGTAATCAACAAACTAGACAAGCCTTCTTAAGCTCTTGCTCTTTATATAATTCACTTGTAATAAAAATAGGATCCTCTAGGCCCTCTTCTTCTTCAAAAGTAGTTGAACTGCAAAATAGTTAGAAAGCTTGTTTAGAAAAGAGTTCAATATGGGTTTCTTCTCTACCATTACTTGGTCAGAGTTCAAAGAGCTTTTCCACATTTATTTCTTCTCTATTAATACTATTATAAAAGCCACTAATAAGATAGAAGAAGTAATCTACTATTAAGAGACCTATACTATAGAGAATTGCCTAGATAAGTTTCAGGCCTTGACTTCAGAAGCCAGCTACACTGACTCTCATATCATAATTATTATGTTTTACTGCAAACTTCAAGTAGCAATTTAGAATTAGATCACAATCTTGCTAGTTGGAAGATCTAAAGATATAGACCCTACTACTTAGTTTAAAACTGTCTACAGAACTGATCAGACTAGACAAGTATCAGAGTTAAAGACAATAAACTTGAATATTTTGTTATTTTCTTTTCTGATTTTTATTTTTATTTTTATTTTTCATTTAGATTTTATTTTCAGACTTAGGGTTAGGAGTTAGCATGACATTACACATGACTGTCACAAACTATTACACAATCACATATTACAAAGAATATTGTAGAAGATTTTGGAACAAAGATGATATTATATAGTATGTATTATACATATTAACTTTAAGGAAAATACATGGCCCTTTAGGATAGGCTAATGGTAGTGTAGCATAGACTAGTAGTCTAGTGTATATAAGGTAAACAATCCTGTATTAGGAACTCCATCAAGTTCTCTTATATTAACTCTAATATAAGGTTCTTTTTCTTGACTTGCTTTAAAGTCTTGAGTTTGTAACAACAAGTAAATAAAGCATTTCAATCAATTCAACACATTACCTCTCTATTCTCTTCAACTTCCAAACACTGTAAGGTTTCTTGATCATTTCTATTCCTAAGTAACTGCCCCTTACCTTCTCATTTTCTCCATAATAGCTCTTACTAGTACTCCATGTAGATGTTCCTATAAATATAGATACTACTCAGAAACCTCACTTCACTCCTACAAAAGAATGTTACTACTGTAGTGATCCAAACCATATGGTTTGTAAATGTTCAGTAAGATTGGATGTTCAACAATTAACTACTGAGCAATGAGAGAAGCTAATAGAGGACCTAAATGCATTAAAGAACATTGAGGCAACAGAACAACTAGTTAACAAGAATTTTGTGTAGAGCAACTAGTGATATGTATACTCTGGCTACTGAATAATAAGTTCACTATACTACCAGTAGAAGAATACAAGAAGAATAGTAATCTCTTAGATATATCTAGCTCTCTACTTTACATTGCCACCACTCCACTCCTCTATCAGCCTAGATGAAAAAAGAGGCTTTTCCTCTAACCCATCATTAGTACTCTCAATGCCTATAGAACTTTCTTGTACTCTCTAGAGACCACCAACACCTCTGAATCCTTTGTTGTACATGTTTTAGTAAACTCCAGTACTATAGAGGTCTTTATCAACAAAGGCTTTGTAGAGAAGTACTACTTGAATATATACAAACTTTCCAAGACTGTGCCAGTCTACAATATTAATAGAACATCCAACAAGACCCTCCAGATATCCAAAGTAGTAGATATGGTCCTACATTACCAGACACATACTGAGCAGACTTTGCTCATAGTCTTTAGTCTAGGAAAGCAAGATCTTATCCTTAGGTTCACCTGGTTCACCTGGCTTAAACAACATAATCCAGAGATGAACTAGTAGAAGGGTGAAGTTTTTATAACTCACTGTCCTACTCACTGTTTAGGATACTAAGAGATAAGGAAAACTAAAAAGTTAAGGATCTACATGCTAAATGTATACTACTCACACTCCATCTCTACTCTTACAGACAACTCCAAAGATGAAGAACCTCTCTTTAACATGCCTGCAAAATATAGAAAGAAATTAGATGACTATATTTTCATGATCTAGCTGACCCCCAAATATTCTATTCTAGATCTCCATACTGCAACTACTCTCTCACAGAGGTTCTTTACAGCTCAAAACCAAGTGCAGACTCTGGAAAAGATAAATCAAATGCTTCCTCTCTATATTCAGAAGTTTAAATTTATCTTTGCCAAAAATGACTTTGACATTCTTTCTGAGTATTGCCATTGGAATCATACTATTGAGCTAACTCTGGAGACTGAGCCCAAGTCATTAGAAATATACCCTCTTTTGCTCTCAGAGCAGATAAAGCTAGATACTTTTTTTGCTGGAAACCTCTGTATATGTAGAATATATCCTTCAAAATCTCCTATAGCTACACTGGTATTCTTTATCAAGAAAAAGGATGATTCACTCTAGTTAGTACAGAATTACAGTGTGCTCAACTCTATGACAGTAAAAAATAAGTACTCCTTTCTTCTCATCTCTGAACTTGTCTTGCAATTTTATAGTGCTAAGTATTTCACTAAACTAGATATTTACTAGAGCTTTAACAACATATGGATCAAATTGGGAGACAAGTGGAAGGCCACATTTCATATAAACTACAAACTATCTGAATCCTTGATAATATTCTTTAGCATGACTAACAGTCCCACTATATTCCAGACTATGATGAATGATATTTTCAAAGACCTCATTATAGAAGGAATTGTAATTGTGTACCTAAATAACATTCTCATATTTACTTGGATATTAGAAGACTACTATAAGACAGTGTGTAAGGTTCTGGGAGTCCTAACCAAACACTAGTTGTATCTGCATTCTAAAAAAGTATGAGTTTAATTAGTAGATAGAGTAACTCTATTTAGGACTGATCATCTCAGAGGATCAAGTGGAAATAAACCTCATAAGGGTAATGGACATACATAACTGGCCAACCTCATAGTATAAAATGAACATACAAGTATTTCTTAAATCCACTAACTTTTATCAAAGGTTTATCTATAGCTTCTCAGATATCATTCATCCTTTCTTTAACATTACTGGCAACAACAGCATCTGTGTCTAAGATAATGAGCAACAGTACACTTTTAACTCTCTTAAGATAGCTGTCACTTCAGCCTTTATTCTTGTCTTTTCTAAAATCTTGATCTTGTTCTATATTAAGACTAATAGCTTAGACTTTACTATAGAAGCAGTCCTCTTCCAGATAACTATTAGACATGGTTTATATTTTGTCACTCAAAATCCAATGAGTTCTCTCAGAAGTTCAAATAAGTTGTCTATGTATTATCTAAGAATATAGAAAACAGGAATTAGAACAATCTTCAGCTTCGGCTTATGTGCTACACCTCTATAAGTCACACTGATCACATATTTCAGAAGAGTACTTAGAAACTTAGAGGATTTGAGACCACTAGAAAGTGGTAAGGTGTGTTATTACCAATACCAGAAATTAGTGTTAGTTTTGGTCAATTTTCAGGATAAGACTATTATAGTGTAAACTACTAGTTTATATGCTAAGTATTTTTATCTAGAGTAGTTATCTAGTATAGAGACTGCTAAGTGAGTTACCCTAGTTACTAGTAATCCTCAGATATCAGAGAATAGAGGTTTATAAAGTTGGTAGGCATTCTACAAGAATATCCAAGATGAAATGGAAGTAATTGATCTGTACTGGAAGAGGTTAGGGAGTATGGATAAGAGAAGAGGTGTTATCTATAAGTTGGGACAGAAGTGGCTAAATCAGAATGTAACAACTGTAGATAATAGTAAATGACATCCAGTCACATATTTTAACAAAACACTCTCCTTAGTAAAACAAAATTATAAAATATACAACAAGAAGATATTAGTCATTATCTAGGCCTTAGAAAAGTGGTGCCACTTCCTGAAAGATGTAGAAAATTTAGTAAAGATTTGGACTGACTATAAAAACTTAGAATATTTCATAACAGCTAAGAATCTCAACTACAAACAAGTGTGGTAGTCACTCTATTTAGCATAGTTTGATTTCATACTATATTACTAACTGAAAAAGTCTATAAACGAGTCTAATGTACTATTCTAGTAATCAGATTACAGTAGTGGCTCATACAACAATCAGAACATAGTGTTGCTCAAGCTAGAATCTCTTACTATTTAGATACTCAAAGACATTACTATAAAAAAAAAGCAAAATCTGCTATAGTAATTGCTTGGGCCAACAAGAAAAACTAGTTGTAAAAGTAGTAAGAAAGCTCTATCACTTATTTACAAGGTCTGTACACTCTGTAAAATGGTTCAAAATCAATAGTCTACTCTTATTTTATGACAAAATCTATATTTCTAATGTTCTGAAACTCTGTTGTTATATTATCACACTTCATCACAATTCAAAGGTAGTTAGATATGACAGTAGGTAGAAAACTCTAGAGCTAATATCCTAGAACTATTGATAGCTATAAATTTTGAGATATATTAATCAGTATATCAATACTTGTAATTTTTGTTTATATACTAAACCTATTCTGTGTTTATCATTGAAAAAGCTACATTCACTACCAATACTAGGTGTGCAGTGGAAAACTATAAGAGAACTCTCTATAACTGCCAAACTTTATGATGATTTCACTTTTACCTAGTGTCAAGATTGCAGAAAGTAGACTTAGCTTTTCCTTATCTTCTTATTCTCATTTTCATTTTTCTATTTTTAGAACTTTGGGGTCAGGGTTAGAAGTGATCTGTCACACTGTCACATCAGTCACATCTGATAGTATGATCACAACATTGATCACAAGACTTAAAAGAAGAAAGTAGAAGGTTCTGGAACAAAGTGATATCATACAACATAGACATCACATGTTGACCTCATGTTCTACACATGGTCATTTAGGGTAGGGTGCACAGTAGTTTGCATAGACCATCGGTAGTAGTATATAAGGTAAATTAGTTTGTAAAGGGATCTTTATCGAGTTCTCTTGTGTTACTCAATACAAGAGTGGTTCTATTGTCCAACTCTAAGGGCTTTAGTCCATAACAAGAACAGGTTAACCAAGAACTCAATTAATATTTCTAGTATTTATAAACAAGAAGAAAAATAATAGACATAACCTCCTGTAATATGGCTGGACTGCCAGTACCAAACCAACTATACTAAAAAGCAATTTAACTGAAAGTTTATACTTTTCAGCCAACTGGCAGTATTTATGCTGATTATGGGAACTCAGATAAGTTGTAACGACCTTAAGCTAGAGCTCAGGTTGCAACTAAGGCAAAGTCTTGAGAAAGGATAAGGGAATTGTATAAGTGGTAAAGCATAAGGATACAGGAGTGTATCTAC
>Ga0157368_1001357_pt1 | contig 10358 bp, 6 predicted proteins | sample AttbisABBM3_FD_113146 | JGI IMG/M metagenome (GOLD analysis project Ga0157368, IMG submission 113146) | Fungus gardens microbial communities from leaf cutter ant in Botucatu, State of São Paulo, Brazil - Atta bisphaerica ABBM3 | ecosystem: Host-associated > Fungi > Mycelium > Unclassified ...
ATGATTAGTTTTTCAATAATTAACTACCTACTCTTTAAGCTTAAGGTAAAGCTATAGATGTCAAGATCGAAGAAAGTGGATTTGATTTATTTTTCTTTTCATTTTTTTATTTTATTTTATTTTCGATTTATTTTTTTATTTTTCTATTTTTAGAACAACTAGGGTTAGGGTTGATCAGTTATGCCATCACATTAGTCACCTGATGGCATAGTCACAAGACAGATCATGAGACTTAGGAGAACTTAGTAGAAGATTCGAGAACAGATGATGTCATACAACATGGACACCACATGTTGGCCTCATGAACTATACATGGTTGTTTAGGGTAGGGTGCACAGTATTTAGCATGGACCATCTGTAGAACTATATAAGGTAGACTAGTTTGTAGAAGAGTTCTCTATCAAGTTCTCTTGTGTTACTCAATACAAGAGTTGTTCTATTGTTCAAACCTAAGAACTTTAGTTCATAACAATAGATTGGTTTATGGCAATGAGCTGTAATCATACCAAGAATAATAATAGAGTAAAAGAAAACTTATGCTGCAGTATTCTTGTAGAAAGTTGAAATCCTACTATTGTAGTATCCACAAGTCAAGATGACTCAAGACTAGAATGCTAGTAGTAACTTAAAAGTAGCTTTCATAGGGATCACAAGAAGAACTTGATAAGGAGTTCTTAGAACTGCTGTTATTATAACAACTACTCTTAAGAGTAGTTATGACTAGATAGTTAGTGGAATTAACAAGAAAACTTGACAAGTTCTATTAGATTTGTTTACTACTCATTTGGCACTTAATCTGTGTATAGTACTATTTATCTAGAGCCTTCTACCATCTTCCATATTATATGACTGTAGTCATGTGCCTCGTTATATGTTCTAGTAACATCACATTTGACTTCTTGTTTGTCACTATTAGCACTGGCAATCCGATTGTTGGACTGGGGCTTTGTTCAGAATTACATTTACAGAATGGCACATGGATCATGCTCTAATTTTGCCTGGTTTGCGAATCCAGAAGACATAACAACATCCAAGAGTGCCCCAAGCATCCTTGGGGGCGAGTATCCAATTTCCATTAATGGGATTATAGATGAGACCTCGTACTTCCGTTCGAGTACGTGGGAGATACGAATCTGAATTTCGGGTAATCCAAGGAGGATTACTGGCCATTGGTTGGTCTGCGAGCACCACGTGTGCGGGTGATCGATAGGTTTCAAAGAACTGAATTAGTTCTGAGGGTTTGATGAATTTGCTGTAAGTATGTGTGCCGGGTGCGACTTTTCGGAGGGCACCTTCAGCCATGAGTATTGTCAAGAAATATGCGAGAGGTGTCCGTGATATTGTCGATAGAAATAAATGTCCCCCCGGCTGGACGACTTAGTCAGGGAATGAATCAGATCCAAATCAGAAAAACATGCTTTGAGAAGCTCAGCACAGGTTGATAGGAACGTTGTGGGATTTTCGACGTGTTCCAGGACCTCCATGGAACAAACGACGTCAAAACGTTTTGGCTGATTGAGTAAAGCCTCGCCTGTTGTGTGCTGATAAATCAAATTCGAATCGGGAGAACCAGGTGCGAGCCGAGGGTCGTTTAAAGCGTGCTGGCGAGCTACTTCAACGTTTTTCTCTGAGGCATCGATACCTAACGTATTTGCGCCCAGCCGTGCAAGACTCTGTATGGCGAAAATTAGATTGGAGTTTGGGTAAATATAGGATAGGATACACACCTCGGACAGAAGACCACCACCGCATCCAAGGTCTAGTATATCGAAACCCTTGAGGACTCGAGTAGGATCGAGCTCTGCACCATCGTCACGCGCTGCCTCAACAAGCTTCTGTCGGATAAATTTCATCCGAACGGGATTCATGCTGTGCAGAAGTCTGAATTCTCCATGCTCGTTCCACCAATGGGCAGAGTATTCTGAAAAATGAGAAACTTCGTCACGATTCACGGTTGAAAAGCCGACAACTTGCCGGCCGAAACAGAAAGGCCGGGTAATAGTACGGAAAGGAGCGAGCATAATTGTAAGAGTGTGACAGGCTGCTGCTGATTCCGCCATTGTCGCTGACTAAATTTTGTTTTTCTCTCCCTCTCGTTCCCACAGGCCTGGGACTATGGACACGCTCTTCAGTCGGCTTGCCCTCTGGAAAGGTCATAGCAATGCTGACAAGCTTTTCTCTTCATCTCCCATCGCATTGCCTATGGACAAAACAGAATCTTTCAGCTCTGAGAAATGCGAGCTTCGCATCGAGGGCATGACCTGCGGGTCTTGCGTGGAGGTGTGTTGTTTGAGCGCTCGCAATTCAAGAGAATGTTGAGCCGGATATTCTAGTCGATTGAGGGTATGCTTCGTCAACAACCAGGAATTCACTCCGTCAAGGTCGCGCTGCTGGCAGAACGCGGCGTCGTCGAATACGATGCTTCGAAATGGACCGTGCCTAGGCTTATTGAGGTGCGGCCCTCAATTTTTTGAGCTCTGCTTTCAACCCAAACCCAAACTCTATTCCTTGTGTAATCAGGAAATATCTGATATTGGTTTCGATGCAACTCTCATACCTCCCACTCGCGAAGACGTCGTTCAGCTTCGAGTATATGGGATGACATGCTCGTCTTGTACATCCAGTGTCGAGTCTAGTCTTTCCGCCCTTCCAGGTGTCTCCTCCGTCGCCGTCTCACTCGCGACAGAATCCTGTGCCATTCATTTCGATCGATCAATAATAAGCCCTCGAGAGATGGTGGAACGGATAGAGGAAATGGGCTTCGATGCGACGCTTTCCGATCAGCAGGATGCTACTCAATTGCAGTCACTCACACGAGCAAAAGAAGCACTCGAGTGGAAGCGACGTCTCATCTGGTCTCTGGTTTTCGCCATACCTGGCTTTTTTGTATCAATGATTGGCAACCGCATACCGGGTATTCGCCCCGTTCTTGCTGCTCACCTCTTCAACGGCATCTACTTTGGCGACATATTATCTCTTCTGATTACTACCCCTGCTCAGTTCTGGGTGGGCTCCAAGTTCTACCGTTCTGCGTATAAGTCGCTCAAGCATGGTAGTGCAACGATGGATGTCCTCGTCATGCTTGGTACCTCAGCAGCCTACTTCTATTCTTTCTTCGTAATGGCTACAGCAATGTTCAACATTACGCCCAATTATCGACCATTCCTCTTCTTTGAAACTAGTACTATGATCATTATGTTCGTTTCCCTCGGTCGTTACCTTGAGAACAAAGCCAAAGGAAAGACAAGCGCTGCACTCACTGATCTCATGGCCCTTGCACCATCCATGGCTACAATTTACATTGATGCACCCACTTGCACACAAGAGAAGAAAATACCCACCGAACTCGTTGAAGTCGGAGATACCGTCAAGTTGGTACCCGGGGATAAAATTCCGGCAGACGGCACCGTGATTCGTGGCACATCCAGCGTTGATGAAAGTGCCATCACTGGTGAAGCTATTCCTTCGCTTAAGCAGGTCGGTGATTCCGTGATTGGCGGTACCATAAATGGGTTAGGCACATTCGACATGATTGTCACACGGGCGGGTAAAGATACTGCCCTTTCTCAGATTGTCAAACTCGTTGAAGAAGCTCAGACATCAAAAGCCCCTATCCAGGCTTTCGCAGACAAAGTTGCTGGATACTTTGTCCCTACCGTTGTTTCCCTTGCCGCAATTACGTTCATCACATGGACGGTATTGACGTTTTTGATCAGTGATGAAAACCTACCGCAGATGTTTCACCGACATGGAGCGACAAAATTGGGCATCTGCTTACAGATATGTATATCGGTTGTAGTCGTTGCGTGCCCTTGTGCCCTTGGCCTGGCAACTCCGACTGCAATCATGGTTGGGACGGGTATGGGTGCTAAGAATGGTATTCTCATAAAAGGTGGCAGAGCGCTTGAGGTGAGTCGAAGAGTAAAGAAAGTTGTCTTGGACAAGACCGGTACAGTTACTGCTGGTAAATTGAGCGTTGTTGGAATGCAGTGGGTTCCAGTACCAATTACTACTCACAATGAAGAACTTTACGCAAGGGATTCGATTTTGGAGAGTGTTTGTGCTGACGGTGCCACGACGAAGAGAGATATCATTGCTATGGTCTGTGCTACCGAAGTCAAGTCCGAACACCCTCTAGCCAAAGCCATTGCAGTGTATAGCAAAGAGCTTTTGGGTAACAATGTCCCGGAAACAGAAATCAAATCATTTGAATCTGTGACTGGTCAAGGTGTCAAGGCCGCGATTTCTTGTAATGGTCAAGCTGTAACATTGCTCATCGGCAATGCCAAATTTGTGACAAGTCCTCAATGCATCGACAATAGGATCTCGAGATCGGAGAAAGCGGGTGACAGCATGCTCTTCGAGCTTGATTCCGACTTGGAGCTTATCACTCCCGCTCTTTCATCGTACGAAGTACAGGAAACTAAGCTTGGTCGCAGTGTCATTTACGTTTCTATTCTCTCCGATTCCCCTACTGGCGGAAAGTCGAAGCAGGAATATCCTAGACCCATCCTTGCTATCTCCCTAAACGATGCGCCCAAGCCCTCATCCAAGTATGCGATCCGTGCTCTTGAGAAGATGGGTGTTGAAGTATACATGATGACTGGAGATGGCCAGGCCGCTGCCCATGCTATCGCTCAACAAGTTGGCATTCGACTAGAGAATGTGTATGCTGACATGTCTCCTAAAGGGAAGGCTGGCAAGGTCATTGAGTTGATGGAACAAGAGAGTGGTGGGATCGCCATGGTTGGTGATGGTATCAATGACTCTCCAGCTCTAGTTGCGGCTACTGTTGGTATCGCTCTCTCGTCTGGCACATCTGTGGCTATTGAAGCTGCGGATATTATACTCGTCCGTTCCGACTTGTTGGATGTCGTCGCTGCTTTGGATCTTTCGCGCAAGATTTTCAGCGTTATCAAGAGAAACATGATCTGGGCATGTATTTATAATGTATTGGGCATCCCGTTGGCAATGGGGCTGTTTTTGCCAGTGGGCCTCTACATGCACCCCATGCTTGCCGGAGCAGCAATGGCTTTCTCGAGCGTTAGCGTTGTTGGAAGTTCGTTGATGTTGAAGTGGTGGAAACGACCAAAGGAGAGTATAATGCCAGACATTCCTGCAGGTCGTCTCGGTGAAGTGGACAACGGGTGGTTGGATGTGTTTATGGGTGGTATATGTCGTGTGCGTGAGTTTGCCGGTTCCGGTGTGGATTGGGTCTGGAATAGAGGTGCCTCTGGTGTCAGAGGATACCAGCAGCTGCCTGTTGAGCTGGATGAGCGTGTTGTATGATCCAGTCTTATGTTTTCTTTGGTTTGGTGGGCGGCCTATCTATTCTACTATACTGTTGTTAGGATATTGTATCTATTTATAAGTTATACCGAAGGAGAACCTAATGCCAGACGACCAGTGCCATTCTGCAGTGAGACAACAGAGACTCGGATGATCCCCATGATCTCTCAAGTATATCTCAGTTGTAAATTGGGTATGAGATACTAGACACAGCTGCCAGTGAAAGGATTCAGGTCCCTGTGATATTGATAGCATGAACGATTAGTGTCATCTCATATCATTTAGATTACCTTAGTACCTTAGCTTGACAAGTGCATTAACTCTCACCTTACTAATCGTTTCTCGTATCTTGTGCACAACCACCAACAGTGTGATTCATCAAAGAACGGAACTTCAAAAATATAGCAGCGGATGTAAATATCATGATTATCGACATAAACGAAGTAAACCTTCTTATGTGTGGTATCTCCAGCGAGAAATCTTCCCAGTTCGGAGCCCATGATCATGGCGACTAGACCCACATACTTCATCGTCCAGGTCCATTTCTCTATTCAATCGTCTGAAATTCATCCTCATAAAGAAGCAAACTACGATAGAAGCCAAAGACGCTGTGGCGCACAGTGCAAATGACTTAGTATAAGTGGGTCCCCACGCCTTGACCCAAATGTATGCCCCAGCAATATTACCGCTCTGCCCGAGTGTATTGGTAAGGGCAAGGGCAACAGCACGTTTGGCGGGTGATCCTGACGTAGACACTGACGCCCAAGCATAGAGACCAATGGTCCCACATTTCATCTGAGCCATGAGAAACCTTATCTACAATTAGCAGGTGCCTATGAAAGCCAACAATGCTCACATCGAGAAATAACGAATGACTGCATTCATTGTAAACATGGACAACAGGAACCCAATAATCCCAACTGCGAGTGGTCCGACAACATGCACACACCGCTCGCCTGTCCTGTCAGAATGCCTGCAAACCCATAAGGTTATGGCGGCAGCGAAGATCCAGGGAGGAATACAAAATAACAAGGTGGTTCCTGCATCAAAGCCGATGGCTGAAGCGATAGTTGGGAAATACATGAAGAAGGATACAGACAAAATGACAAAATGCATTGCAAGAGCCATACCCCAAACTTTCCAGTCTGAGACGGCAGAGATGAACCCCTGCATTGTCGTTACTGAAGCTTTCTCTGTAACGTGTGGGCTGTTTCCAGGATCTGCGTCTTCGATCATTCTTCGCCTTGCTAGCTGGTGTTCCTCAGGAGTGAGCCAGGAGATATATTCTGCCTCAGGGAAATCCGGGAGGATAAACAAAGCAACGATAGCGACCAGTATAGTCAGAGCGCCCTCGACAAAGAACAGCCAACGCCATGCAACGTATCCAAAAACCCCGTCCATCGAATCCAAGATGCAAGAGGCGATGAGTGCACCAAAAGCTTCTCCAATGAATATACCACACATAAGGAACGCCGTCCGTTGTGATATTTCATTGCGCCGATACCATTTTGATATTATGAAAATAGCGCCAGGATAGAATCCAGCCTCCACAAAGCCTAACAAAAAGCGTGCCAAAAAGGCATCGTAATAACTGAGGCGCACTGAGTCTCTTTTGAGACTAGCCTTGATAGCGACGAACCTGGTTGTCAATCCTGTCAAAGTCGCGGTTAGTTTGAAGGCAAACGTGATTTTTCAGGCTGTTCTACCTGTACAAAAAGATATCGCCCCCCAGAGCATAGTGGCACATGGGATATACACGGAAGGTTTGCCGACGTAAACCAAAATCATGTTTCTAATGACCTAAGTATCAGGAATGGTAGATGGTGCCAATAGCACTTACGAAGGTATCTGCATGAGCATATATCCGATGAAGAAGGCAGATAAGATAGATGCAAATTGTGTCTTTTCTAGCTTCAAGTCCTCTTCAAACCCTCGCAATCGGGCGGCACTAAGCAGAGGCTACATACGGCTCATCCAACAGGATGCACAGGGAAAAAAACACACGCTGTACTGTTCCTGTCAACGACTAAGTAGCCATTAACTTCCCTCGAGTACCAAGCGCCGGCTTGACATGAATACTCACAATTGAGGATGTAAATCAGCAACAATATAGTCATTCGGAGATCCAGCTTCCAAAGTAGGCGTTCCTCAACCATCTTTTCCCGTTGAAATCTTTCGGGTGGCGTATCGCCATGAGAACCATCGTACCGACGGTCTATGAGACAAAGATGTTGGCTTGCTGAAGAAGGGGAAGATAAATGAATCACCTGTCCTATGCTGCGGGACAAGAAGGGGGCGGTCCTCATCGCGCAAAGTTTGTATCAGATCACTAGACATGGTCGGTGTTCAACTTAAGCAAATGTCAACCAGTGAACTGCTGGCAGTCGTAATAGCGCGAGAAATTCTTCATTCAGATATGGTACAAGCCAGTGCCCTTATGTAATTCCTCAAACATAAGTTCAATGCTACCATGGTCTGTCATTGTACTCCATGTAATAAATCATTGATTTTAGAAAAAAAGACATCAGTATTGAACTGCTTAAATAGAGAGAGAGAGAAAGAGAGAAAGGAACAAGGAAGAAGAAGGAAAAAGAAAGAGAACAACTATAATGATAATTTATCTAAGAAATGTTATCCTGGAGGCAGAAAGTACCTGGGTTATCTTGTAGAAAACTAATAATGTCTATCAGTGAATTGCCAATAAGCCAACTATTGCATTTGGGGCAATCATATAAAAGATGTTTCACCACATGAACAAGTAGATTCATAAGGAAAGAATTAATATTGACATTTGCCCATGAGTTAACAAGGAATTCAAATAATGATGAATATATAAGTGTAGGCAAATTAGTTTGTGTGAGATCTGGAGTTCATGATGGTAAGATGTATATTGAGAAAATAAATTTACAGTATGTTGTAAAGCATTCCACTGAATAAGCATTTAAACCATGGTCAATTATGACTAATATAGCAATCAATGTAAATTTCACTTTTTTTTTTTTATCAACAATTTATTACACGGAGCGTGTAGGCAGGCCATGGTAGCTTATCACAAATAAGCTACTCACTGGTTGTAATACTTGAACTTAGTGGTGTTTTAGAGGTTCAGTATAAGGAAATAATGATGAGTAGTATCAACAAGAATAATTAATGTTGTTAAGTCTGAGGTCTATATACAAAAGAGTGATGGTCTGTGTACAAGCTGTTGCCATCACATGATCAAAACTCATATCTGATAGCAGCTGTCAGGCTAATTTTAGAAGGTAACTAATTATGTCATTACATTGATATGCTTGTATCTCTACCAATTCTTATTACTTTGAAACGCATTATATATTGTTGGAAACAGATTGATGAGCACTTTCCAACTCAAGTTCAATCGTGCAAATCCATTCAGCCGTTCATGAGATATTTGCAGACAAAGCTTTTATAGCTACTGATGGTCTGATATCTCAGTCATTTGCTGTTGCTTTTGTATATTCTGCATATGTGCGGATAGCCCTCATTTGGGGCTTTCCAGCACAACTTAGTTTGTGAAAAGCAGTCCACTTGTTGTGGAGATACAAGCTGAATGAAGTTTGTGACAGTAGCTACTTTCGAAACTACATACAAAAAGATGAAACTACATGAAGTGAAAGGAAAGAAGAGAGAAAAGAGAGAAAATGAAAAATGAAAACGAAAAGATCCAGAGTACAAACAAGAAGAAAACTAATTAAACTACCAAATCACAAAAAGAGAATATACTTGGATTGGTTTCCAAGAATATGACAAAGTGGCTCAGAGAGTCCCTTCTTGGATTCCAGTAACCATTGAATCTGCCATACTCATGAAGAATATGACATCTTGATTTGATAAGATATCGACCATAAGGATATTTAAATTCTTCCTTGGAGAAGAATTTAAGTCTGTATTTGCTAGTAGGAGCATGATTTGTAATTGCTCTTGTAGCACAAGTGCATAATGAATTAGAATGGCCAAACATTTTGAGCTATGGACCCCCTTTGATATAAGACAGTTCAATAGTGTTGTTATCATTATCTAGTAAGTCCAGAAATTGATTCCCTTTGAGATCTGAGGCTTGGAACATCATTTTCCAAACATTAACAATGTTGTCACATTTGCTTTTCTTGCTAAATTTCCAACAGTTTTTGCATAGAAGGAGTGGTAGCAAGTTGAAAGTCTTGGTTTCTTTATCAACTTCATTATGGAGATGCCATTTGAGATGGCTAGGGCACTCCCAGAATTTGATGGAATTGTTCTCGTGATTGGTAAAGAACCAATGAAGATCTGAAAGGATAGCTGCTGACTGAAGCTGATAGGGATGAACCAATGGGTCGAATATCTTTTTGACAGCATAGATAGCGTCAGTAACAACGATAATCTTGGAGACATTGTTGAGACTCAAAGATTGGTTGATACCACACCTGATAGCAAATAGTTCTGCTTCAGTACTCATGATATGAACCACATGATGGATTGTCTTAGTAAAGGGTTTGTTAAAAGTGTGAATATATGCAATGGAGGTAGTGATGTTATTCTTGATACTCACATCAGATGCTACAATGGTGACCGAGGGAGATAGGGAAGACTCCAAGACCATATCATCAAGTACTTGGGTGTGCAATTTAGTGTCTTTTTCTCTGTCACAGACATTGAAAGAGATATGGTCTGAGAAATTGTCAATAATTCTAAGACCAGGAGAAAATTCCAAATTGAGAGGAGAAAAAAAAGGAAAACACTCATAAGATCTATTAGCCATATCAACCAAATGGCCTTTGACTAGGGAATGTTGTCAATTGGTGAGAGAGTCGAGGGTGACAGGAGAGAAATGAGAAGAAGAATGACTGAGTTGAGAGTCCATGAGCAAGCGAAGTAGGTGGGTAGGGGGTAATTTGCTCGCTCTCAGTTGGGATCTACCACCAAGTTTTTGAAGGTGGAGTTTGATGGGGATAAGACCCGCAATAGCTTTGATACCATAAGAAGGGAAGGTTTTAAAGACTCCCAATATCTATATTGCAGCTCTTCTTTGCATTTTACCTAAAATCTTCAAGTGATATGCCATTGGGGCA
>Ga0157368_1001358_pt1 | contig 10355 bp, 11 predicted proteins | sample AttbisABBM3_FD_113146 | JGI IMG/M metagenome (GOLD analysis project Ga0157368, IMG submission 113146) | Fungus gardens microbial communities from leaf cutter ant in Botucatu, State of São Paulo, Brazil - Atta bisphaerica ABBM3 | ecosystem: Host-associated > Fungi > Mycelium > Unclassified ...
CCTATCTGCTCAATCAATAGACTACTCAGCAATACACAAAAATTAACATTTGTACTTTGACGCTATTGGTTGCTGCGGGAATCAAGCTCGGGCTTTGAGTACTATCATGTTGTCGGGTTCAGAACTGGTAAAGCGATCGTGTCACAAACATCTTGAGGATTTGGCTTCAGTCTGTTGCTTCCTCTCTTTCTAAACAGCGTCATTCTTCCTCACAGGCCATCTCAGTTAAGGTTTCGCATTTCTTTTGACACGTTAGCTTGATCTTCAATTAGTTGCCTCCTCCACATCCCCAGTGAAGTACTGATCGGTCGGATAAGACCGGAGATATCCTCGCAACACCAGGGTTCCTATCCACATTTATGTGTTCTGATTTCCTCAGCTTGGCATTCAAGTCGGTTTTCCCGCTCTTTGGCCCGAGCATGAAGAACATCCGTTGCTCTGACAGAATGATCCGAGGTGAAGCACGAGGAGCCCTGATAGAGCTCGCATCTACAGTGATTGTCTGCGAATCTCCAGCGTGAACATCTCCAGCTGGTACTCTTTTTCCAAACCAAAAAACCAAAAGAAGTGTGACCATTAGAGCGTCCTAAGATTCGAGGCCCAGACAGTGCAGCGGAATTAGCTTTCACCGACTCTCAGCACCATACATAACTAAATTTCGACCTTGCATTAATCGCACTCTACATTATGACTACGTGGGAGATGGGACAGATTATTCTGGTTGGATAAAAACTCTGTCGCAAACGGTGTATACCAGTGGATGCCACTTAGGTTATCCCTTCGCGCCAGGAGTTGTCTATCCAGGTGGTCTTCCGTCGCGTGATGGCGAGCAGCCCACCTGTGGGGGTCTTGGCCCACAGTGTTAGCACGTGTGTGGGGGCTTAGGAAGTAATTGCTGGTTGCTTAGTTGGCCTTCATTCGTAAAATTATTCCTCTCTCTGGGAAGGAGGTCAACTTGATGGCTTCCAGGTGGTCACCAGCTCATCCATAGCAGATCCTGATAATTATGGGAGTTCTCCATGTGTCAAATTTCACCATCAGAAAAGCAGCATGGGAGAAGCTTGTGGTGTTACTAACCGGATGAGAGATAGTCCACACCTCAGCAAAGTGGGCATCTGCTAATCTCGGATTCTTGTGTGATTGTAAGGCATACCTTGGTCAGGGTTTTGGGACGTGGCATTTCCATGACTAGCCATTGTGTACAATGACTAGGTTGTGCCTCAGCATTCAGCTGTATGTTTGTGGCAGATAAGCATGACAAGAACTTGAGAGGCTCAAATATTGAGTGTTCGTGAGACAGAGTACGCGTGGAAAGTTGGTATGAGTAATGCGCAGCGCACCACGTTTGTCCCATCGATGCACCGGAGTTAAAGCCGTTGAGCCCTCTGTCTGAATTTGGTGGACACCAATTTATTTTTTCAGCGGGCCGCAACGGCTCCGATACCGAAATTACATCAATACTGTACTGGGTAACCACTACACCGTTTTGCCTGGTTATGCATAACACCTCAGACTTCAGAGCATCTCTTCTCGACAAGCCTAGAGGGGCGAATCGCTCGACTAAAGTCGCTGGAAAACTCAAACTACTACCCGAGCAACCGGAACGTCTCCCAGTTCTCAGCAAAAGTCCGTCCCAAAGTGGGTCCCCAAGGCCCAGTGATGATGCAGTTGGCTCAACGGGAGAAAGTGAAGATGGAGACGTTGAAAGTAGTGAAGATAACGAACGGAATGAAGCGGATTCTGAGGTACCTACGGGATACGACTGCTCGTAAACCAATTACTAATACAAGACCTGTTTACTTCGCTAGATATATAATCAAATATCGCTCATACCAGATGGCACTGCCCGTAGGGACGCTTTGAAGCTCACGAAAAAGAAAGCTAGGTCTTTACCCAGAGTCACAGCATATGCAACGGCGAGGTGGGAATGGTTCACGCCTGTTTCGTACATGAGGTTTATGAATTCGCATTGCTCTAGCTCGTACCGGATGAATGAACTCATGAAATTTTTTAACGCAAGAAGGAATGCGTATCATACAAGCCCAAAGCTCATTGACGACGTCATCTATACTCCTTATGTTTACGAAATTCAGTCCAAGAACAGTGATAGTAGACATGTAGGGTCTATCCCACTGGGTGATCTTCTTGGAATTTCGGAGCTTAGACAGGAAACTCCTGAAGACGATGACAAGACTGTAAGGAGGAGGAGGAAAAGAATAAATTTCTTCAATGCCGCCACCCATGAGGCTGAGATTTTCATGTTCCAGTATGGGACCGTAGTCATATGGGGGATGACGGAAACTCAAGAAAAACGCTTCCTTGCATCGATGTTCGTATTTGCATTTCATTCATATCTACTTGCTCGCCGCTGAGACCGACCCATAGCAAACGCTTTGAAATCGAGAAATTAGGTAACCTCTTATTCTAACGAGAAATCGGCTTGTCAAAAATCTTTTCAGCTCCTGATGATATTGAAATGGAGGATCTTAATTATTACTATGCAAACTACAGTCGGTGCGTCAGCACTTTGTTCTCCTCTTTATTGGACCTTTCAATCGCTGCATAGGATCTACAATGACGTGATCACCCTTCGTGAAGGATCAAGTTATATGTGAGTCTGAAAGGGTTTTTCGTTTGCCAGCCCATCTCACAGTACGAAGGACTAAATTGTCATTGTCTCATGCCCTTTCTCAGTCTGTCAAGATTTCTTTGGTACACCTTTTCCCAGGCATACAGATGGTTAATATAGCTATATCTAAATTCATAATCCCCAGTTCGAGGAGTTGATTTCGTCCACAATTGAGGAAACCAAAGATGTTCCCGAAGTCATCAGTGAAACGGGTAAGATTGGGATGCCGCATAAAGGTGTGTAATTTGTCAGAAGCTATAGGACTTCAAGGCTAATATTTTTCAGAAATCATGCAGCAAATTGGACAGTTATTCCTTCTCAGAACAAATATCAACTCTGTGGGGTCTGTCCTCGATTCTCCGGTAAACTTTGTATTTCAGCTCTAGAAGACTAATCTGCGCTTATCAGCCTCTTGACTACTCCACAGGAAGTGTTCTGGGTACGTAGTGGTTATCGCCCAGCCAAAATTACATAATATCCTCTCACAGAGCTATCCAGATCTTCAGCCGCTTTACGATGCGGCCCGGAGTTACCTTGAGATCCCACAGCGTATAAATTTATTGAACACACGTGTGGAAGTTCGTCACACTGCTCCCGAGAACTCTCCCGATTACTGGCTGATCCCGTTGATTAGGTTCTCCAAGACATGCTGCAGCTTCTCAAAGAGTCTGTCTCAAGCAAGCACGCGGAACGATTGGAGCAGATTGTTATTGCTCTGATTGCCATAGAGATTGGTTTGTCATTACAATAAGAAGGCATCGTGATATTCATGGCTGACCTTGAAATTTTCAGTTCTCGGAATTATTACCATTCTTGTTGACTTAATGGCCTGAAGATTGCACGGTCTTCTAGTTACTTGTTCCAAGCCTGCCCCTTGTGTGGGTATCAAACAAACTATGGGACTCCCGCTCTAGATTTGTCGGCTCTTGCCTATTCTATGGTTCTTGGTTACATATGCACCGGATGCATCATAGCTATTTATCCCTTACCCTCAACCTTCCCGGCCAGAAGATTGACTATTGACGGTTCGTGTCTTGGATTACGCCAAGATCTCGTATGGCATGCTATTCGTTTACTTCGGGCTTTCGGTGGCTTCAGAATCGAGGCAGCTCACGAACAAGGGCTATGTCCAGTGATGGTAATAGAACCGCAATTCTGTTTTTGGGAGTATTGGAATGAGCTCCTTTCTGGAAAGAACTATTCCTCTATACTTGCGGGACCGATGATGGATCGGTCATCATTGCCCCATGAAAGCAAATCCATGAGGACTTCTATCAGAGACCATCTTCTAAGCTATTCGTTTCGGACAGGTGGCCTACACACATGTTGACTCCCGTGATCCTAACTATATTTCCGTCCTCTTCGCGGCAGAAGGGCACTGTAGCACTAGTAGACTTAAAGAAAAGAGGGCCTCGATTCATCTTAGCACTTTTAAATAGGAAACACCAAATCTTCATGTGCCACATTCTTAGCTTTACCGATCAACATCCACGCTTATCGGAGGCGGACACGGAAAATTGAGGCGCAAGTACCAAATAAGGAAGATTAGGTTCCACATGAATAGTCTCCAAAGGCCAGCCCCGCAATATTGCATTGAAACAATGACAAAATGACATTTCGCATCTAGTACGTAGCTCATATCCGGTGGCGCATTCTTCTATGATACAATTATAGCGAAGGGTATATCAAAAACAGTGCGATCTAAAAGTTGCTCAGAGGGAAGAATAAAGCCTGGTTGGGAGAGAAATAGGGAAAAACAAAGTTATCTGTCTTACCTTTCATCTATGATCTTTGCGATTATGTGATCCGTCCTTTTCGTGGCCCGAACGACTACCTCCTGGTATATTACCCCGGTTGGTAGATTTAGACTGCTTGAAACAAAGGAATTCTCTTTGTGTTGACCGCCGTGTTTCCGCTAGCGTCCTTTTCACACCATCAAGATTAACTTGGAAATTTTCATCTCCAGGTCGCCGGTGATAAGCCTGGGAGATCTTATTATACAGGTTTGAAAGCTTTTCTGTTGCATTCGAGGTAACATGTTTGCCGAGCGTCTGATGCATGAATTCGATCTCAAGTGTTGCCTGATTAGAGTGGTTAAGGAACTCTAGGTACAAAACCAGATGCTTGAACGTCTGAACCTACCCGGAGCATACCGCCCATGCCGAATCGTTTAATTTGACGGAAACACCGTAACCCCTCGTCTGCTAGCTGATCTACGAGTCTGTTCATCGTCCTTTCAAGTAAGGATTCCGCCACGCTGCATATCTGTGCGTGGATGCCGACCAAGGTTGTAAGAACTTCATACATATATGGTCGAACCTCTAAAACGAGACAAATTCAACACGGGCTCCCATTAGTCTCCGTTAAGCACAAATGAACAAGAGCATAAACTGACCTGTCGGCTGCGGCGTCTCGTACCAATCCATTGCAGGATCCAGGATGCCGTTCCGCATGACTGCCTCCAGTGCTTCCGATTTGGGATTGACATATGCGTCAAAGAGTGTTTTATTAAGTTCTTTAACCACAATCATTAATGTCTAGGTGCCAAGATGATTAGCCTTCACTAGATTTGACTCATAGTGGGAGATAATCGATCTCCTACTGACATTTTACCCACCTGTCTGTCTTGCATCAATGAAGTGCCAAAGGCGGCCTCCAACTGGTCTAACATGCTCGGGATCAACACATCAGCCAGGTATTCAAAGTTCGATACCACGAGCAGCAGGCGGATATCCTATGATTCGGAACGGGACACAGTAAAAGGAGTTCAAAAGTGCAATAAAATGAAATGATTCCGGAATGGGTTAATCCAGTATCATCGCATAAATGTGAGGGGCTCACGCCGTCGGAAAGATCGAATAGATCCAGATGATTGGTTCCAGATGTCTCCGCTTTGGCAAGAATACTCCCCGTAACGATAGGCGACTCATCGGACGCTAACAAAACCAGACCATCCAAGAAGGCATATAGCGCATCGAGAAATCCTTTCGTGATCCTAGTGACGAACACCTGCGGAATAGCATTTTGCTTGACAGGTTTAGACAACGATACCGATGATGACATGTCAACTCCACCCGCGATTTTGAATGCAGCAGTCGTAAGATGTCGCTGAAATTGTTCCATATGCGAAAGATGCTGGGTGATATGTTGATTCGAAGCATCTGCTCTCCACCCTTCTAGATGATAGAATAGATTGGCGTCTGATCATACAGGGGTTAGAACAGTGGCCAATCAGGCTAGAGGATCCACACCTCTTAGCCATACGTGCATGAGAATATCAATGAATCTCCATTTGACACTCTCCAATAAGCTCCTTAGGCTAGAGGAAACTTCGGAGGAGATATCCATGCCATTGATGTCATTTACATTGTCTTGTATCTCCCCTGATAGTTTCATAAGATGATGAGCAGTCGCAATGGAATGGACATTCATTGGAAGCATAGGTGGCACATTCTTGTTCGGCCCAGCGGAAAGCATGACCACGATGTCAGACAAATGGAAGAACTCCGATATCAGTGAAATGTAGAGTCGGACACAGTCAAGTACCATGGTACGGCATTGAGTCGGGCTTCGCCTACTTCCTGACGACAACGACTTAATGACAAGACAAAGACATGATCAGGTGCGGATGGACTGTGTTGTTGGAAACTCGGCACTCACCTTTTTGTATTTTCCGTCTGCGAAATTCTTGGAAATCTTCCAAAAATTGGGCAACGACGAAAGAAGCACTTCAGAAATATTTTTGACGAGGTCAAATACGGCCTGCCACACAGGTTCTCCCTCGGATTGCCCTGAAGTATCTGTGAGAACAAGGAAGTAAATAGGCAGGGAATAAGTTGTCTACCAAGATTCACTTCGTATTGCTTATCTTCAAGCCTGAGAACAGCGGCACGTAGGGCCAACATGCTCGTCAGCTCCGAATCTTCCGTCCTCGACCTATCAAGTGCGGCTATTGGAAGTCAGAAATTGTACCATGTAAGTGCAGAAAACAAATAACCTTGAACGATGACTTTCGCCTTCTGATAGGTCTTGTTCATTTGTTCCATGATTTGCTTGTGCTGACTATCAAAATAGGTCCATAGAGGCTCATCATTTCCCTGCAGTTCTAGTAGGATTCTCGATGAACGAAAGTCAATACATACTACGCTTCTGTAGTTATGTGAGCGAGAATGAAACTTACTCAAGGGTTTTCTCTTGCTCTTCGAAACTTCTACTCGAGTCTTGTATTTGTGCACTCAAGACTTGCCGCATTTCGCCCATCGCTTTCTCCACGCTAATCCACACTTTTTCTAAAACCTTCTTCTGCTGCTGCTCGGTCGACGATGAAGCTGCGCTGTCTTTGGACATGCGTACGGAAAGTAGTTGATTTGAGCGTGACTCGAGCATATATTTTCCCTTTTTGTAGTCTCGCATGGCAACGTCATAGCGTCCCTGTCGACATAAATGAGACTGATATGCTGATATTTGAAAAGAACAACCCACAGCCTCAACTGACTCGATGATGAAACTGGGAAGATTGAAGAAAAATTTCGACCTCTCGAATACTCCTAACGTTGTCCGCAATTTCTGTGCTCTCGACGCATTCTCTAATACAGGTAAAAATACCTGGTTCGCTTTTTGCGCAGCCTCTGTTGAAACAAGACTGACAATTGTTAGAACTAACATTGATTCTTGGCTCACGTTTCAAATGATCTCGAAGAGGCTTTGAGGCATAGTCTGTCTGAGAAGCTAGGATGCCCTCTTTCATTTCGGTATGGATAGCTGAAATACCGAAGATGACCATGAACCATTGATCTCTTGGACAGGAGACAAGCAATTCACCATCAGTTGAAGCCTTGACAGCAACAAATCTATCGAAATTATCCTCCACGAGAATCCGAATAGCTTCTGATCGAGCATCAATAGATCGCTGCAAGCGTCCAATGCCTGCAGTCAAATCTTGATAGGTCGCATTTGGATGTATAGCAGAGAGAAACGCCTTCGGGTCGAAGGATTTTGATGTGATCAAAATGGCGGCCTCTATCAGTCGACTAAGTGAGTGTACTCTGTAGCTGAAAATGTCTACGTTGCATACGCACTGGACTCCATATCTAAATCCTTGATACTAGGTCGGTCACACATCAACGCCTGGATTTCTGCGTGAGACCACGAAAAGCATACTTGATAGCGGCACCCAGACCCAACGGATCCCCATCTCCTTCAGTCAAACCTGACGGATTCATTATTGCCCCTGCAACCGAGTCTTCAAGATCATGATCAATGTCCTCCCATTTCCTACGAGTCTCTGGAAATTAGCAAAGAGGCTTGACTCCTCAGTTTGAAGGAACGCGTACGTAGGGCTCAGAGAACTAATTCTGTATGTTTTCAGGAGTGTAGCTTCGTCAATGTCAAAGTTGAGCAGAGGCATTGTTGTAGTCTCAGCCCTGTCCTAATGAAATGAAATTCAGGGTGATTGACGATGTTTTCTCTTGTTTATATAGTTACATCGCCACTGCCGTAAGATTGGAACATGCCTAAAGTTTTGAGGGCCCTGTCATGAAACATGATTGTATGATAATTTCAGACAACGGATATCAGGGAACAGAAGTATTATCAGTAGTTGGTATTTGAATGGTTCTGCCAAAGTTTTCCAAATGCCAGATTTAAGATTCCAACAAAGCACGCTCCTCTTAGGTGAATGTTAGCTTAGACAAGTAGGACGGTATTAAAGATGTAATCCCAAATCTTGCCTGTCAAGTGAAGAAATTACAAGGACCAAGTTTAAAGGATGAATATACGTACTGGTAACACCAAAACCAAGTTCGAAGTTCTTGTAATGGTGAGCTAAATGGTATTTCTTCATCTCACGCATGTAGGCCGGGAGCTTGGTATGATGGAGGCTGTGAGCCCAGGTCAGAGCTCGAAGAGAAATTAAGGGAAGGAATATTGCTTACGCATAATGCATACAATCGTAAAAGATATCTGAAAAGTCAATTTAGATCCACTAGGTGTGGGGTGCTAATGCTCTCAGCTCTCACAGAACGTAAATGATCCCGCGATGATCCCATTAGCAATAGCAACCGGGAACAAGATGTAGGCCAACTGAGTAAATGGCAGTTGTAATGTAAAGAACAAAGCAGGTGGCATCACAAGACGAAGCCTACAAGTGTAGATTAGCAAACGCAGAATACCTCAAATGGTTTCATCTCTCACCGATCCATGGGTAGATAGTGATGTATGCCGTGCATTAAGAAGTGCAAAGTGATGAATATCGGAGTATCAGGTAACATCTCATCGACATGGAACAAGAACCTATGGAGCGTATACTCCAGTATGGTCCATATTACATTTCCAACGAAGAAGCATGCAATTGTCTTGATATAAGACTCGAAAGGAATGACTGAAACATATCTCGTGGGAAGGATTGGATTGGCCCAGAAGTCGGGGAGGGGGCCAGCAAATTGAAAGACGGAACGAAGGAACAAGTATGCAGCGATCGGTCCCCAGAACAAAGGGACGACATACCACACGGTACGAGTGAACATCTGCCGAAAGGTTGGAATGGTTCTGGCCAGCAAGACTAGATATTTGAACTACCTCGAGAAAGTCTGGGCCGAACAGACGTGCTGGCTCTGAAAGATGGCGAGGCTGATGCACTTGTTTGAGATAGTATGATTTACTACATTACACGTCAGTCGATGCCAAGATACAGAACTAACGAGGGCACCTGAAGTTCGACTCCCAGACTTGTCTCAATAGTGGTTTTCTTAAATCAAGAAATTCATTCTGCTCATAATCTTTCGCTGAGTCGGTGTCCTCAGGATAGAAGTCATCTGTCGCCTCCCAATCTATAGGTAGTTCAGCGCCCTAGTCAGAACAATGCCTCATTAAAAGCCTACGCACCATCACGCACAGTTGTAGCATCAGTTCCTAAGCGTCCGATGATATACTCCTCCAGCATTTCATAAGCCGAATCGGAGTGCTTGTGTTCCATCATATCCTCCATAATCTCCTCAACGTCCCTTCCTGCAAACTCCAAGATAACGTCATCTCCCCCAGGGTGGTCCTTCAGGAAACTTGTAATATCATAGACTTTCCCCCTCCTCGAGACCCAACAGCTACCAGAGTTTTTGTGCGTCTCAACATCTTCGTGCGTATAAATTCGAACCCGCTGAGAGACTCCTCCCATTGCTGGAATCAGTTCTGGTATTAGATAAACAGGGAGGGCTGAGAGTAGAAAGTGGACAGATTTGTATTTAATTTTCGGCGTCTAGCCGGCACGTGATACCATACCTCAGGCTGTCAGCTGTCAGTCTATCTCTCACATATCTCTCACATATCACTCTTGTCTAGTGCCTCTTTCACAACAGTCATACATATCTTAGTAGGAGGTCATCAATTGAGAAAGGAGGCTTGATCAGGGGAGAACTTGACAAGGCTTAGAGAGAGAGAAAACTTAGTAAGAAGGATTTAGTAGTTTTGGCTGACTTATAACTTAGACAGACAGATTTCTCTTTCCTTCAACAAAGTAAATAGATTTGTTATGAAGTTCCAGTCAAAAATATAACAAACACAAGCACTAACTTATAAAAAGAGAAGCTAAGGATAATGAGACAAGAAAGAGATGCAGTGATTCGAGATGAATAAGCAAATATATTTGAGAGTCACTAGGACCAGAAGAAAAGAAACTAAGTAGATGGAACAATGAGACTTACTGAGGACATACCTAGGACCAGAAGAAAAGAAA
>Ga0157368_1001364_pt1 | contig 10293 bp, 9 predicted proteins | sample AttbisABBM3_FD_113146 | JGI IMG/M metagenome (GOLD analysis project Ga0157368, IMG submission 113146) | Fungus gardens microbial communities from leaf cutter ant in Botucatu, State of São Paulo, Brazil - Atta bisphaerica ABBM3 | ecosystem: Host-associated > Fungi > Mycelium > Unclassified ...
CCAGTTGGTGCCCTACGCCACGGCGATGCTGGTTTCCATGCCGGCGCTGGTCACCACCCTGCTGGTGGCCATCTATGGCAAGGGCCTGTTCCGCCTGGTACCCATCCTCGCCGGGGTGTTCGTCGGCTATGCCCTGGCCTTCGGCTTCGGCATCGTCCATACCGAGAGCATAGGCGCCGCGCCCTGGCTGGCGATCCCGGCCTTCGTCGCGCCGGAATTCCACTGGGGCGCCATCCTGTTCATGGTCCCGGTGGCCCTGGCGCCGGCCATCGAGCACGTCGGCGGGGTGATCGCCATCGGCGGGGTGACCGGCAAGAACTACCTCAAGCAACCCGGCCTGCACCGCACCCTGCTGGGTGACGGCCTGGCGACCTCGTCCGCCGGTCTGTTCGGCGGGCCGCCCAACACCACCTACGCCGAGGTGACCGGCGCGGTGATGCTGACCAAGAACCATAATCCCAGGGTCATGCTGTGGGCAGCAGGCTTCGCCATGGTGCTGGCCTTCGTCGGCAAATTCGGCGCCGCGCTGCAAACCATCCCGGTACCGGTCATGGGTGGCATCCTCTGCCTGCTGTTCGGCTCCATCGCGGTGGTGGGCCTGAACATCCTGATCCGCCACCAGGTGGATCTCGCCGAGGCGCGCAACCTGGTGATCGTCTCGGTGACCCTGGTGTTCGGCATCGGCGGTATCGTCTTCGGCAACGGCGAGATCGGCCTCAAGGGCATCTCCCTCTGCGGCCTGATCGCCATCGGTCTCAACCTGGTGTTGCCGGGGCATAACGCCTGGAAGAAGGACGCCGAGCCACCAGAGCGTCCGTTGCTCTGACGACTCGCTAGCCCAGGATGCCTGGTCTAAGCCGGCATCCTGGGCTGTTCGATGGGCCGTGGCGGCAGCTCCGCTACTTCTTCGCAGAGCTCGACCAAGGCCTGCACCCAGGCCGGGTGGTCGTTGACGCAGGGAATCAGCACCAGCTCCTGGCCACCGGCCTCGATGAATTGCTCGCGACCGCGATCGCCGATCTCTTCCAGCGTCTCGATGCAGTCGGCGACGAAGGCCGGGCACATCACCAGCAGCCGCTTGACCCCGGCCTTGGCCAGCTCGTCCAGTCGCGCCTCGGTATAGGGCTCGATCCACTTGTCCTTGCCCAGCCGTGACTGGAAGGACACCGACCATTTCCCATCTGGAATGCCCAGGCGCCTGGCCAGCAGTTCGGCGGTACGCTGGCACTGGCTGCGATAGCACACGGCCAGGGCCTTGGCGCTGACCTTGCTGCTGTCGGGTGCGCGCAGGTCATGGCTGCGGTCCTTCACCAACTTGCGGATGTGGCGCTCGGGCAGACCGTGGAAGGACAGCAGCAGATGATCGTAGGGCTCGTGCAAATAGGGCTCGACGCTGGCCGCCAGCGCCGCCTGGTATTCCGGGCGGTCGTAGAAGGGCGGCAGGATCTTCAGCGTCAGCGGCAGCTGATGGGCCTCGATGACGCGCCGCGCCTCGACGATGGCGGTGGTGGTGGTACTGTCGGCGAATTGCGGATAGAGCGGTGCGTAGGTCACCTCACGGATACCCTGGCTGGCCAGGCGTTGGAGCACCGACTCCACCGAGGGCTCGCCGTATCTCATGCACAGCTCGACCGGACCGTGCGGCCAATGCGGCCGTACCGCCTCTTGCAGGCGGCGACTGAGCACGATCAGCGGAGAGCCGTCGTCCCACCAGATCGACTCATAGGCCTCGGCCGAGGCCGCGGGTCGCTTGATCAGCACCAGCGAGACCAGCAGCCGACGCAACGGCCAGGGCAGGTCGACCACATAGGGGTCCATCAGGAACTGGTTCAGATAGCGCTTCACGTCGGGGACGTGGGGCGAATCGGGCGAACCCAGGTTGGCGAGCAGCAGAGCGTTGGCAGTCATCGTGAATCCTTGGCAGCGAGCAGATTGGCCAGGGCCACATCCAGCTCGGGATAGCGAAAGACATACCCGACCGCGAGCAGGCGCTCGGGGCGGGCGCGCTGACCACCCAGCAGCAGGATGGACAGTTCTCCCATCAGACGCAGGGCGAAGGCGGGAACCAGCAGCCGCGCCGGACGCCGCAAGGCCCGACCCAGCGCTGCGGTGAAGTCGCGGTTGCGCACGGGCTGGGGAGCACAGAGATTATAGGGACCCTGGGCATCGCTGCGGTTGAGAAGAAAATCGATGGCCCCGATTTGATCCTGCAAATGAATCCACGGCATCCATTGGCGTCCATTGCCCAGGCGTGCGCCCAGGCCGAAGCGGAACGGCGGCAAGAGACGCAGCAGGAAGCCGTCGTCGGCGGCCAGCACCAATCCGGTACGCAGGTTGACCACGCGGATACCCAGCGCCTCGGCCTCGTTGGCCATCTGCTCCCAGGCCAGGCACAGCTCGCCGGCGAAGTCGGGACCCGCCAGGTTGTCGGTCTCGCTCACCGGTTTTTCGCCACTGTCGCCATAGAACCCCGTCGCCGAGCCGGAGAGCAGTACCGCGGGTCTTTGGCTACGGCCGCGCAGCCATTCGATCAGCCGCTCGGTGGTGCCGATCCGGCTCCGCCAGAGTTCGGCCTTGCGCGCCCGCGTCCAGGGCTTGTCGGCGATGGGCGCCCCGGCCAAGTTGACCACGGCATCCAGTTGCTCGTTATCCAGCGCCTCCAGTTGGGCGATGCCGCGCACCTGTGGCCCACACTCCTTCATGACCCGCGCCGGATCGCGGCTGAGTACGGTGAGTTGGTGTCCGGCAGCCGTCCAGTGGTGGCACAGGGCGCGGCCGATGAGTCCGGTGCCGCCCGTCAGCAGGATATGCATATTGTCACTTCCTTCTCGTAATGCCCCGCCGCTCATAGGCAACTGAACGAAGGGATGAGGATTGTTTGGTATGGTCGTGGGTCGAAAGATCCAAGACGGTTGCCAGTCGTAGCCGTAGAGCCCTTGCACGGGTAAACGTTCGACAAGGGCGATTCGTTAGACAAGTGAGGTCCATCATGACTGCCCCTATCGCCATCGTTGGCGCAGGAATAGCCGGACTTTCCGCTGCCCAGACGCTGATTCGCGCCGGGCAGCAGGTCCAGATCTTCGACAAGAGCCGTGGCAGCGGCGGCCGCATGGCCAGCAAGCGCAGCGAAGCCGGCGCCCTCGATCTGGGCGCCCAGTATTTCACGGCGCGCGATCGCCGCTTCATCGACGCCCTCAACGAATGGCGGCGCGCCGGTTGCGTCGCCGAATGGAATCCGCTGCTCTATCAGTATCGCGACGGCCGCTTGAGTCCCTCCCAGGACGAACAGCCGCGCTGGGTCGGGGTGCCGCGCATGAGCGCCATCACCCGGCATCTGGTAGCTGACCTGCCCGTCACCTTCGATTGCCGCATCACCGAGGTCTTCCGCGGTGCGCGCCACTGGCACCTGCTGGATGCCAGCGGCGAGACCCATGGCCCCTTCGCCCAGGTGATCATCGCCGTGCCGGCTCCCCAGGCCACCGCGCTGTTGGCCAGCGTGCCCAAGCTGGCGGCGACCGTGGCGGGGGTCGGCATGGAGCCAACCTGGTCGGTGGCCCTGGCCTTTGCCACGCCCCTGCAGACACCGGTGGAAGGCTGCTTCGTGCAGGGCAGCGAACTGGACTGGCTGGCGCGCAACCGCTGCAAGCCCGGGCGCGACGCCACCCTCGATACCTGGGTGCTGCATGCCACCAGCGCCTGGAGCAAGGCACACATCGATGCCGCCAAGGAGGAAGTCATCGAGCGCCTGCACGGTGCCTTCGCCGAGTTGATCGGCTGTCCGCTGCCGGCCCCGAGCTTCACCCTGGCGCACCGCTGGCTCTACGCCCGTCCGGCGCATCCTCATCAATGGGGCGCCCTGGCCGACCCCGACATGGGCGTCTTCGCCTGTGGCGACTGGTGCTCCAGCGGGCGGGTGGAAGGTGCCTGGTTGAGTGGCCATGAGGCGGCGCAACAACTCCTGAGCAGTCTGGAATAAACGACGAAGCGCACGCCGTCTGTAACCTGTGGCGAATCTTTTGGTGTAAGCCCCTGTCGAAAGTTTCACTAAACTTGTACAAGAATCCAAACTTTGTACAAGAAATACACGACAGGGGACCTCCATGCCCAATACCTCTCCTTCCAGCTTGCCCCGTCCGCGCCTGGGTATCAGTGCCTGCCTACTGGGTGACGAAGTTCGCTACAACGGCGGGCACAAGGAGTCCCGTCTCTGCAGCCAGACCTTCGCCGAGCACTTCGATTTCGTGCGAGTCTGCCCGGAAATGGCGGTTGGCCTGGGTACGCCGCGCGAACCCATCCGGCTGGTGGGCGACTCCCAGGCACCGCGCGCGGTCGGCACCGTCGATCCCGCTCTCGACGTGACGGCCGCGCTCACCGGTTATGGCGAGAAAATGGCGGCCGAACTCAACGACCTGTCCGGCTTCATCTTCATGCAAAAATCGCCGTCCTGCGGCATGGAAAGGGTCAAGGTCTATCATGCCAATGGTCAGGGCAGCGAGAGTGATGGCCGCGGGCTCTTCGCCGCGGCCATCATGCGTCTACGACCGGATCTGCCGGTGGAAGAAGCCGGGCGGCTCAACGATCCGGTGTTGCGGGAAAATTTCGTCACTCGCGTCTTCGCCCATGCCCATTGGTTACAACTGAGGCAACAAGGCCTGACGCCGCGGGCATTGCTGTCCTATCATTCCCGTTACAAGTATCAGCTCATGGCCCACGATCCGCACCGGGCACGGGCGTTGGGCCAGTTGGTCGGCAGCCTCGGCCAACGCAACCTGGACGAGTTGGGGCAGGAGTATTTCAGTGGCCTGATGGCTGCGCTGAGGAAGTGCGCGACCCGTGGCACCCACTGCAATGTGCTCTATCATCTGTTTGGTTACCTGCGCCGGGTATTGAGCGAAAGTGAGAAACAGGAGATGCAGCAGCTGATCGAGCAGTACCACGCAGGAATTGTCCCGCTGGTCGTCCCGCTGACGCTGCTCAAGCATCACTTCCGCCAGCATCCGGATCGTTACGTGAACGAGCAGGCCTACTTACAACCGCATCCTGAACGTTTGAGTCTGCGCAATGCTATCTAGTGCTACGCCCTTGTCTTCGCCGCCTGGCAGTGAAGATCAGGACCTCGATTCCGTCCTTAACGAAGGGTGGTTGCCCATTCGCGAAATCGCTCGGCGTACCGGGGTGAATGCCGTGACCCTAAGGGCCTGGGAGCGCCGCTATGGCCTGTTGATACCCAAGCGCACGCCCAAGGGGCATCGGCTGTACAGCGAGGCCCATGTGGTCCGGGTGCAGCAGATCCTTGCCTGGATCGCCCGCGGCGTGGCGGTCAGCCAGGTCAAGGGCTTGCTCGACGAACAACGCCCGGCGGTGGTGCCGAGCGACACTCCCTGGCAGAGCATTCACCAGGAGATGATGGACGCCATCGGCCGCCTGGCCTCGCGCGCCCTGGACGAAGCCTACAACCGGGCCGCCTCGCTCTATCCACCGCGCATATTGCTGGACCAGTTGCTGTCGCCACTCTTGCGGGAGCTGGAACGTCTCTGCCAGGCCACCGACGACGGCCGCTTGCAACAGGTGTTCTTCCACTCCTGGCTGCGCAGCAAGCTGGGCGCCCGCATCTACCACAGCCAGCACAGTTTGCGTGGCGCCCCCCTGGTACTGCTGAACCTCGACGATACGCCGATGAACGTCTCGCTCTGGCTGTGCGCCTGGCTGATCAGTGCCGCGGATTGCCCGGTCGAGCTGGTGGAGTGGTCGATCCCGGCCGCCAATCTGGATCGCCTGGTCGAACAGCTCGATCCCCGCGCCTTAGTCCTGTGCCGCGACAGTCGTCCCGACAGCGAGCTGCGTCGCCAGCTACAGGCCTTTGCCAATCGGCATTCCCGCCCCTGCCTGACCCTGGGCGCCCTGGGTGAGTCGCTGACCGCCGATGCCGCTCCAGCGCGCAGTCCAGGCGAAGCCTTCGATCGGCTGCAGAGCGCCGGCCTGTTGCGTCAGGAACGCTATGCATGAGTCAGCTCGTCTGGTTTCGTACCGACCTGCGCCTGCATGACCACCCCGCTCTCCACGCCGCCGCCGAACGCGGACCGGTAACCGCCGTCTTCCTGCTGAGCCCTGCGCAGTGGCAGCAACACGACGAGGCGGCGGTCAAGGTCGATTTCTGGCTGCGCAATCTCGCCGAACTGGGCAAGACGCTGCAGGCCCTGGGCATTCCGTTGCTGATCCGCACCGCGGAGCGCTGGGAGCAAGCCCCTCGGGTACTGCTCGATCTGGCCAGGGACTTGCGCCTCGACCATCTGCATTTCAACGACGAATACGGCCTGAACGAGACTGCGCGCGACGAGGCCGTGGCGCAGGCCTGGGCCGAGGCGGGCCTGGTGGTACACCGCTACCTGGACCAGACCCTGTTCGCCCCGGGCACGGTGCTGACCAAGAGCGGCGGCTATTTCAAGGTTTTCGGCCAATTCAAGAAGACCTGCCTCGGTCGCCTGGAGACGGGCCTGCCCACTCCGCTGCCGCCGCCACCCAAGCAAAAGGCACCCAGCACGCCGGCCGACGCCCTGCCGGAACGTATCGACGGCTTTGCGGCGACCGCTGCCGAGGTGCAAAGGCTGTGGCCCGCCGGCGAAACGGTGGCCCGCGAACGCCTGCAAGCCTTCATCCGCGACGACCTGGACAGCTATCACGAGGCGCGTGACCTCCCTGCCGAGCCCGGCACCAGCCAGCTATCGGCCTATCTGAATGCAGGGGTGCTGTCGCCGCGCCAGTGCCTGCTGGCAGCCGTCCAGGCCAACGAGGGCCAGCTCAGCGGTGGCAGCCAGGGAGCCAGCACCTGGATCACCGAATTGCTGTGGCGGGAGTTCTATCGCCATGTGCTGGTGGGCTACCCCTGGGTCTCGCGCCATCAGCCTTTCAATCGAGAGCTGAACGCCCTGCCCTGGCGTGACGACCCCGAGGGCCTGGCGGCCTGGCAGCAGGGACGCACCGGTTTTCCCATCATCGATGCGGCCATGCGGCAGTTGTTGCAGACCGGCTGGATGCACAACCGGATGCGCATGCTGACGGCCATGTTCCTTTGCAAGAATCTGCTGATCGACTGGCGTGAAGGCGAGCGCTGGTTCATGCGCCACCTCATCGATGGCGACCTGGCCTCCAACAATGGCGGCTGGCAGTGGAGCGCCTCCACCGGTACCGATTCGGTGCCCTACTTCCGGGTGTTCAATCCCCATACCCAGGCGCTGAAGATCGATGCGCGCGGTGACTATGTACGCGCCTGGGTGCCGGAGCTGGCCGACCTCAAGGGCAAGGCGATACATACGCCCGGGGCACGCTACCTGACGCCTCTGGTGGACCTGGGCGAAAGTCGCCAGCGCACCCTGGCGACCTACCGCGGCCTGGCGCGGCGGACGGAAACGAAAAAGCCGGACTAGGTCCGGCTTTTTCGACAGCGGGCACTCTTAAAGGCTGTGGCTGTAGAACAGCGCATAGGACTCGATACCATCGTTGGGCTGCTTGATGCCTGCGTTGGAGTAGTGAGTCGCGCGAATGCCGACGCGCTGGGTTTCGCCGAACTTCAGGCCCAGACCGACACGGTCCTCGAAATTGAAGGCTGAACCCAGATCCTGCTCGCCTACCCGGGTGCTGGAGAACAGTGCGACGCCAATGCCGGCCTCGACGAAGGGCTTCACGTACCCCTTGCCGAACTCATAGACGAACACCGGCGCGAAGGACAGCGACTGCTCACCAGAGGAATAGCCGCTCTCGCCTTCCCAGTAGGTGTAACCCGCATCCCAGTAACCGGTCAGACGGCCCACGGAGCTTTCCCACCAGCTCTTGTCCCAGCCCCAGCCGGCACCGAGGCGATAGGTCATACCGTTCTGGCTGGTCGCCCCGACCGCGCCGGTGAGTTCCACGGCCTGTGCCGACGCCACGCCGCCCAGCGAAAGCGCGGTGGCCACTGCAAGGGAAAGCAATTTGTTCATGAGAGTGCCCTTATGAATGTTTCTAGTTTTTACGAACTGCCAGCATTGACCATTAAGTCGTGAAGGTGTTCACAAGCTTGAACATTTTTACCTACAAGGTCGGATGCTAGTCGCTGGACGAATATTTGGCGAGCGAAACCCTGACAGAAAGTCAGACGAACGCCTTTACCTCAGCACCCGCCGGCCACAGCTGGGGCAGTACCGCCGCCAGGGCGGCGGGATCGCCCGAGGTCCAGAAGAGGGTCGGACCGGCAGAACCCGTCGCCAGGCAATGGTTCGCTGTCAACAGACTACACAGTCGCCGCGCCACGGCGGCGCCGGTATCTACCAGGATGACCTCCGGCGGCAGCAATTCGGCCAACAACGGACGCAGGAAGGGGTAGTGGGTGCAACCCAGGATCAAGGTATCGCAATCCGCCGCCAGCAGCGGCTCGAGAAAGCCCTGCAGCAAGCGCCGGGTCTCGGGCCCCTGTAGATCGCCGCGTTCGACCTGCTCCACCAGTCCCGGGCAGGGCTGGGTCAGGACCTGGACGCCCGCGGCGAATCTATCCAGCAAGGCCGCGAACTTGGCGCTCTGCAGCGTACCGGTGGTCGCCAGCACGCCCACCACACCATTGCGCGTGGCGGCCGCCGCCGGCTTCACCGCCGGTTCCATGCCGACGATGGGCCAGTCGGGATAGCGCTCACGCAGATCGGCCACCGCCGCCACCGTCGCGGTGTTGCAGGCCACCACCAGCGCCTTGGCACCCTGCTCGCGCAGCCGCGCCGCGATCACCTGGCAGCGCTCGCGGATATAGGCCGGGGTCTTTTCGCCATAGGGGATATGGCCGCAATCGGCCACGTAGTGCAGGGTTTCCGCCGGCAACAGTTGGCGGATTTCAGCCAGCACCGACAGGCCGCCGACGCCGGAATCGAAGACCCCGATCGGCGCCTCGTCAGCCATGGCGCACGCCGCACACCGGACAGCCCGGATCACGCCTGACCCGCAATTCGCGGAAGCGACTGCCCGCTGCATCCACCAGCAGCAGGCGGCCCACCAAGGGCTCGCCGAACCCGGCCAGCAGCTTCAGCGCCTCGAGCGCCTGCAGACTGCCGACCAAGCCGACCACCGGCCCGAGCACCCCCGCCTCGCTGCAGCTGAGTTCGGCTTCGCTGCCCTCGCCATAGAGGCAGTGGTAGCAGGGGCTGTCGGCCCGGCGGGGATCGAAGACGCTGAGTTGGCCTTCCAGGCGGATGGCCGCACCACTCACCAGGGGGCGACCGGTGGCGACACAGGCGGCATTCACCGCGGCGCGGGTGGTGAAGTTGTCGGAGCAATCCAGCACCAGATCGACCGCGGCGACCCGCGCCGCCAGGCTGTCAGCGTCCAGCACCTCGCGCAGCGGTACCAGGCGCACCTCGGGATTGAGCGCCCCGAGGCGTTGCAGGGCCGAATCCACCTTGGCCTGGCCGATCAGGCTTTCGTCGTGCAGCACCTGGCGTTGCAGATTGCTCAGGTCGACCTGGTCGAAGTCGGCCAGGTGCAGCTCACCGACACCGGCGGCTGCCAGGTAGAGCGCCACCGGCGAGCCCAAACCGCCGAGACCGACGATGAGCACCTTGGCCTGCTTGAGTTTCAGCTGTCCGGCGATGTCCACCTGGGCGAGCAGGATCTGCCGGCTGTAACGCAGCAGTTCGCCGTCGCTCAGCATGGCCAACGGCCTCCGCTGATCCGCTCGTGACCGCCCAGGTCGCGCCGACTCTCGACCGCGCTGAAGCCCTGGCGCACCAGCAGCTCGCGCACCTCGGCGGCCTGCTCGAAGCCATGCTCCAGCCACAGCCAGCCACCGGATTGCAGGTGGGCGGGCGCCGCCGCGACCAATTCGCGGATGTCGTCCAGGCCATCGGGGCCGGCGACCAGGGCGCTGCGCGGCTCGAAGCGGACATCGCCCTCGTCCAGATGACTATCGCTGCCGGCGATATAGGGCGGGTTACTGACGATCAGCGTGAAACGCTCTCCGGCCAAGGCGGCGAACCAGTGGCTCGGGGCGAATTCGACATTGCCCAGGCGCAGCCGCGCGGCATTGCGCTGGGCCAGCGCCACCGCGGCCGGAATACGATCCACGCCGGTCACCTGCCAACGTGGCCGCTCGTGGGCCAGGGCCAGGGCGATGGCCCCGGTGCCGGTGCCCAGGTCCAGTACCCGCGCGTCTTCGGCCAAGGGCAGTGCCAGCGCGGTTTCCACCAGGACCTCGGTATCGGGACGAGGAATCAGGGTGTCGGGACTCACTTCCAGATCCAGCGACCAGAAGCCCTGCTGCCCGAGGATGTAGGCCAC
>Ga0157368_1001365_pt1 | contig 10293 bp, 5 predicted proteins | sample AttbisABBM3_FD_113146 | JGI IMG/M metagenome (GOLD analysis project Ga0157368, IMG submission 113146) | Fungus gardens microbial communities from leaf cutter ant in Botucatu, State of São Paulo, Brazil - Atta bisphaerica ABBM3 | ecosystem: Host-associated > Fungi > Mycelium > Unclassified ...
CCCTATTATCTGAAGTTGCGACCACACAGCAGACAGACAGTGTAGCACATAAGCTGAAGCCAAGGTCATTCCACAAGTCTGCTCATCTCCGAGTTCATCCTGCAGACTTCCACCCCAGTGTGAACCGTGCCTGACATCTAGGTATTACTTATTAATAAACTTAGGTTTTTCTAGAGTTGTAATATCTGCTAAATCACTGCAGTCTTTACCTAGTTATCTTAACAGTTTGTAGAGTTTAGTGGGGTTTAGTAGAGTCATTCAAGAAAGACTGTAGGGTCCAGCAGAAGTAGAGTACTAGCTAACAGAAGTGAAAACATTGTAGAGTTCAGTATAGTCAGAAGTAAAGAAACTTTGTATAAAGATAGGTTTCCTTACAAATTCTAAGTATATTGTGCTAGCTCTCAAATACATAACTCATCTCTAAAGAATTTTAAGAGAACAGAATAAAGTTCTTTGAAGGCAACAACTACTTTAAATACTTACAAAGTCCATTCCAATCAGACAGAATATCAGATAGAATACTTATTAATATAAATATAGAATGATAGAGCTAAATGGTTAGAAACCTTAATGGAGAGACCTCGAATATTGTAGAATGACAAGAGTTTATTAAGTAATAGTAGGAGAAAGTAGGTTATTATAATTATAAAAACACAACTAGGGATTTATTAGATTTTGTAGCAGGGTTGAAAAGGTCTATGAGGTTGACAATGGACATCAGCAATATTAATGACTTGATTTTTGGTAAGCTAGCAGATCTCTTTATAATATTGGCAACAATACATTTCTTCACTTTCTAGTAAAATAACTATCAGATTATTTTTGACTCAGACAAAAGTGTGACATAACATCATATATGACAGTCATACAAGTCATGAAGGCATGACATTAGTCACATAATCATGTGACACAGAGAAGGTGCTAGAACAGATGATATTATACAATATAGTAATAATATATTGGTCTTATGACAAGTATATATACTTTAGGGTAGGTTAGTTGTGATGTATGTACAGACCACAGTCTTTAGTATATAAAGTAAACTCAGAACTCTATTGAGTTCTTTTGTATTACTTAATACAAAATATAATCTCTGAAATATACAACTAGTATAATGAGTAGAGACATAGTATATAATTTTAAGCCAAAGGTTATCTGATATTCACATTCTGTGCATTCTAGATAAAGTATACTGTCAAGATTGTTGACGGTGGACTTCATTTTTATTTTCTCTTTTCACTTTATTTTTTCTATTTTTAGAACAATGTGGGTTAGGGTTTGTCTGTTATGCTGTCATATCAGTCACAAGTTGATGGTGTAGTCACAAGACTGATCACGAGACTTGGGAGAATTTAGTAGAAGATTCAAGAACAGATAACATCATACAACATGGACACTACATGTTGACCTCATGGACTACACATGGTTGTTTAGGGTAGGGTGCACAGTACTTAGCACGGACCACCTGTAGGACTATATAAGGTAGACTAGTTTGTAGAAGAGTTCTCTATCGAGTTCTCTTGTGTTACTCAATACAAGAGTTGTCTTATCACTTAACCCTTTGAGCTTTAAGTCATAACATATACCACTCATCTGTCTTTCAGGGATCTGCTACAAATCTCAGATATTAAGGTGTAAACTATATCTAACAAGTTTCTACAATGTTCTCTTTGTTATATAACTATATGACTATTATATATAATATCATGTCCAAATGAAGAAAAGAAAACTAAATAAAAATAAAAATAAAAATAAAAATAAGAAAGAAATTGAGTCTAATGTTAAAAACTCTAATATTTAACACTCTTGTGTTTGCTATAAGTTTGAGTCAGCTAAAGCATCAGTGCTGTAGAGAATTGCTACTGGAAATCTATTGGCATTGACTTCTGCATGAGTTGTTATATTTTCTAAGATGCTCTGTACAACTAGGTCAGCAACAGAGTCCTCAACTTCTATGTGGTTAGCCCAGGGCTGGGCTTCTATTCTTTCTATGTAGTTGATAGAGTTAAATCAATTGAAGACACTTTGGCCAGATGCTACAGAACTACCTCGGTCTCAGTAGTTTGTAGTTCTTAGCACAGATTGTGTCATTGTTGCTTTAGTGCTTACTTAATTTTTGTTCCCATCACTAAATCAGGTTCCACTCCCATTTACAGTAACCCAACCCTTTCATATAGATATATATAGATATATGGTAACTCTCCTCTCCTCTCTGCCATCAACATCAATACTAGTATTGTTAGATTGTGAAAGGCTTGGGTACCTGGTTCCTGAGTGCACATGCACATGTCACGGGATCTTTCTGTGATTCTTCGTTCAGTCCTTATTCTAATTCCGAAGCCGTGAGTATTCAAGGAATGATTGCCGCTCTCATGGTGACCAGGGCGCATAGCGACCAAGGGTAGTCAGCGGTGCAACTAGGTTGCATCTCGTTGGTTGGGACACCTTCCTCACAGCCAATTTCTCTCTACCTCCTCTCTCTCTCTCAACTCCCTTTTTTTTGTGCACCACGCGCGTTTCACTCTTGAAGCTGAACGATCAATTATCTTGGAACGTTAGACGCTCGTCATCAATGTTCTCTTTCCGACGCAAACCCAAAAAGCCTGAAGAACCTCCTCCAATCAGGGCATCTCCATCGTTACCAGACCTGAAAAACATGGTCCAAGGAGATATTCCTTGGCCTGAAGACCTTGTGAATATAGCCGCTATACGGAATCTCGAGGGAGATGAGGAAAGCGACCCCATTGCGTCCATGACCGAGACGACTCATGAAAGTAACGGAAGGTCGAGCGCCGTAAGCATTGTGCACCAAGGTGCGGCCCGAATATTTATTTTGATGGACCAGGAACCTGTATAAACTTCCATATCAGACTATTCTTCCTCGAGGGTTGGCGTACCGACGCAAAGTGTTGCTTCTTACACAGGAAAGATTATCCCAGCCGCGTACGGTACAAAAGCTCCAATCTCGTCGCTTTATATGTCTATGGCAACTCCATCCGAAGCACTCAATTCTATGAGGAAGAAGGAATGCGAAAGGAAGAAGATCAGGGGCTCAAGTGAGCTCCGTATTTCGCACAGAAAGACGAAAGTTCCCCCAACATTCAATATCATGGTAAGTTGCTTTCCTTGAAGTAACATCATTTCAATGTTCCGAGTCTTCAATAGGTTGTTGGAGGTAAAGGAACGGGGAAATCATCACTCCTACGACTTTTACTTGAGACAGCAGACATATCTCCTTCTGCCACGGAGGAGCAGCGCACCGCGCTCACAAAATTCCTGGGTGATTCCTCCAAACCCACCCACACAATTCAAAGCACATCTCTTGAGATATCCGAGAACAAGTTTGATAGGATTATGTTGTCGGTCATCGACACTCCGGGTCTAGATTTCCAGGAAGGTAAGGAGTTGAAACTAGAACGGCAAGTCAGTGCCATTTTAAGGCATGTCGATTCTCAGTATGCGGATACCATGAGTGAGGCAAGTATGAAACAAGCTGAAAAAGAGTTCGCCGGTTTCCTAAATCAGCATGCACATCAATTAGGAGTCGAAAGTCGTCCGTCAGCAAAAGGGAGATCAACACATCCATCTGTAAGAATTACCTTTCAACCTCTCTCCTGTGTTTTTCATCTTCGGAGCAGGTGCATCTACATGGTTGACCCGGCATCTATAATCTCAGCCAGAGCAAGACGTGCCCTCGATGTCACATCCCCAACAAGAATGCGCTCCGAAACAACCATTTCCAATATCCAGCCCCCTGAGTTGATTCCAGATACATCCTCGGGTGACGAATCAGACGAAGGCGAAGATGAAGGACCGCTAACGATGGCTCCAGCTGAAATTAAAGTCATTCGTCGGATATCCAATAAATCCAACGTCCTCCCAGTCATTGCACGCGCCGACTCGTTGACCGACGAGAAGTTGGCAGCCGCCAAGGAAGCTGGTATGCTCCATTTGTCGTTGACTCGTCGCGAACTATGAGATGACCTGAGTTACACATTGACAGTACTCCGAGGGTTGTATGATGCTGGGATCAACTTTGGTGTATTTGGCTCAGCTGCAAACTTTGCTCTGGACGAGACCGATTCCCGTAAAGATACAGCCAAGTTGACTAATGGTCCTAGATCCATGAGTGATCGTAAAGATCATGTAGCTACCATCTGGGATGTTCAGGATGAGGATGCTGAGGAAGGAGACGAAGGACAACAGTCTCGCGCAATTATCAAGCTTCGGCCCCCCATACATCCCAATATCTCTGGTTCGCAGAGGAGAGAACTACCCAGGGTGACTGAGGATGATAATCAGCCCATCATTCCAGACCCTGACAGTGTCGCCAATGTTCGTTTCTCGGCGCATACATTTGTAAATAGTGATTTCAGCCCCTGGCTACCCTTTGCGTTAATTATGCCTGAGGACAAGCGGAGCCGCCGACGTCAGAAACCTATGTCCAGCCCTGCTACACCCATTGATACCTCAACTGTTGTTCCTATAGCTACGTCGACTGGAGAGGACAAGAACTTCCAGGTGACAGAGAACGCGCTGCCAAAGGGATCACTCCAAGACCCTCCAGCAGACATGAAAGGCGTCTTTATCCGGAGGTTTAGGTGGGGAACAGTTGATTCACTCGATCCCAAGCACTGCGACTTTGCTGCACTGAGGACTGCAATTTTGTCCACCCATGTCAAGGTAGGATTTGCTTTGATGATGGATCAGCTCACAGGTGAACATGATGATGTTAGCTTCTGAAGATGTCTACCCGCGAGATCTTCTATGAGAAATACAGGACCGAAAAGTTACTCGCAAGACGTGCTTCCCGAAAAATCTCGGAGGAACAGAGAAAGCAGTTGTTAGAAGGTACGAGACACATTGATCCATAGGTCAATGATAACTCACTTCAACACTGCAGGCCTCGAGTTTTGATCAATATATGCATTGCCATCCTTTCGTTTGTTAAATTTAACTTTATTCCTTTGTCTTTTTTCTCCGCTTCTTCACAGTTGACTTCACAGTTGATTCTTGTACACAGTACATGCTTGCCTCAATCATACCTCCTTATTTGTTACGCCTTGCCACTCCCCGTCATTCATTAGGCTTCCTTCGATATTGATTCACTTGGAGACTTTGACAATCCTGAAACCTCTATTCTTCACTATCCTTAGCTCAAATCAATAGTTTACAGTGGCTAAGCCGATAAGACAAAGCAGTAAGAAAGAATAAGCAGTTAATATAAGAGCAGTACGTACCCACCTCATTCCACAATTAGTTTAAAAGTCCTTCTTTTTGATCCGCTCAATCGTCTCCTCATCCATACCATCCAAACGATGAAGGAGATAATCAACCTGGTGAGACGCAGTGTTAACCCCCTGTTGCAAGGACATGAAAGTCACTAACCTCAACCTCCTTCGTGAGTGGAATGATGTAGCTCTCGTAGAGATCTAAAACACCATCGGTGTCAATTTTTCCACCATTTGGCTTCTTCAACTCCTTCACGCTGCTAGGCTTTGGCGAATCGCCGTCCGCAGCGATATCCGGAGAATAAGTATCGACTTTCTTCTGAAGTCTTATAAGCAGCTTTGCCTCTACTTCGGGCTTTGTGATCAGCGACTCCAATGCTTCCCGGTCGCGTGATTGTATATAGGGTATAAAAACCGCCGGGTTCTGGATGAATTTTGATTCAGAAACGAATTTACCTGCACCTGCAGTTAGTGCTTATGATATTCGAGGACGTGAACTGTAAATACCGTAATGGACTCGTTTACTGATGGCTTGCAGGACTTCGACATCAATAGTCGCGGCGCTACCATAGTTACCATCATCTTCAAACTCACCATCCCCGTAGATTCCATTCTGTCGTTTCTGAGCAGCCAGAGCTAGTGTTGCTCGCCGAGTTATGCGAGGAACAATGGCGCGGGTATAGAAGGAGAGAATCGAGGCATTTGCATTGATCCGATTGGGATAGAGAATTTCAGGAAAATATAGAGGTGGGAGGACAGGTTTTGGGAGCTCGGAGGCGGAGGTGAAAGGGTACTCGTCTGGGCTGTGGCCAGCATTACCTTAGCTTCCAAAGGAGGCAACCGAGTAGGAGGTTCACGAACCTTGAATATCTCCGCGCTTTAGCTACAAGTGGCTCAATCAGTGGTGCTCATACCAGCACAATATTATATTATAATATTTACCATGGAAGATTTCAGTCTCCTTCAGGAACCAGTCCAGCCAACTTCCCAAAAACCCAAGCTCCTCCAGCTCTTTGAAAGCACCGCGTTGGTATATCCGTGGATTATGGGCGAATTGTGCTCTTTCGATGAGAGAAAATATAATCGTGTCCTCCAACCGAATCAGGACAGACCGGATACGATCCAACGAGAGAGGATCGCCTGTCATAAAGTTCTGTGACATAGTATTCGAATCAGGGGAGTTTATAACAGTAGTGGCAATCGAGGGAGCACTGGGACTTAGAAAGACCTGCGCAAGTGCCAAGGGGATTGCCAGCGCTTGAGTTCTTTCTTCGTCCGAATCAGCGATCAATTCCAAGTGCCGAATATTGCCGGAGGTATTGGGGGCCAGAGTGCACTCAGCACTATAGATCAGCATCGTACTCGGTGATTGATCCAGTGGCGGTTCGTCGGGGAGGGGTTCAATAATGTGGTGTAATAAATTATCCGTCATTCGCCGGTGAAATATTTGTTTTAGACCCCAGTCAATCGTCTATTTCTTTACATAACCTCACCTGGGAAAAAGATGCTCAATCATCATCAAGATTTCAATGACTCCTAGCTGCCAATGATATTATGTCGGACATATAGGATAATTCTTGCCTCTATTGACATCTCGATTCAAAGACACCCTAGCTCTTGATACTCGGGCCAAACCTGAAACTAGTCACTGTTCGTTGCTGAAATACACTCGTCGCACTGTTCCATCGCTCTGCCTCTACCCGAGAGTCAAATTAAGATCTCATTTGAAGTGATATTTCAGTCCACTTTTGGGGAAGAAGAGCGGAAGCCCGAGTTCTGATGGAATAGAGATCACACTACTATTCGCTTGTGAATGATTAGACATTACAGCAGGCTCCTGTCAGCCATAGCACTCCACCCCGAGTTCTTTGTTCAAAAGGGCGATATCCGTGAAGATTGCGAGGGCTCCTACACTTGGGCGCCTTGAAGTTTCCCGGACTATAATTAATCAACAAGACTACCACCGGCCCACCTTCGACGAGAAAAGCACTTCTTCAATACAGTGTACGTGTACGACCGTACGATCTACAACATCGTTGTCATCAAAGTATTGAGCTACGCCTACAAGTTGGTACCCGGTTGAATGCCAGTAGCATTCAGATGTCCTAATTTTCAAGATCACGATCACTGAAATATAGTTTGATCACCGACCCGTCCGGATTATCCGTCAACCAGCTAACTGCCTCTTCAGGAAATCGGTGTTGAGGGGGAGAGTCATTTTGTTGTTGTAAAAATGGGAGCCTTTAGCGCCAAGTGCTCGGTAAATCACTCAGAGACTTAGGCAGTATGGGAATATGAGTCTATTGTGCCGAGCATCAATCACCCAAGATCACACTACAGACAAGAAGTTGCCGGAACATGATCTGTCAAAAAGAACCTACATTTGAAGATATGATTGCTAGTGAATTAAAGCAGTACATAAAACTATCCGGCTATCCGTATCTAAGCACCTCCGAAGTTTGAACTAATACTTTGAGTGACAGGTCCATTGCCTCCAGAGGGGGACATTGCTGATAAACAACTCGTTTGTGCGTGCTCGATCATTCGATTTCTTTCTATGGTCTATTATCAATCCAATACCAAATGCATTTAGACCGACGTAGAAAACGTCCAACTAATTTCTACTCCATGAAGGTGCAACACTAAGTTGGCCTCGGTGCTTCAATACAACCATAATTCGACATTTCGTGCAACAAAAATCCCTTGCATCGACTTAGGGCCTGGAGCACTCCCAAGTCGAGTAACGTAGATATCCAGGTATTCCAAAGGTGACTCGTATCAGAATGAGGTTTACCACCGATTCCGATCAATATTCTAACTGGAAATGTGCATCTATTGCCAGTAGTGATCCAAATGATGATCAACCGGCATTGCATTTTACAGTCGAATTCATAATCTCTTCAATAATAGAGCTGGGAAGACTCCACCTGAGCAAAGCGATCTGGTGTCAAACGACACCAAGTGGGATACTTTCAAGAAGGCCTCCCTGCGTGCTGGGTCCTCTTAGCATGTAATCTGTTTCACGAGCACCACCTATGTTTGACTCTGTATGCCGGGTAAGTTCGAAAACCTCGTAGTAGTGACGTCTCTGGAGGATCTGGACACAGTATGAAGGTGTCAAAATTTGTGACTATATCCATTATCCAAGCAATCTGGTCGAGATCGGAGGTGGAGCCCGTATGATAACATCGAATCAGTGGAGTCGAGTAGAGACGAGAAAATCGGTTCATACAAGTTGGAGTATGTCAATCGTGTTGCCGGTTCTTCTTTCTACTTTGAGAGTACTCCGATCCGCTACCCCGTCTAAGGTCAATAACATGGTTGTCATCAAGCCATCGTATTATCCCATGCGCTAGCGGAAAAAAAATGACTGAAAGCTCTGAGGGCTCTTGAAAACTCCCTTCGACATATCGAGTCTCAATAAAATGGCTATAGAGGAGCTCAGCGTCACGTAATTTCGGAGGAAAACAATGGCGACATACATTGTTGTCCTTGAGTCTCCTCCTTCCTACCTTGCATATGCAGTGATAAAAGTATCATCAGTGCAACAAAACTTGTAGTAGTTGAGTAGGAGTAGAAGCTGAGGCCGATATTTCTCATCATACAGAAATAGACAGCATCCTCGACAGGCGTCTGGTTATTTTCGACGTAACCAATAAATCCATGTGGATGATGATCCAAAGGACACACACCCAACCGATGGATTCACGGTCTTTGTTGAGGAATAAACCAGCTCAGTTTTTTTTTAAATCATCAATTTATTACATGGAGCATGCTGGTAGGCCGTGATAGCTACACAAAGTAACTCTTTAAATACAAAAAGAGAAGAAAAAAAATGAAAAGTAGGAGACATTATACTGTACAAGGAGACACAAGAGCTAAAAGGTCATATTCTAGCCAGGCTCTGCCCTTCAAATAGGTAGGACAAATGGGATTTCCATCATCATTGTTTAGATTGAGGAAATTTCTTTTCTTGTAGTTGGATGCTTGAAAGTACATCTGCCACTTTTTAACAATAGAATCACATTCTTCTGCTGAAGTCCCACAAAGTTTTGCTGGGCAGAATAGGACTAATTTCAATTCCTTGTCATCTAGTAAATGTAGGGGCCATTTATTGTTGTTAGGACAGTCCTGTTATGAACTTTAAGACTTTAGAGTTGGTCAAAAGAAAGAACCTTGTATTAGGGTTAACACAAGAGAACTCAATAGAGAACTCTGTACAAGATAGTCTACCTTATATACTAAATCCACATGGTCCATGCTAGCTACTTCTACCCTACCCTAAACAGCCATGTGTTAGCCTTAAGGTCAACATGTGTTGCACACATTGTATGACTATCACAAATAAGTTACTCACTAGTTGTGATACTTGAACCTAATGGTGTTTCAGAGGTTCAGTATAAGAAGGTAATGATAATAGGTGATGAGTAGTATCAACAGGAATAATTGATATAAATTGATGAAAATTGATGTTGTTAAGTCTGAGATCTAATTGTTATGATCGATGCCTTCTGGAGAATGCATGGATAAGGGTAAAGGATATAACAATATAATCAGCTGTGCCACATGTAGTCTCAGTCAGCACCTCATGCAGTAGGTGTAGTTACCTTGCTTTATCCTTGTGGTTTCCTCATGTCTTAATCCTCATGTATGTCTTGTTGTTGAACTATGGATTTATATAAATAGTGTAGATACATTCCTGTAACCTTACACTTTACCAATTGCATAATCTCTTTACTTCTTCTTAAATCTTTGCCTAAGATTGCAACCTGAGCTTTAGCTAAGGTCGTAACATTTGGTAAAGCATCAATGAGCTCACCTTGCAAGAGAGATGCAGTAGGACAAACCTACAGACGAAACGAGACAGCGTTATCTGTCGAGAAGACAAAACACGTGTAGCAGTAGCTATAAGAAGAAACCAAAACGAGTTCAAGAAGAATAAATGATATAGAGACATTATCAGAATGACTAGGATCTTTACAGATCAATGAAGAAGCCTCAATGAACGACAAACAAACAGACACAGAAATGTCGACAGCACCAGCAGCAACACCAGTAGTAA
>Ga0157368_1001367_pt1 | contig 10282 bp, 14 predicted proteins | sample AttbisABBM3_FD_113146 | JGI IMG/M metagenome (GOLD analysis project Ga0157368, IMG submission 113146) | Fungus gardens microbial communities from leaf cutter ant in Botucatu, State of São Paulo, Brazil - Atta bisphaerica ABBM3 | ecosystem: Host-associated > Fungi > Mycelium > Unclassified ...
AAATACAGAAACCGGGAAGGTCTCACGCCAGAACACATGTTTCTTTCACGGTCATTTGGTCACCATTGAGGGTCCACTTACCCGTTCAGGAATTATATGGTGTATAAAAAGTGGAAGATTCCTCGTTCAACTACGTGACTACCGCTGCTGTCGAGGATGACATTATTTTCGAAAGTCGCAGTTTACATCATTGCCTGTGGAATTTTGAAGCTTACGGTTCGTTATTGGATGCAAGGAACTTGACTAGGTCAAGCTCTTTTTTGCCTCCTGCTTCTCGTCTGAACTCGGGAAGGTTGCGAAATAATCCTTGAGCTTGTCAATCGGAGCTTGAAGAAAGCCAGCCAAAGTTTCATATGGAGGTTTATTAGGGGCGGAAGGATGAGCCCTAATACCGTGAAAATATAAACGGAGGATGACTAGCCAAATTTTTGCTCCTCACCTGGTCGGAACCAACTTCTTAGTCCACCGGAAGCTTTTGGCGGCATCCGCGCTCCCGGGGATGCCAATTGCCTCTTCCAACAATGGGAGATCTTCATTTTCTTCGCTTTCGTTGTGGGGTTTGAGATGGTCCATGATGTCTTGCATCTTCCTTGCGTGCTCCGGAGTGCCTGGTACTAAACCCTCTAATTCGTATAACTGTTCTTTAACATGCTATTGGATGAAAGTCAGGACTCTACATATGAGGATTGGTGGAAGTGGTGCACTTGGTGATCCAAGCGATCATTATCGGCAAGTTTCTTCCCTTTCTCGCCAAGGTGTTTTTCCATGAGTGGGTACACAAGACGTGCTATTTCCCAAGTGAAGAGACGAGACCACCGTGCTTGAGCGGCTGCATCTCCGTTGTTTTTCTTATATTTGTCGAAGTTCAAATACATCTCGAAACGAAGAATGAGCATATATTGATATAATCAGCAAGAACTACATACCTCTGCATGGTCGTCCTCAATGGCTTGTCTCAGGGTATTTTTATTTGATAAATTGTGTCCTGGAATTTGAGTGGATACAAGATTAATGCAAAGAGGTTTTGTAGCAAGGATACTGCAGGCGCAGAATGCTGATACGGCGTTTGAGGAGAACATGGGATTATGTCTGCAGACGATCCTCAATGTCATCCAAAAAGGCAAGACTCTTACCAAATAAAGAGCAGTATCACATGACTCTGTGACGGCTCTTGAGTCCCTGACTGACTGACTGACTGACTGACTGACTGACTGACTGACTGTACATTGAATGGCAGACCAAATTGCCTCGGTTCTGTTTCTTGACAAAAGGTCACTGTTCATTTCATTGGCATCAATCACCTTCAACCCGGTGGCATGGAATCTTGTCGCTCGTAACGGTACGTCGTTTTGGAACATACGCCTGTCTGTCTCACTAGCAAAGAGTATCGCAACAGAACCATCACTCGTTTGTCCAACAACAACCCCCGTCATGGCTGCTACTTGCTTGCAGTTCTCATTTTCTCCTTCGGAATCCTCCGCGACTCCCTCTATCATCAAGCGCTTGCAGACCAACCCAGAGTACCTCTTCTGCCCGAACCTTTCTCCATCTATGTTCCTATGATCTTGTTTTTTTCGGGCCAACTCTTTGTCATCACCTCCACATGGGCTTTGGGGATCACCGGCACGTTTTTGGGTGATTATTTTGGGATTTTGATGGATCATAGAGTTGTTGCGTCAGTCATGGGAATGATACCGACAAACCGTTGACTCACTTTCTTACAGCTTCCCTTTCAATGTTCTAGAAAACCCAATGTACGTCGGGAGCACCCTCTGTTTTCTTGCTACCGCTCTCTGGTACGAGAAGCCAGCTGGCATCCTTATTACCTTCTATGTTTGGATTGTATATGTTATTGCACTCCGCTTCGAGGGGTAAGTATCCTTCATGCTCCAAATTCGCAACTTGCTAGATGTGTTCAAGGCCCTTCACCACCATGATCTACGCAAAACGAGCCGAAAATATCAAGAAATCCTCCTAACTTCTGGCCTTCCTGAAACCTTTTGATCAACTCACATATCTCCAACTCGTCTCAGTCGCCGTTCTTTCTCGCTATTTTTGGAATACTTGGAGTTGGCTTCAACGTCCCATAATTTCTCCCTGCCTTTTGTATGGTGCCCATCTGCTCCATAAAGAATTTGCTCTGTCCTGATCTTTCTGGTTGTTCTCCTATTAAATGCTGGTACTCCTGCCCAATCTTTCAGCAGAGTCTCTCACCGTATGTGTGCGTCTGATTATCAGTATAATTGTCGAGCCAGGGTACTTTGAATCAATTCTGGAGGTGCCCTTGTTCATTCAATATTATCCAAAGACGTTCTAATCAGCGAAACCTCTCAAGATGCGGAAGTCTTTGGAGTCCGGTTTATATTCAAATCAGTAATTTCTTGAGATGTAGTAAGCCCATCAAGATTCTTTGAAAGCTCGGATTATAGGAAGATTACTCAACCATCCCTGGTTTTCGGTCAATTAGCACGTGCCGACTGGAATAAAGCTTGAGCCGCGCTCAAAGAATGCCCCATTTAAGAACAGATTTCCGGAGTGCTCCTTCGTGAGACATTGGAGCCAGTCACTTGTCGCATATCTCCGAGAGATTACGATGGATTACTATTCAAATCAGCAACTTCGGACACTCTAACGCATTCCTTTTCTTTCCCAATGTCCTCCACTCCACCTCACCCATCCGAAGCGTCCTTGCCTACTTTAAGCAAGCTTGGGATTTCTTCTCTCCCAGAGAACATAGATGCTTTAAAGATAGCGAGCGATTGGTTCACTTTGTTCACCGACAAGATTGCCTCAAACGATATCGATGGCATCATCAGTCTATTAGTTCAGTCCTCCTTTGACTCCGCTCGCCCCGACACTTATGATCAACCTTCCGTCTATTGGCGTGATCTGCTTGCACTCACATGGGATTTCCGGACGTTCGAGGGCAGTGCTCGTATCCATAAATTCTTGACTGACCAACTTCAAACTACCAAGATCAACAACTTAAAATTGAAAATGATCAATGATATAGAAGGATTGGCCCCTATTTTCATTCAGTCGTATCCTGATGTCGTATGGGTCATGGGATTTTTCACTTTCGAGACAGATATAGGATTGGCCTCCGGTATTCTTAGGCTAGTTCCCACTCTGCATGGTCAACAGCAGATTCAGTGGAAGGCCCATTCCATCTTCACGAATCTCGAAGACCTGAAGAATTTCCCTGAAAAGATTGGAATTTTACGGAACCAGCAGTCGGATCATGGGAAGTGGGAGAATTTGAGAGAGAAGGAAAAGAGATTTGAGGATTCTGATCCTACTGTTTTGGTTGTAGGTGGGGGTCAAAGTGGGTTGGAAATCGCGGCTAGATTGAAGCTCCTCAATGTTTCGACTTTGGTCATTGAGAGAAACGAGAGAGTTGGAGATAATTGGAGGAATCGTTATGATGCCTTATGTCTTCACGATCCAGTCTGTGAGTATTGTTCAACTACAATATGAGATCACTAATTCAACTTACAGGGTACGATCACATGCCTTATATCCCGTGAGTCGTATCTTCATCGGAATGGTGTCTCAAGGTCTGACACCGAATTCTTAGCTTTCCACCAAACTGGCCAACTTTCACTCCCGCTAAGAAGGTAAGCGATGCAAATATTGATGTAATATGTTGTCATACTTGTTTAGCTCGCCAACTGGCTCGAGTTCTACGCAGAGGCCATGGAGGTCAATGTATGGACTTCCTCGAATGTGGAACGCATTCATAGGGACAAAACTACGGGGTTATATCAAGTCACCGTGCGCCGCAAAGAGGGAGAACGTGTTTTCACAGTCGCACACGTCATTGTTGCCACAGGTTTCGCCAGCGGAGGAATAATACATGTGCCGACATACCCTGGAATGGTAAGTTTCGAAATTCACGCTCTATCAATCTAGAAACCGTTCTAGGATAAATTCAGAGGCCAAATTCTTCACTCCTCGCACCACAAATCAGCAAATGATCATATTGGAAAGAAGGTAGTTCTCATTGGTTCATGTACTTCCGGTACGGTGGGTCCGCATTTTTGACATCTACGATATTTATGATTAGTTAAATAGCTCACGATCTTGGTGTGGATTATTACGATCACGGAGTCGGTAAATTGGACTCCTGTTTTTTCTCACTTCTGAAGACTCACCGAATCATCAGACGTGACTATGTATCAGCGGGGATCCACCTATGTGATGTCGGCACAGAAAGGGGTCAGGAGCCTTGTCGCAGGTAAGAGAAGACTGGAAATCGGGCATGGAAGAATCTCTGATATTGACCTCAGGGTTATTTGACGAGACTGGACCTCCGACTGCTGTCGCCGACCGAATATCTGCTTCCTTTCCCAATCTTTTGAACCTCGGGATATATTATCGCATTACATCCGCTGTCGAGGAGATGGATAAGTGAGTCCAAGCATTACTGTAGTACTCGTGAATCCCAGTATTCATTCCCCGTTACAGAGAAACGTTGGATGGGTTACGTCAAGTTGGTTTCAGATTGAGTCGAGGTTACAAGGACTCTGGCTTTTTGCTGAGTGCGTTTACAACAGCTGGTGGATACTACCTAGGTAAACCGATCCATTCCAATGTATCCCGCCCCGTATTCTCATCCGTTCAAAGATGTCGGAGGGAGTCAATACGTGATTGATGGAAAAATCAAGTTGAAGAATGATACGACTCTGGAAAGTTTCACGGAGACAGGCTTAAAGTTTGCTGATGGAAGTGAACTTGCCGCTGATGTCATTATCTTCTGTACTGGGTAAACTAGATTACTCTGGTGCGTGTGTGTGTGTTTATGGGACTAATTTTTTTGGCTTTGACCAGCCTTGGGAACGCTCGCGATGTGGTTCAACACCTCGTAGATCCAGAAACGTTCAAAGAGGTCGGTGACATCTGGAACCTGAATGTCGAAGGAGAGTTCAATGGTGTATGGGGAGATATTGGAGTTCCGAATTTGTGGTTTATGATGGGTAACTAAATAGCTTTGCAAAAAAAAAAAAAGACAGAATGTTGTCGAGCTGATTTGGGAATTATCACTAGGGAATCTTGCCTTGTGTCGGTTTTATTCAAAACGAATGTCACTCCGTAAGGTCTTGTCCCTTGTCTACTACTGGCTGTTGTATACTTAACTTGCTGGGGTTAGAAATTAAAGCTATCGAAGAAGGCATCTTTGGTCAGCGGTACAAAGCGAAAGTGTAATTTTGGACGATGATATACTTTTGGTAAACATGTTTTTGAGTAGCTAGAACAAACGCTCAGACTGAGCCAATAACCTGCTAAAGATAATTTTAAGAAACTTTTGAGAGCCCATTCTTGTGACGACGCTGGAACTATTATTATCATTGCAGCATCATCCTACTGGATTGTCCTTCTGTAGTTGTAGTTACTTACACCAATTGTCGTTGTTACCATACCTTCAACATGGCCAGTATGATGTGGATTACCTTATGTATATGTACCCTCTATAGGTCTGTTTAGTAAGCAACGCTGGTCAGATATAGATCATTTTGCAGGTTCTCATCAAGGGCTAATTCATCTTTTAAAAGTTCAAAAATGAGATATAGTACAGCAGCAACCGAGTCTAACAGGGGATAATCACGAGATGGGCTCGATGATGATGATGCTCCATGGAGGATGAGTTGAATGGAGCATATCATATTGACTACACGACTCAACCAACCTTGAACCACTGAATAACACAAAAAATTGCCTACCATGTAAAAGAAAGACTTGATCTCTCCAAGAGTATCACAACATACATACACACTCCAATTGGGCAAAGAACAAGCCATTTGGTCTGAAGTATAACAAATCAATAATTTACACAGAAATTGAACTTCTCATCAGTTCATATGCCATTCCACCCGTTTAGATTTTTTTTTTAAAATGTGAACAACGTTTGTAGATCACCCAGAGCAACCCGAAACCAATGTCCGTGTAGATGCAAAGTCACTAGAAAAAATTGGTAATTCAATCAACCCCAAGTCTGAACTTTAACTCGCTAGTCGACCCAGACTTGACGAACATAGGTGCGTGCGCAAATGTATGAGCCGAGTCTCCACTTCCATTCCCATTTTTATCTTGAATAACAAGTGAGCCAGGATCAGATAAGGCGTTGGCATCTATAGAGGGTGAAACGACACCCATAATCGAGGTTGTTGTGGTCGAAGTCCTTCGAGATACGTAAGGCCTTGGTGGAAGCTTAGTTGCTTGTTCCACGGGGTTATTTAGCCCATTGTTGCCGGAAAAACCGAAAATTGGGTTTTGTATCGTTGTAGACTCAACGGGCGGAGGCGCTGGAGATAAAGGTGTGCTAGTTGGCGGCAGCAATGGATCCATTCCGAATTCATCAATCGAGCGTGGAGGAGGACGTTCAACCATGGCTTCGAGGAGCTATACAATGGGGAATGGGGAACAGATGAATAAAGGATGGTCATAGCGACATTGCAACACACCTCTTTGCGCAACTCCTCGCTGTCGTACTCGCCTTCCAAGTCATCCGGCCCGAGCAAGACAGTTCCCTTCCTGAAAACTTCGCCCTCTTCTTCTACCCAGCTTCTTGACCTACCCATGGGACAAGTTCAGGTAAGCTGGCAACACAAAAGTGTATTACCTACCGCTCAGTCGGTGAGAACGTCGACATCTCAACAACCAACCTTCTCTCATCATCCTCGTCACTGTCAGAGTTAATGGGGTATGACGGACTCGAAATTCTCTCATGTTTCTCTTCTGCTGGCTCCGCTCTCCCTTTGCCTTTATCAGTTCGCGGTGTGAGACTTCCTTCCACCCCTTCATCAAGACCCTCCACACAATTGGTGGTGAGACTGTTAGTGACAGGATCAGATAAATCAAGAACTGCATCTGTACGAGGTTTAAGAGACACATCAATGCTCTGAAGAGCCTCGCCCTGTTGGACCTCTGAATCCAGCGTAGTACTACCATCAAAAGACAATCCCAGACCCTGCAAAACAAGTCTCGGTCCCTTCCTATTCGCCTCACTATCATCTGCATTACCAGCCACAGGAGTAGCATTGCGCTCAAGGGAGGGAATACGCTTCATGAGCTCAAGCAGTTCATCATTAACGCTCAAAAGTCGTGCCATTCGTTCCGTATCCTCTGACACTACGGTCTCTTGGATGGCTGATCGAAGTTCAACAACAATGGCTGCCGAAGCTGTCGTCAGTGCTTCTAGATACTGTGGCTGGTTTTTCACCTTCGGTGCCCTAGAAATAGAAGTAGTCGGAGAAGTCACGGACGGAGATAATAGCATCGAAGGCGAAGACGTAATTGGGGATGATGACGACTGGGAAAGACATTGTGATAGTTGGGACACCATAACCCTTGCCCGCGTTAGAATGTCATTTTCCATCTACGTTCAGCTGTATTGGCGATATGATGCGCTATAAAGTATACTTACTTTCTTTTCCTCATCCTTCTGAATACTCCTTGCTAGCTCGCTTCCCTCAATCAACCCCCAAACTCCTTTCTTCTTCCCACCTACGATCTGGGATACAGTCGTCACGGTAGACACATTGCTTGATGTAGGCGTATTTATATCAAGAGGTGGGTTCTCTGACGTAGTCGATGAAGGCACAGAAATCACAGATGAGGCCTTGGAATTCCTTTCTGCTTCCTCGGTATTCCGAACACAGGTATTGAGAATCTCTCTGCACATCCTGAAATCGATTTAGAGAAACGGACTCCATTGAAGAACGCACACACACACTTTGCAAAAGCCTCGTCCCCAGGTGGAATGTTGAGATCTAAACATCTCATGACATGATTACTCTTCAGACCCTTGTTAAGAGCCATAACACCGGCCAGGTCTAGCTGGTTGTTTGTCAAATCTAGATGGAGGAGCGACATAGATTCGGGAAGAAATTCTGCAAGAGCTATTGCGCTTGGTGAGGTCAGATGTGTTGAGGATAGGAAAAGACGCTTGAGAGAGCTATTCAAAGTAAAGGCTGTGCGCAGAGACTGGATCTATAGAGCACCAATTAAGAACATCGCAATGACAAGTTTGGTTGTCACCCACTCCATCTAGGCTCGGACCTGAACATGGATTCTTGCTCATGTCAAGCGTTTCCAAGCAAGAATTGTATTTCTACCAAATGAATTCACCCAAAAAGACATACCAGGACGATTTAGCTACTCACAAGAGCTTCAGCGATGGCAACTAGACACCCGACGTCTAGCTTGTTTTCACTGAGATTGAGGAGTTTGAGCGTTCGGTTCCGCTTTAGCACTTGAGCAAGGTACGTGATTCCTGTCTGGATCACGTCAATAGCCAGGAAAACATTCGAAAATCTCAATTTGACACACTAACCCTCAAATCATTCCCCTTCAAGTCAAGTGTCCTCAGAGCACCAAATCTAGGCAAAGTACCTATGGCTCTCACACGATCTAATAGTGCCGGACTCGGTCCTGTGTCATACTTCGCTCCTGCCATTGGCGACGAAGAATGATTCACGGATGAAACGTCATGTCGATGTCCGGAAGCTGTAGAAAGATGACGTGTAGTAACTCCTCCCTGAGAGGATGAAGTGATAATGGGGACTTGTTGACCTGCTGACGACAAAGGGCTTGGCGCTGCAGGCGGCGCGCCTCCACGACGTTTGTTGCGAGGTATATAATGTGCATAATTTGTCTGCGATGGGTTCTGGGATGGATGTCGTGGGGGCGGTAGTATGGGGCCGCCCTTGCCACTTATTGTTGCCGGTACCGACGATGGCACTTGCATGTAGAATGTAGAACTTGCCATAGGCGTGCTGGGAGGCGAACTTGCAGATGGTAAACTTGATACGGAGGCTGTTGGAGACGATGTTGCTGAAGATACAGGAGTACCTGAATATGATGGTGTTGGTGAGATCGAAATTGTTACGGGCACCGTATCGGGATAATCGCGAATCATCAGCGCCAAAGCCACGCCTCCCCCAGAACCGATGTGATTGTGTCTAAGTGAGATATGCTTAAGTGAAGACGTGCGAATTGTACGACCTGTAGTTGACAACAAAAGGTTTCAGTATCACTGACATGCATGGAATTCAATTTGAGTAGTACTCACAAAGAGCTTCAAGTGCTGCAGGCCGCAGATTACAGCCATCCAGGCGTAGACTCTCCAATCCCTGGTCAGGGGGCGTTTCCAACGCAACAACAATATATTCTATAGCCTTTTTGTCTATACTATTTTGCGAGAGATCCAAGAAACGAAGACGCTTGGCCTTCTTGATGTAGGCGCTAATTAGTCGGAACGCGGGCGTCTTGAGGCGCCTGTTAGATGCGACGGACAGGAAAGATAGAGTGCCTGGAATAAGTAGCGAATGTAAAATAGGTTTGAGTGTCTGCGATTATTAAATCTGAACAGAAATTGAGGCTCAGGAGCAGAAGAAAGACTTACATGTTCGTCAAGGTCACATTCACGGAAAACAAGCTTGTTTAATCCCCACTCAATCGTGAAGACATCAGACAAAATCGACGCAGAAGACAATGTCAACTGTACGCCAGACAAGTCTACAGCGCGTGGATTTGTATTTGCTGCATTCTACTCCTATGAGCATCCGCTATTCGGAATGTCAAACGGGCTACACACCTTGAATGCTGCACTGATACCGGGATCTGGAGCCTCATCGCAGCCAGCACAACAGTCTCGATAGAATGATTCAACCTTATCCATATCCCACCATTCTTCCGGCTCCCCCCCAGGACTCTTTGGTGGTCCTCTGACGACTCTCCTTCGCCTTTCGTATTCTTTGTCCTCGATCGCACGCTTCTCATCTTTGAGGGACGGCATTGAAGGCGGATTGATAGAGGATATTGGGTATACGATTGCAATTTCAGGCAGGATAAAATGTGCACGCTTGAGTGGCCGGTTCTCATCTTGCGTTGCCGGTGAGTTGGAGCCCCCTGATATCGAGTTTACATTGGTTGGAAGAAACCTAGAAAGTCGAGAGAAGAGAGACTGCTGGGATGGGGGTGGGCGTTTGAGAATTGATTTTCCAGGAGTTGGAATTGTGACTGCAGAGGAAGAAGCTGAAGGAGACGGGCAATAAGCCATGGCCTAAGTTATGTGCACAGATTAAGCTCACGGACGAGTTCCATCAATAAATAAGCCATCACAAGCTATCATCCAGGGCACTATTCCAACCGTTGCCCATGTTTTTGTTCACTATCAACGATTTCATATCACTCCAGGAATATACTGACCAGTTTTGCAAGTTCCAAAGAATAACTACGGTCTACTAATATAAACAACACTAGGCAAGCACTGGTAGCTTGA
>Ga0157368_1001370_pt1 | contig 10266 bp, 9 predicted proteins | sample AttbisABBM3_FD_113146 | JGI IMG/M metagenome (GOLD analysis project Ga0157368, IMG submission 113146) | Fungus gardens microbial communities from leaf cutter ant in Botucatu, State of São Paulo, Brazil - Atta bisphaerica ABBM3 | ecosystem: Host-associated > Fungi > Mycelium > Unclassified ...
AACCGAGACATTGCGGGCTACCATTTCAAAGAGTTCGTATACTTCTTCTTCATATAGTGCCTGGTATGAAAGTGGAGGCAGGAGCAAAGCACTGGCGCCAGCTTCCTGCGCATCATCAGCCAGCCGTAACACTTCATCTGCGCTTACTGCTCCAACACACACCATTACTGGAATATTATCGGCATTGTCTACGGCCAGTCTGGCTATCTGCTCACGTTGTTCACGGGTCATATAGGCGTAACTGCCTGTCGACCCAAGCACGCCGAGAGAATCGACTTTCGCATCTGTAAGTCTTCTCAGTATTTTCAGGAAGCTTTTCTCATCAGGAGAGCCTGATATAAACGGAGTGAGTGGAAACGCGCTTAGACCTTTAAACATGACTTTTCCTCTTAAGTCTGACTTATAGCCTGATTGATAAACGACAAAGCTGTCACTAAGAAAGTTGCAGTAAGTCAGAGTCTGCTTAAATCCCTTTTACAGTAATATTTCAGATTCATTGCGTCTGGCGAAGCAGATATTGTCTTAAACCTCTGAATTACTTGTCGTCGATTAATACATAATTCCGCCAGTAAAATCATCATACGGACCTGGACCACATTACTTGCTAAAACAGCATCAACCTGAGTTTTACGAACAGATATCAGATTACCTTAGAAGAGCTTAAGAACAACCTCGAAGGTCCGTTCTTCGCTCAAAGCGGTCATCCAACTCAGCCAGCATGTCCGCTTTGTGCCACAAGCGGACATTATTTTTTTAAGCTTATGCTTACAGTTGGGATGAGTTCAGATGTTTTCCTTTGAACAGCGTCGGTATTGGTCAGGAAAACAGTCGAAAAGATTTTCGACCTATCGGTTACCCATGATCTGAGAAAAGTTAATCAGGCAGAACTGGCTGATTCCTCATCATTTTTGTGGACAACTGCTCTACCTTCCACCATAAAAATGATTAAATTTAAGGCGTCATGAGATGCAGGCTGTTTCTGAGCTGGCACTGGTTCAGGATTTGCTGGGGGGAGAGGGGGTAAACTGTACTGAAAAAAACATCACATCTGTATATCCTATTTTAGTGAAGTTATCACCACTATACCATCTTAATTAATTACGTCTATGCCAGACTTCAAGTGGTGGGTTTTTACGATGAAAATATTAAATAATTATTCAATAATCCAGTCGTGCCAGACTGAAACTTTTAACATCTGATTAATTGAGTGTTTTACATAGGCATTTTTATATTGAAAAATCCCGCCGAAAGAAAGCTGTATAAAACCATAAGGCTTAAAAATTCACCTACAGGCTCAGGCTTCGTCAATAGGTATATAATGCCCGAAGAAATAACCATTTCAGGAGGTATTGCTCGCGTGAAGCACTCTGAGTTAGTTATTCTTCCAGAAATTTTAGCTTTATCTTTTAAAATGCTTTTTCTTTCTTATCAGACGCACTTTGCGCGCATTCGACAGAATATTCATATATCTACGCGGTCAATAATAAAGGATAAGCGTTAATGGTACAACTTCTGATTCAGATGTCACCAATCGGTGTCGTGATTGTTTCAATTCTCCTTCTGCACAGTCCCCCGGTACAGGCTGGACTGACGGGAGTTGTAATGGTTTCGTTGTTGTGGATTCTGGGTGCCGCAGGGCCGTTTTCCGTCGCTACTACGTCGGCGGTAATCAGGGATACCTGGGTGCTGTTTCTCAGCACGGCTGGCGTTATCATTCCCGGGCTGGCCTTTGTGATAATTGTTGAGCGCGGCGGTGCGCCGCAGGCGATTGGTGACTGGGTCCGCGAGCTCGGCTGGGCTCCGCCGGCTCAGGTCATATTTATTTTGCTGGGACTGGCTCCCCTGCTGGAATCAATGACTGGTTTTGGTGTTTCGCTAATCGCGACAGTTCCGCTGCTGATGGGGCTTTTCGGAAGAAAAGCAGGAATGAAAATGGCCCTTTGCGGAATGGTCGTTATGCCATGGGGAACGCTGGGGTTGGCCACAATGACTGGCGCACTGCTTGCACATATGCCTGCGGGAACGCTCGGGAGTCACTCTGCTTTCATCAGTGCACCGGTGTTCTTCAGCCTGGCGACAATTGCGCTCTGGAAATCAGGAATAAGGACGGTGATGTCATGGTTAGCTCTTGTTATCGTGACGACAATATTCATCGTGATTCTCTTTACAGTGAACCGCTGGATTGGGCCAGAAGTTTCCGGTGTCTGTGCAGGTCTTGCTGTCACGATCGTCGGGTTGGGGCTCTCTGTGGGGCACCGTAAGACGCTGATTCGATTGCCGCCTGCCGCGTGGCCCTACCTCGCTCTGTTGGGGATTATCGTCCTGTCGCGAAGTGTATTTTTCCTGACCGGATGGGATAGCGTATGGGTTATATCAGGTGAGCATGTTTCATGGAAGCCGCTGGCGTCTCCCGGCCTTGCGCTTCTGCTCGTCACTGTACTGACGTCATTTAAGCAGGGTGGGGCAGCTGGATTTCCGTGGCACGCCCTGTTTGAACGCGCAAAATTCTCTGTCGCAACCATTCTGCTTTTCCTGCTCCTCTCGCAAATCATGGTCAATGCAGGGTTCCTGGCAGAAGCACAGCGCGCATTGCAGTCGATGTCTGGTTTTTCTCTGGCTCCCACGATAGCTTTGCTGGCCGGTCTTGCGGGATATGTCACCGGATCGAACGTTGGTGGTGATACACTTATCATGCCTTCGGTAGCTGCACTGACAACAGATCATGGGCCCTGGCTCGCCGCGATGGTCAATAGTGCCGCCGGGCATGGTGCTCTGGGGTCGTTGTCTGTCATGTCGCTCGTTACCGGTCTGGCGGCCGCAGAGCGTAGAGAAGAACACAGCCTGATCCGGTTTGCTTTTAGCCTTGTCGCACTCAATATTTTCCTGATTGCCCTGGCTGGCCTTATTTTATTTTATCTTCTTTGACACCGAAAATCTTATTTAAGAGAGTTCATGGAAAGATTTGAATCTGCCGACAGGCGTTGGAAAATAGTAAAAGACTGGATCGTGCGCCAGATTGAACAAGGCGAATGGCCTGATGATTTTAAGCTGCCATCCATCCGGATTTTGGCCAGGATGTTCGATACCAGCATTACCACTGTTCAACGGGCGCTGGCTGAGCTGGAGGCCAATGCATTTATACTTGGTGTCCCTCGCGTCGGTTATTTCGTATCCCCTTCAGGGAGGAAACCCACTGGCTGCAGATTCGATTTTTCCAGCGTCAGCGTTAACGTCAATCATGCAGTCGTTTCGATGCTTTCACAGGCTGTATCGACTGAAAATCTGTCTCTGAGTTCTGCCGTACTCCACACCGATCTCACGCCAAATGCATTACTGAATAAGTGTGTTACCGCCGTTGCCAGCAAGATCGACAGCTCCCTGGCAGGTCTGGTGGCGCCGCCAGGCCTTCCTTCTCTGCGCAGGCGGATAGCTGGGTTGATGCTGGCGAGAGGTGTCGTGTGTGGGCCTGATGATGTGCTGGTTACCTCCGGAGACAGTCTGGCTATGGAGCTTTCGCTTGAAGCGGTTGCACAGAGAGGGGCGACCATCGCCATTGAAACGCCCACCTACTACGGCATATTACAGGTCATCGAGCGTCTGGGGATGCGCGCCTTGCCAATACGGACACACGCCACGTCCGGCATCGATGTCGACCATCTTGCCGAAGCATTAAATCAGAATAAGGTAGACGCTGTTTTCCTTAACCCGACGTTGCAAAATCCGCGCGGTTTCATCATGCCTGATGAACATCGCGCCAGGCTGGCAAAACTGGCCTGTATAGCTAATGTGCCGATAATAGAAGATGATGTGTTTTTTGACCTGGTGCCTGATGATATACGCCCGCGGGCGATAAAAAGTTATCAGGCAGGAGAGCAAACGATATATTGCTCATCTTTCTCTAAAACTATTGCCCCTGGCTATCGCGTGGGCTGGTGCGTACCGGGTAAATACAGAGATGCTGTTCTGGCCCAGATGTTTTCTCGTAACCTGTCGGTCTCCAGCATCGCTCAGCACGTGATTAATGAATTCATCGGGCGTGGGTATATGGAAGCGCATTGCGCAAAGCTTCATTCACGGATGTCACAGGTAACGGCGGCGATTGAAACTCTGGTGCGTACTGAGTTTCCGGATGGAACACGTTATGTCGCGCCAGCAGGTGGATTTATCCACTGGCTGGAATTTCCTGAAAATACGGACATGGCAGCGCTGGAATATGAGGCCAGTAAGCAAAGGGTACTCGTTGCGGGTAGTGGTATTTTCTTCGCAGAGGGTCATCCGACAACGGGTCTCAGAGTGTGCATCGGGACAACGCTATCACCAGGGATTGAGCAGGGTCTGAAAATACTGGCAGCATGCGCGCATAAGGTTGCCCGGGCTGAGCGGTAACTGCCTCAGTACCCGGAACAGGAGCTTTTATCCAGGCCTGCTATGATAAAAAATGAAAACTTTTCAGTCCGGCTTTAATCGGTAAGCAGCTAATAAATCAAGAGATGCTTTCCCGTTTAATTTACAGCATGCCGGATCCCCAGAAGAACAATCATCCCACCACAAAGCTTATCAATAAATCTTCTCGCACGCATATAGGCAGATGCAATACGAGAGTGAGAAAGTGTCAACGCAACTGAACCATACCAGAGTAACGCAGTGATGCCGACAACGCCTGTCATAGCGATAAGCGTGTCCGCAGATACGTGAGCCGGAGCAGAAGTTGAAAATATGGCGGCGTAAAACGCCATGGATTTTGGATTGCCGATATTTGTAATCACGCCCTGCGTAAAAGACTGACGCAGACTGCCATGAAAAATTCCATTTTCGGTTTCTGCAGGCTGATTTTCTGCATTGATGATTAACTTTAATCCAAACCACATCATATATCCGGCTCCTGCCAGTTTTACAACAGAAGCAATCCAGGGAAAGGTGGTAAATATTAAACCGATCCCGCCGATCGCGCAGCTTGCCCAGAACAGATTGACTACCACAATGCCGGCAACAAGTGCAAGAGCGGACGCGCGCGTAGAAGCGACTGCTTTATGCACCACGGCAACAAAGTTTGGCCCGGGTATCACTACAGCAGGAACATAGACCAGCAGTGTGCTGATAACTTGGTGTGCATTGATCATCTGGTTACCCTGTTCAAAGCAGTTATTTTAAAATTATCCAAACTTATTAATACACCATTGGCTTCCCGTTCTGCTATGTCGTTTTGCGCTCCATTACAATCTATTGCACTTTAACTGCTGGAATATCGGCACAATGTGACCAACTCACCCTGGCAGGTATCAGCCGGCTCCTGTGGCGCTGTGACCTGCTCCCTTTTAAATTAATACGCTGCTTCATTAGCAATTCTTCATTTACTGTTGGATAACTTCGAACGTCCGCTCTTCGCTCATAGCGGACCTTCAGCGCCGTCAGTCCGCCTTGTGCCAGAAGCGGACAGCCGGGCTCTCTTAATGGAAGATCATGAAGCTTACATGACTGTCAAACTGATACGTACCGGATAATGAATCTACTGGAAATGAGAACCTGACGAAGTTATAACAAAAGCTAAATGGCGGATTCGCAGGTCTAAAATGCAAATCAAATACCTTATGGATGACCCGGACTATCTTAATCAGACAACAGAGTTACTGTTTGATGAATGGTCTCATCTGTCTTCATGGTCGGAACGCAGGCAGATACTCACGCGCCTTACTGAACGTAATAGTCCGGACAAACAGCAGTTTACCCTGGTTGCTCTGGACGCAGAGAATAACGTGACTGCTGCTGGTAGCCTTATCTGTTATGAACTAAAAGATAACCCTAATCGTATGTACTGGCTGGGTGAGGTTGTTACCCGGCCTACTCATCGTGGGCAGGGAACAGGCTCTGCATTGATAAAACGCATCGTTGAATTAGCTACTGAAAGAAATATTGTTGAACTCTGGCTTTACACTCCTGACAAGCAGTCTTTATACCGAAGTCTGGGATGGAAAGAGTGTGAACAACGTAGGGTAGATGGAGAATCCGTTACGGTAATGGTTTTGAGCTTGCCTGCTAACGCGAGAAGCTGATAACTGATTTAAAAAGTCAGGCAATTTAGCATTCGAACGCTTCTGATAATTACTTCCGATTCCCACTCTTGTCGAACATCGGGCAATATCGATCTCCCCCTTGTACCGGACTCGGAAATTCTTAAAAAACGCTGTTACTGCATAATTGAATAGATGACTGACCTGCTCCCTGCAAATGAATAAACGGCCTCATTCGCAAACTCTTCTACTATCGGATAACTGCGAACGCCCGCTTCTCGCTCATAGCGGAAAAAGGAAGAGATGTTAGCGTCCGCTATGTGCCATAAGCAGACGTTAGACATAAGTAGTATCCCTTTTTATAAGTGCATTATTTTTAATCAAATGAAAGCAATTCCCTTAAGTCACCTGACCATAATACCAGCGTTCTCCCGTAAACCACTCATCACGGTCCTCACTTCCATAATATTCGAGAGTGATACCGATTTCCTGTATGTTAGCGGGAAGAACGAGTCCCCACTCAGCTGCAAGGCTACGATCTTTGATCAAAGCCGAAGCGCCATTTTCAGAACGACCTTCAGTTATAAACCCTTGAAAGTATTCTTCGGATCGATAAAGGCAGACCTCACTTGTAAACATATCAGGAAGACATACGACAGCGGTAATTCGAGGACTGTAATTCATACCAGCAGTAGCCGTTATGAGGTTTGAACATGCATTAATTAAAGCTTGCGCACAAGCCGCTTTGGTTTTAAGCGTGCTGCATTTCCCCTCAACAATATTAATGTCTACTGGAATTTTGAAATTCCAGTAATGCTCATCTTCTGAGAAAATGCTACGTTCAGGGTTGTGAAAAGTATTAGCCCAACGATTAAGAGCTTTTAGGCGTCGGGGAATATTTCTGATTTTGGTTCGATAGTCTCTATTAAGTCGTCTACTCATGAATAGTTTACTTTTTAGCTCGTCAAACAGTTCGAGTTGTGTCCCTACACAAAGCATTCTATCCTAATTTGTTCAGTTTATCGTTATGCATGTAATTTAACGCACCGCAATCGGTTTGCGAGAAATTATGTCCGCTTGTCGCTCATAGCGGACATCGGTCCCTTCGTGAGTCCGCTGCGTGGCAGGACCGGGCATTGAACCCGTTACGACATATACTGATATCAGGAGTAATAAATGTATCTGCTCTGGAAATATGCAGGCTTTAACTGATTCACTTCATAAGGCTGAAAAGCTGGTCAGAACGGAGCGCTTCAATGGCCTTTCAGAGTCCCGCCCAGAACTACACCGAAACGCGCCTGAATCTGGGTGATCTGGTACATCTTTCCCCCTACTGAAAAGCAATGGCTCTTATGACCTTAAGGCTTGTTATGTGTATCTGCTCAAACTTTACCGGAAGAAAATTCCTCAAGTGAGAAATTGATAAAAGCCCGAATTTTAGGTGTCATTCTTTTATCCCTGAGATATAACAGCCATACCTGCCTTTCTCTTATGTGCCACCCCTGAAACAGACGTACCAGTCTCCCTGAGATTATGTCCCCCGACAGAAGTATTTCTGGCTGCATAACAATTCCAAGTCCTGACCGGGCCGCCATCCGCAGCGCCTGGCCATTGTTGACAGTCAGTTTACTCTGTACAGGAATTTCAACTTTCTCCTCGCCTCTGCTCAGCTTCCATGGTGAACGGGATGACATAGAGAGAGAAAGCAGCTGATGGTCGAAAAGTTCTGAAGGATGTTCAGGTGTTCCATATACATTCAGGTAGTCCGGTGATGCACAAACTGCCATACGATATGGCATTAATGGTCTGCCAATCATACTGCTGTCATCAAGTTCCCCAATCCTGAAAGCAATGTCTATCCCTTCATCAACCAGATCAATGACCCTGTCAGTCAGGGTAATATCGATTTCAACATCCGGTGCCATTTTCCTGTAACGCTGCAGTGCGGGTATGAGGCATTCTGTGCCAAAAGATACAGCAGCTGTTAGCCTCAGTTTTCCACCAAAGGAATCCTGCAATCCCTCAGCCTGTGCCTCGGAGATGGCAACTCTTTCCAGTATGTCATGGCACTGCTCCAGATAACTGCTCCCGAAATCGGTCAGCTTCTGCCTGCGCGTTGTCCGGTGCAGCAGTCGCATACCCAGCCGATCTTCCAGTGCCGCTATATGCTGGCCCACCATTGCCGGGGTAATGTGCAGCTTTCTTGAAGCAGCACTCATTGATCCGGCTCTGGCCACTTCGGCAAAAACAGTCATCGCCCGGAAAAGATCCATTTGATACCTTTAATTTAAAGTCATTAAATTTATAGGCTGATTATCTTTAAAAATTATTTTATTACCATCCCGGATGCGCTTCACTACATCCGGAGAAATTATGAACAAATTACGTTTCGTGGACAAAACTGTTGTTGTTACAGGAGCCGGTAGCGGAATGGGGCGGGCGGCTGCAATAAGGCTCGCATCAGAAGGTGCAAAGGTAATGCTCCTTGGCCGACAGGCGGGGATACTCGAAGAAGTACGCGATGAAATAAAAAGTACAGGTGGTCTTGCTGAGGTTCTCCCCTGTGATATCAGAAAAGAAAGTCAGGTAAAAGAGACCTTTATACATATAGCTTCGGTTTTCCGGCATGTGGATGCTCTGTTTGCGAATGCAGGATATCTCGGCGCTTTTAAACCGCTAGATGAAGCCGATGTAGCTGATTTCAGTGAGCCACTGGAAACTAATCTCAAAGGAACATTTCTGACAATCCGTCATTGTCTGCCCCTGATAAATAAAGGCGCTATTCTGATCAATGCTTCCTGGACCACGGGGGGGGTAATGCCCGGAGCCGGGATTTACGCAGCAACTAAATCAGCGTTGCTTGCAATAATGCGCACACTGGCCGTGGAATGTGGTCCCCGGGGCATAAGAGTGAATGCTGTCAGCCCCGTGGTCATTCTCACCCCGATGGCAGCATCAGCATTACCCGAAGATACCGTTAATGCTCTCGCTTCACGTTCATTATTACAACGCAATGGTGTTCCTGATGACATTTCCGGAACAGTTGCATGGCTACTTTCTGATGATGCCAGCTATGTTACAGGACAGGAAATTATGGTGGATGGAGGTTTTAATACAGGAGGAATGAGGCAATAGATTTTAAATCAGGGCCATGTGATTAAGATCATTTATCTGACATGGTCACTGATGAACACTGCGATTTCTCCTCCGGAGGCGCCACCCTCATAAAACGCAGCCAGTCTTCATCGTCGGGTATCCACGGCATCCTCCGCTGCACTGGCACGATGCCCGGCATTCCCCTTCCGCTGCTTTTCCAGACACCCCGCCTGACGGGATTCTTCTCCCGCAGCCCCTCCTCGCACACCCAGTCACAGTAAAGTCGCACCACCGTCAGGCGGTGGCGGATAGTGGCTGCTGCCAGCTGGCGACCGGTATGCAGGCTGCGGACATAGAGTGCGACCGTATCACGTCCGGCGGCGACAGCCGTTAGGAGCACGACAGTTCGTGGCAGATGAAGCGAGAAATGCTGTCTCCGCGCTATACAACACGATTAAAGGATATCCCGTGAATAAAGTAGATTTAAGGGATAAACCGGAGATATCCAGATCGCCACAGGCGTTCAGTCATCATATTTCCCGTTAGAGAACGTCAGTTCATTACTAAAGCGGACTGCCAGATGTGAAAAAAAGAGCCGACAGCCCGGTAAAGCTGTCGGCTTGAATTAACCAGTACCATTTTTTCTTTTAGGGAAGTCCGCGTTCATAGACAGTTATCGTCTCGCTTTTCACTAACTTTAGCCCTTCTCAGCCTTAATCCCCGCCCGTATCTGTTCCGGACTTCCTGCATGCCATGCAGAGAGAAACCAGAAAGAACAGGCATCTACGACAGAGACATTTTTGTGAGGCAAAAAGGTGACGAAATTTAACTTCAGGCTGGATCTGAGATTTTTCTGAGGGTATGATTTTCGGACGATCGTGTGGCGCGATCGTAACGATCCTTTCCGGCAGGCTGTGGCGGTCTGCAGGGAAGGAGAGCATAAACCTCCGTGACCGAACATGCGCGGCCGCGGGGGCCACCGAATATCCGGATGGGACGTATCCGCAAAACGTCCAGGGTCAGAGTCCGGCGTGCCCGGATTCTGAATGCAAAAACCCCCCGGTACTGCTCAACTTTGGCGGGCTGACAGTATCGGGGGGTTAAAAGCAGGCGCTGGCCTGTGAAGGATTATAACGCATGCATTTCATAAGACAACCTCTGT
>Ga0157368_1001371_pt1 | contig 10261 bp, 8 predicted proteins | sample AttbisABBM3_FD_113146 | JGI IMG/M metagenome (GOLD analysis project Ga0157368, IMG submission 113146) | Fungus gardens microbial communities from leaf cutter ant in Botucatu, State of São Paulo, Brazil - Atta bisphaerica ABBM3 | ecosystem: Host-associated > Fungi > Mycelium > Unclassified ...
ATAAGACATGTTGCGAGAAAGGTGGCTGCCATGGAAGGCAGGCTTATATGATTTGAAGATGACTCTACCACAGGAATATATTTCCGGATGAGTGGACTTGTATATGACACTATATTTGTTATGGAATAATTAATATTATTTCTTTTATTTTCTATTATTTATTTACTTAGTATTTATAGAAGGAGTTATAATTAGAAGATGCTTCTTTCTCTTGTACCACTATCTTGTATGGTAGCACCCAAAAGAGAATTAGTAAATACATTGTTTTCAGAAATCTTCAACACCAGTATTACTCCAATAATCTTCAACAATGACAACATGGATATGGAAGTGGACATTTTTAGAGATAAGTCAGTGTCATCAGCACATTCCAGCATCTTCTCCATTCCTTACATCAAAAGGATGGAGACTCAAAGTAACAACCCCTTCTGGGCTGATCAGGCTAACAAATTCAGTGAATCTCAAGGCCTTTCACTTTCATATATGTTACTAAAGGAAAGGGAGAACAACACTTAAGACAAGGTGGTGACATCAAGCAACATGCCCAATTCACAAGATAAAAATGTGTCTAACTATGACATAGACACATATACTCCTTAAGGTCAGAACATAAGTGGTCCTCAAGGTCTTGAGTCTTCTTCTATTCCATATGGAGACAAACAACTGACTAAACCTATGTTATGGAATGCTTTGGACACTAACATTTTTCTTTTTATTTTATCTATTTTTCTTGATTTTATATTTCTTTTCTTTTGAATTTCTTTTTCTTTTTCTTTTTAGTGATGATGAAGAGGTACGTGACATCAACAAGGATAGTTAATCATATGTACAAGCCTTATCTCCTAACATCAAGGAAATCTTGAAGATTAAGAAAAGCTTCTCCAATATTTCTTTGAAGAAAATTGAAGAAATACACAAAACCATTAACAATTCTGGTAAGCTTAAATTGAGGATTAACATGATCATAAAAGGGCTATCTAGGTAACAGATTATTGTTCCTATAGGAGCTAACAATAGTTCAAAGTTTATGTTATCATTAGACGATCACATTTCTAATATCAACAGAGTTTTAAAAAGCATCAAGTCAGAAATTTTGGCAGATTTTTTATGCATGATCATTGAGATCTTATCATTACAACAAATAAGGTTGCTTCACAATTAGATATTAACACAATAAAAAAATACATCAAGAACATTGATGTTATCAAATTAGAAGATATTATGACCAGATTGTATTTTATAGAAGTATCTTAAAGTAGTCATCAAAAATAACAAGTGTCTCACTAATATTGTTAACATTGCTAATATGTGTATTGACCTAGGTCTATAGCCTATGCATTTAAAACTTCATCATCTATTATTATCTCTAAGCCCAATAAGATAGCTTATAATTCTCTGAAAATGTTTTATCCAATTGTTTTTTGAATATGTTGGGAAATTTTGTTAAAAAATTTATTAGTGATAGAATTCAATTTCAAGATATTTTATTAAACTTTGTACACCTAAATCAATTAGAAGGGTTGAAATAGCATTTGACCACTGATGTTGAAGTATTCCTCACATATCTCATCTATTCAGATTGGGTCAAAAACTGTCAAATGAGAACATTGGCTTTTGACATTGCTCAATTTTTCCTCTTGCTCAATTATCAGCTTCTTTCTTTAATTCTGAACAAAGCTGGTTTTTAATTCAAAAATTTCTTCTTTCTTTTTTAACTATTTAGTTAGTAGGAAAACCCAATATTTGTAGAATGACTTTGTTTCCCCTTTCTTCAATGTAGATGTAGATATAGGTATTGGACAAGAATCCACTCTTTTTCCTATTCTTTCTGCTCTTTATATTTTACTGATTTTTCATATTTTTGAAAAAAGATCTAAAAGTCTCAACATACTAGTATCATTTCTCTCCTTTATTGATGATGGAATTTTCATTTCACAAGAAAAATCTTTTGAAAAAACTAATGCTTTTCTCTTTTGTAGTTATAGTATTATTTCATCTTTACTTAACCAGTTCAGACTAGTTATAAAACATAGAAAATCCAAGATTTTCCATTTTTCCAGATCTTGTGGACTTTTCAACCTTCCTCTCAGAGAACCTACTCTTTGTCCAAAAGAAAACTGGAAGTATTTAGGCTTTATTTTTGATAGGAAATTGTCTTTCTGACAACATGTCAAGTTCTATGTCAACAAAGTATTGTCTACTGTCAAATACATGAAAATGCTGGGAAATTCAACAAGAGGTCTACTCTCTCATCAAAAATGCCTCTTATATAGATCATGCATTCTTTCTATAGCACTTTATAGGTTTCCATTGTGGTTCTTCAATAAAACCTCTCTTTCATATCCTTTCAAAGAACTTAGGAAAATGCAACATAGAGCTACTATCTGATCATGGGTGCTTTTTGCACCTCTTCTATACTAGGAGTTGAAGCTATTACTAGTTTAATTCCTATTCATCTGTATCTGTATCTTTAAAAAATCAGTAGTAGACACAAAATTAGAACTGCTATATTACCTTCTAATCATGTGATCAACACAATCCTTAAAAGCAGGCACTCCAAGAATGCCCCTTCTCATTGTCTTTTCTTGGAAAACATAACTTTCAAGCAACAACTCAAGATCAAGATTTCTATTGTAGATGCTAATAATTGTCTCAATGGAATTTTTCCATCTTTTGATTCTCTTAATAGTGAATTTTCCCCTGGGTTTAGATTAATTGAAAACTTCTCTAGTTGTTTTTCTTTTTATTAAGCAAACTGCAAAGATAAGGAAAACAAAACATCTCATCTTTGCAATCTTGACAATATCTTCTCAAATACATCACTGAATTACAAATCTGTTGTCATTGTTTCAGATGCTAGCATTAGAAACAACATTGCCATATCTATTTCTTATGTCCACTCTTCTTCCAATAACATTAGAAAGATAATTCATCATGCTATCAATGTCACTTCAACCAAAGCCAAGCTCTTTGCTATTAGATATGGTATGAACCAAGCTATCCAAATATCAGAAACCACTTATATCATTGTCATCATGAATGACATTCATATAGCTAAACACATCTTTAATTCCTCTATATATCTGTATCAACTCTAATCAATTGCCATTGCAAAAGACCTTAGGTTGTTCTTTTCTGAATATTTAAAAAATGCCATAGAGTTTTGGGATTGTCCAAGTAATGACAAGTGGCTTTATCATCATGTGGTTGATAAAGATATGAAGAAATTCAACTTTTCTCTGCTACTTCCTTGCAAAGAGTTATGAGACTTCAATAAAAAAGAAGAATGTGACAACATCATTAAAAATTGGCAAATAATATTCTAAGTATTGGATCTCAAGAGTACTAATTTCCTTGATCTATTAGATGACAAACTCTGCACTATCAAACCCTCATACATTAAAGGGGGTTTGTGGATCAAGTAATTCAGTCATTCAAATTCACTATGTGTGAGGGCCACCAAAGCTATCACAAATTATGCACCTATAGGTGAATATTGCTTAAGATCCTTCCTAAGGGAGAAATTTAGCTATCCATGTAGGCCATACACAATTGAAACAAGACATTATATTCTTTATGAATGTTGAAGATATAACAAATATTGGAATCTATCAAGGTCTACACTAAGCCATCTACTGGCCTTTGCTTTCCATGAAGGTATTACTTAATATAGCAGTTTTCTCTTCTCATTTTATATATTAATTCTCTTTTTTATCTTTTTTTTTCTTTCTCTTAGTTAGTCTTTATATAAGTAGTTACAAAGTAGCTACCACAGATTATCTTTACATCCTGTGTAATAAATTGTTGATTTTTTTAAAAAAGTTATAATTAGAACACATGACAAAGCATATGACTGTAGTCACATAATATTACAATCAATAATACCTCATGTTCTACAGATATTTATCTTATAGTCTATATATTGTAAAGAGATTTGCTTCTACAAAGCTTTTATCTTCTGCATTTTCTAGCTGATCTGTGTTCTGTGACTCTTTTCAGTATCTGCATTCATCTGCTCATCTACTTTCCCATGCTCTAGAAGCACTTGTTAAATACTCTAACTCTTTTCCAATTTAGTCTCTTTATTCTAAACTGTTTCTGATTATTTAAGTATTATCATTCCCTGCTTATGTAAACAGAATTCTGACACATCATAATGGACCTGCTATTATATAGAGTAGTCATTACTGTTATAACTTAAGTTCTTGAGTAAAGATAAAAGACAACTTCTGTATTGAGTAATACAAAAAAACTTGACAGAGTTCTAAGTACAAGATAGTCTATCTTATATACTACAGACCATGGTCTGTGTACACACTACAACTAACCTACCCTAAAGTACATGTGCTTTTCATAAGGCCAATATATTATTGCCATATCATATAATATTATTTATTCTAGAACCTTTTATATTCTTTGTGTTATATGATTGTGTGATAGTGATAGTGATGTATTTGACTACCCTGTGACTTGTGTGACTGTCACATGTGACATTACATCACACCTTCTGTTTAAGTCCAAAATAAAATAAAAGCAAAGAGAAATAAAATCAAGTCCATTATTTACAATTCTAACAATTATCTTTAGAAATCCTCATCCTGTTCTCTTAGGATTTCTGGAGATTTGAAGTATCTTACTCTTTTACCCAGTTGCTCTAATATATATTTTAGATATATATTGGAGATGTTTTATATACATACTTCTTGTAAGGAAATTTGTTATCTTGTCAAAATTCAAGTTTACAGCATTACTAAAGCCTATTGTCAACCTGGTAGATCTTTTGTCCCTCAAGTCTTTGACTACTATCCCACTGCAACACTACTAGACTCTATCTACTCCTACAGCAACACAATAGATCTTTAAGCATCTCTTCTGAACTATCAACTTACTTTTTCTAACTACTAACTAATGAACTCTCACTATTTGATAATGTTTAAAATTACTACATTAAAGTTTCTAACCATATAGCTTTATTATTCTGTAGTTAGATTATCAAGTATTGTTACAAACTTAAGACCTTAAAGAGAATCAAAAGAAAGAATCTTGTATTAGAGTTAACATAAGAGGACTTGATAAAGTTCCTAGTATAAAACTATCTATTTTATATATGCTAGACTACTGGTCCATACTACACTACCATTAGTCTACTCTAAAGAATCATATGTTATTCTTAAGATCAACATGTATAAGATATGCTATATGATATTATCTTGTTCTAGAATTTTCTATGATATTCTATATAACACATGATTATGTGACTATAACCAATGTGTGACACTAAGTCATGTTATGTGATATCATGTTAATTCCTAACCCTAAGTTCAAAGAGAAAATAAAATGGAAAATAAAATAAATAAATAAAATAAGAATAAAAAATGTTAAGTCTATTGTCTTCAATTCTGACAAGTATTCTATCTGGTATCATTGCTTCTTTCTCTCTTATCTCCATCTTGTATAATAGTGGCTATAAGAGAAGTTGCAAATAAACACTGTTCTTTTTCTTTTGCCTTCAGTACAAACTCTACAATGACTAGTTATCCTTCTGATATAAAAATCAAAGGTGTCAACAACAGCAAAATAAGGAGGCATTCAGCTTCCCCCATCAATGGTAGTTTGAAAGATTCTTTGGTACTTTCAAATATATCTTCCAGGCCCTATCATAAGAGGATGAAAATCAACAATGAGCTTCCTGAAGTGGACTCGATTGATCCAATTGACAGTTCTCAACTGTCTTATACTGGAACAGCAAAGATAAGTAGTTTAGTCAGTCAAGCAACTGATAAGAAAGCAGCTAGTAATAGCCAATGTATTAATGATGAGGTGCCCACCCTTAAGAAGGAACCTAAACTGCATACCAATGGCAAGAGCATACAAATTGAGGGTATTAATACTATACCCTCTGAATATATGTCAGACAATATGCAAATCTCATATAATGCAAATCAGGCTGTTGATTCAGAATCTTAGGACAGCAACTTTAACTCAATCTTGCTTCATGGTTCAATGGAGTATCTGGTATTGGATGTCAAAAATATCAAGGAATCTCTCCATTATATTAGGAAATATATTCTTAATAAAAAAATTTGAACAAGGTAAAGCTAACAGTATTGCTAACCTAAAAAGTATAGATGAAGCTGCTTGGAACTTCATTTCTTCCATCTATGAAGTAGGATGGAATGAACTTATTGCAGACAATGAGAATTTCTCTTTCAGACATAAGGTGAAAATGCAGTTCAATCTATCATCCAATAGTATAAATATTTCTAAGAAAGATAAAGATGTGGCCAAAGTGGCTTCAATTTCAAATCTTTCTCCTCTTATTCTGGCTAAATCTCCTAAGGAGATTAATATTATTTCCAAATATTTTAAAAAATTGAGAAAAAACAAAGAAAATGAAAAAATCTTATACAGAGACTTTGGCTCTATCTTCTAACACCACTAGGGAAATTCTCAAAATCAAGGAGACATTTCTGAAATTACAAGACAAAAAATTGAACATATTCAAAAAATTATCTCAAGGGAAAATTGACCAAAACCTCACATTAATATGATAACTAGGGGACTGTTTAGGAAACAAGTGATAGTTCTTATGAATGTAGAAAACAGGAACTGTTTTATAAAAGACTCAAGTACTCATGTTTCCAATATTAACAGAGCCTTGAGAAATATCAAGTTAGAAATTGTTGACAACTTTGTTCACTTGGATAGTAGGGGCATTATTATCACTACTAACAAGGTATCAAGTACTTTGGACCTCCAGACCATTGAAAGGTACATCAAAAATGTCAACAACATCAAATCAAATCAAGTTGAGGCTCTAAGACTATTTCAATCAAAGTTGTATCTTAAAATCATTGGTATTCCATACCTGATGGAAGATACTGACACACATATCTCAGCTAATGTGGTTGTAAAGATTATCAAAGAGAATTACATCTAACATGTCCATAGTTTGGATCAATATCTGGGATATTTAGAGTGGTTCTAAGACAAGAGGACTAATTAATAGGTGCTTCAACATTAGAAGTTATATTGCAATGATCTGTGGAGCAAACATGAACTTAGACATCTCTTAGTGTAAAAACTGTTAGAAGTGGAGTTACTTGACTGGATCCTGTAGGATCCAAGGCTCTAAATACATCAAATACAATGGCTATCACAAGTTGGAGCACTACCATTAATTTGGGTGGTACTGCAAGGTAAATAACAAAATCAATCCACCATGACTAGAAACCAGGAAAGAAAAACTATGCTCTCACACGTTTAAGTGTGTTAATTGCAAAGGGGAATATCAGGCTAATTTAAATATGTGTTCCTTCTGGAAACATTGTTTCAATAAGGAATGGCACTTGAAGGAATATCAAAAGCTTCATGAAAGCAGAAGACAGTTGATTCATTCAGTTATGAATGGTAATAGTTCATGATTATTAAAAATATCAAAATTATTTCACAGAATATGCAGAAAAATAATCTGATTGTCAATACAATCCTAGAAACTTGATTTTTTTCTATGTTATTTTTATTCAAGAGCTGTCTTGGATTACTGTTTGTTTTATACCAAGCTTAAGAAGTAAAGAAGGCAAAGAGCTAGTAGGAGTGCCAAATTATCCTAACTGGTTGACTTTTTCTAGGAATTTGTTAAGTGATAACTCTCATTTCATTTTTTAATAATAACAACATTTTCTTTCTGATGAACATTTATTCTGACTCTTCTCAATCAGCTCTAAAGTATCTAAAGAATACTGAAGCTAACATTTATAATGTTCTGATTATGACTGGTGACTTTAATATTAGAAATAATTTATGAGACACTTTTTACCCTCACTATTCATCTCACAGTAACTGTCTTTTTGAAATTGCAGACTCCTTTAATTTAGGCCTGTCTATTCCTACTAACTGAGTCACTACTAGATATTCTGATAACAATCAAGATGTGAACTTGATACTTGATCTGATGTTCTTATGCTTTGAGTCAGATGAGCTTGATAACTATTCTATTCATCTGGATTGGAGGCTAGCTTCAGATCATGCCCCTTTAATGATTACAATTCCTATTATTGAAGAACATATTCAAACCAAAAAGCAAACAATTGTCAAAGATAGCAAAAAAGAGAGGATCTTTGTCAAGGAATTGATTGAAGCCATCAAAAACATTGATACAAATGACTTATCCAATGTTGATTGCTTCAATAAAGTCATTCTTGATTTTGTTAGTTTGATGGAAAGAATATGGATAAAGAATTCCAAAATTATCAACATCACAAAGCACTCTAAGAGTTGGTGGAATGTCAATTGCAGTAGGGATCTTGAGAAGTATAGGTTGACCAAGCATATAAAAGACTGAAAACAGTTCAAGAAAACAGTCAAGAACACAAAAAGATCATTCTTCAACCTCAAAATTCAAGAGATCTCCAACAAAAGGCAGGGTTCTTGAGAACTGATGAATTGGATTAACAAATGCAAACTCCCAGCTGTTGAAGTGGTCAAATACAATGGTCACACTTGTCTTGAAATTGAAGATCTTTGGCATGTTCTTCACTTATTATTCAATATGGCTCAAAACTATCAAATTGACATTGATGTGTTAGATGAAATTCCAAGCAAAAGCCCCTTAATTTGGGTACTATTCTTGGAAGAGAAGTTCATCAGCTCTATTGTCAAGTGCAACAACTCATCTACTCCAGGTCCAAACAAATTATCATAGAGGCACCTCAAGAGTATTGTCAAGAACAAAGTGTGTTTGAAAAGAATTATCAACATTGCTAATACATGTATCAATTTATGACATTGGCCATCTCATTTCAAAACCTCTATGACTATTGTCATCCCAAAACCCAACAAAGAGTCATATGATTCTCCTAAATCTTTCAAACCTATCATCTTTCTCAATATATTAGAAAAGCTTATCAAGAAAGTTATCAGTGAATGTCTTTAATTTCAAGCAATTTTGAATAATTTCATCTATCTGAGCCAATTGGGTAGACTCAAACAAAGGTCAACATCAGATGCTGGAATTACTCTTACTCACTTTATCTATATGGGTTGGGTCAGGAATATGATGATAAGTACTTTGGCCTTTGACATTATGTAGTTTATTCCTCTATTGAATCACTGCTTACTTCTCTGAATCTTTAGAAAGGCTGGATTTGACTCAAAGGTTGAATGTTTCTTTTCAAATTATCTAGTTGGGAGGAAAACTCAGTATTTTTAGAACAATTTTTCTTCTCCATTTTTCAATGTTGATGTTGGAGTGGAGCAAGGATTTGCCTTGTCTCCTGTTTTGTCTGTATATTTAGCTTTTATTTTTCATATTCTTGAAAAATGCTTAAAAAATTTAAAATTTCTGATCTCCATCCTTTCATTTGTTGACAATGGTCTCTTTATTGCTCAGAGTAAATCTCTAACTATTTTGAACTCATTTCTTTTTTGTAGTTATAATATTGCTTCTTCTCTTTTGAAGAAATTTGGTTTTATAATAGAACATGAAAAGACAGAGATGTTCTCTTTTTCTAGATCACATGGAGTATTTGACTCTCCTTCTCTTGATTTCTCTAGCCTAGGTGGTCTTATTTTATGCTCTAAGGATATTTGGGTTTTATCTTTAATAGAAAGCTTTCATTTCATCAATATATCAATTTCTACACTAACAAAGCTATTTTAATAGTCAAGTGTATGAAGATCTTTAGAAATTCTGTTTGTAGCCTTATACCTCACCAGAAATATCTTCTATATAGAAGTTGTATTCTTCTTATCACTCTCCACAGTTTTCAATTGTGGTTTTACAACAAGGCGCTACTATCATATCCTCTTAAAGAGTTGAAAAAAAATGCAAAAAAGAGCAGCTATTTGGATCCTAGATGTTTTTCAAACATTACCTTCTTTTGGTATCAAAGCAATTGTAGGTCTTGTCCCTATTCATCTTCACCTTCAAAAACTCAGTGGAAGAGCACAACTCAGAGTGTATGCCCTCCCTCATAATCACATACTTTGTTTATTACTTGAATCAAGACCTAACCTCTACAACAATTACCATTATTTCTTATTGGATTTGCTTACTCCATGTCAATGAGAAAGAATTAAAGGTCCTATCATTGACATGGATAATAAGTTTAATAAAGTATTTCCTTCTTTTGATCTCCATAATTCCAAGTTGTCTCTTGGTTCTAGAATTATTGATATTTTTTCTAGTTATTTTTCTTTTCATTCTTTTAGTAAGTATAGTAAAGACAATCTCATATCTTCCTCACAACAACTCAACAAC
>Ga0157368_1001372_pt1 | contig 10246 bp, 9 predicted proteins | sample AttbisABBM3_FD_113146 | JGI IMG/M metagenome (GOLD analysis project Ga0157368, IMG submission 113146) | Fungus gardens microbial communities from leaf cutter ant in Botucatu, State of São Paulo, Brazil - Atta bisphaerica ABBM3 | ecosystem: Host-associated > Fungi > Mycelium > Unclassified ...
CAGAGCCGGGTGTCTGCGTCTTACGATGCGGCTTGTCTGTGGATGGTTCTGGTCCTGTATAAGGTTCAAATTCAGCCTCATGAACACTGGTGGCATGCCGCGGCAGCCTCGATGAACTCATATCGCCGATGTGTTCATGCTGATACCCGCTAGCAGTGAAAATTGTCTTCCTCTTTCCTAATTCAATCTCCTTCAACCTCTTTTGCCCTTCATTCCTTGCATGCTCCAATATCCCACATCCGGGAGACCACACCGACTCGGGACCGTGAGCTTGAGCAAACACATGGGCACTAAGCACTCCTGTAAGAGGCAAGGATTTTGATACCTCAATTTGGACTTCCTCATCCCTAGACTTTGGAAGAGGCTTGGCGCTCTGATTGTCCTCAGATGCCTGCAGATCCTGCGATGTCTGATGAACACATTTCTCAACCTTCTGTTGATCCTGGGATCCATGACCCACGTTCATGGTGGCAGATAGGGTTCGCCCTATCTGATGTCGAGGGGTGATGTACAGTGAGGGTTTGCCTTCTTTTTCTTGAGCAGATTCAGCGAGTTGATTGTCATTAGTAGTACTAGCGTTGCACACTTCAGGAGCAATCTGAGAACTCGAAGGAACATCCATCAGTATACCTAACATGAGATGTCAGCCGATCAGGTATATAGACAAGGATGGAGACATACGCGAAGGCGTACTCTCTCGTCCTTCGAGCACAGACGTATGTGGGATCGACGTAGTTTCTGCTGTTTCCGATATCCCTATCGATGACCATCATCTCTAGAGAAGGGGAAATACCAAAAACTCACTGTTAACAAATCTTTCGTCAGGGGTTAGAGCAACACCTTCCTCTTCTTCCTCGCCTGGTAGACTCCCGATACCTACTCTCGAGCCACCAGGTTTCTCTTGACTAGGTAACTCCTTACCACTTCGCTTCTCGACGTGATCTGGTAATGGCCCAATAGTCTCATCAAAATGCGCTGGAACGTGTTTCGGTATGATAGGAGAATAGCTTCCAAGCTGATGCTGGCTCAATTTCGGAATATTACCGGTATTGACAGGAGTTCCAGCCGTTGCCGGAGGTTGATGTAGCGATTGGTGCGGTAAAATTCTAGCGCCAACAAACGCAGTGGAAAGAGATTCTCCGATAGCGGCCCTTGGTATTGTTGGGTTCGGATAAATTGATGCAATAGCAAGACGGTCAATGTCACTTGACCCTTGATGCTCTGTCGCCTCCTCAGTTGAACCTGAGTTCATGGCAGCTTTACCAACGGCCGGAGGTGTAGTTTCCTTTCCAGATCTGAGGAGAGGCTTCATACGCTCATGCGACTCCTCCAATTCTTCGCTGCTCTCTGATCTTTCTCTGTCCCGTTCACGTTTAAACGGCGACTTGGATTTTTTTCGGTCTATTTGAGAGCATAAAATTGAGTCACCGTCAATAGATGAAGGAGAATAGACTCACAAAACCAACGACTCAGTCTAGGGAAAAATCCTTTCGATACTTCTTTTACCTGGGACCCCTCTTTCAGCTTTTCTGACATCACTGTCGGGTTCCCCGTCTCCTCCTCGTGAGCTTTGGACTGTGAATCTATGTCCTGAGTAGAAAGAGGCGTCTTGCTTGACGAAGGGGCTGTCGAAGGTTGGGTGTGACTAGCGGAAATACTTTGGGTCGAAGTCTGTCCTCGACTAGATTGGATAACTCCAGGAATGATCGGAACTGCAGCCCCAACGTCCGTACCAGCGAAAGCAGTACTAGCAACTGACGGAGCATGACTTCCTTCATTAGAGAGTCTCATTCCTGTTGGCATCGTATTGCCTGGCTCTGCGACTACCGGACATGAATTCGGAAGGGGTTCAGCTCCCACAGAGAGAACCTTCTCTTTCGCAGGCGATGGGGCATCGCTGATTGTGGTTGTCAGCGCCGCAGGGTGGGGAGTAATAGAAGAGAGAGGTTCTTGAAGAGAGAAGCGTGCCCTTTCAGGAGTCTGTTCCGTACCTGGATACATGAACCTGGCTTTTGATAGTGCATCATTATGTTTTGCATCGCTCATGCACACAATGGGCCCCTTAGACACGGAAGATCCTAAGTAGCGCGAGATTATATATGCACGCATCAGCACGGAAAATGCAATAGTGGTTATAGATAAGAGGGCATTACCAGAAGTACTGGGCACGTTCCTTGGCGTAGAATCCCTCTTCTCTAATAAGGTCTCGATTTCCTCTCCACTGGCTCCAGCCAACACTGGAGGTGATTGACGACTAATCTTGCGACCGCCAGGAGTTGACTTGTGAAGCTCTTTGGGAAAAGTAGAAGATTCCCTCAGGCTTGATGTAATGGCAGCTCCAACAAGTTCTCGAGGTGGATTGGAGATCAAAACGGCATCCTCTCCATCGCGTTCACGCCAATGTTCAAGGGCTGACTTCGAAGGACTCACATCAATGGAAGCAAACTGACCATTTCGGAACGGATTCATAGAAACTTTCGATGACCGCTGGGGTAAAGGGAACTCTTGCGACGTTTTTGATTGTACAACATTTGAGGGCGCGTAGGAATCGTCAGACGAGATCTGTGTAGCGTGAAGTCTTTCTTCAGGAAGTCTGACGACATCAATTTCGTTTGGTGTACCGGGAAGTGAGCCAACTCCGCCTGTAGACACCTTGTCTAAAGGAGGAAACGGAACGCGATGAGCACGAGACATCGGACCACTGTCAGGAACCGTCATTGCGTTAAAACCTTGATATAACTTTCATGAGCTTCGAAATATGCTGTGGTCCAGGATGGACAGCTCACGTTTGCCCGCTTTCTCATCTGGAAGAGCTGCTACCGCTGGCTCGGAGATTTTTCCAGGTAATGAACCTACGCCGACTCGAGAACCAGAGGATATTTCCGTCGACGGAAGTTCTGAGCACTCAGGTTTATCTGTTCTGAGTGTCTCAGCTTCCAACTTAGTCCCTTCATCTGCCTCTTGCTTCGAACCTGCGGGACAAAACAACTAGGATCTTTTGAGAGAAAAGAAGTGTATTCACGCACCGATATAAGCGCAGACAGAATCAGGCAGGTAATGTTTGGCAAGATCTCCGAAGACACGGATAACGTGTTGGATTTCATCAACAGTCGACGGCGGAGGTAGGGTCCGAGTCTGTCCCTCTTTCTTTTGCCTCAACATCATTTCTGTGGGAAATGCTCCAGGGATGTGCTGATCTATTGCTTCTATGTAGCGTAGGTCGCTCAATTCTGAAGGAAAGGTGGGATGGCGTTGAGCAGACCGAGAAGAACTCATGAGATGTGTCTCCTGGTTCTTCGATCTCTACAAGGCGGGGTTATTCAAATCCTACCAAAACGTTCCGAATGTAGACAGACCCTTGGATTCTCAGAGGTAGAATCGGTGTGGGACGGAGTGTATGGCAGACTGGCCATAGTGAATATGATGGTTGTACGAGGTAGAGAGAAATACACTTCGGTATCCTAGACTTGTGGCTCTAGGTGACAACATCTTCTCCTTTCCTGACTGACTGACTGAGAATATGAAACAAAGAGCCGGGTGTCATAAGATCTTCGACGAAACTGGTCGCGGATCATTTACGTCATGCCGGAATGAATATTTTTGCCTGTGAATTGGCGCTGAACCAACACTGGTTTGTGTCTCCGAGAGAATACAGAAGGCACACTGTTTCTCATTCATCAGCCAGCTGGAAAAGGTCAGTGGAAATCTCTTCTTATTAACCAGACTTAGTCAACGACAGAGCTTTGGAAGCAGATGGGTTCAAAAGCCTACTCCGTGGCTAATATTTCCTTGCAGCGACAAGCAGTTGCTTACTTGAACCATGAACCACCAAGAGGATCGACTACTCATGCACCAACCACACTTCTAGTGCAAGAAAGAGTCTGACACTGGATCCAAACGAGCTATGCCTTAACTTACGTACTCACACATTCATTCAGCCTATTACTTCTGTCGTCGTCCTTGAATTCCTCCAACCCTCTGTCTCCAACTTCATTTCTCCCTGATATTGTCTTCGCAACTTTCTCAATCTCTCCTTCAATCTTCATCTGGAACAATGAAGCCGGTGATTCAGCCCTTGCTTGTTGTCTGACATCGAAAATAGAGGGATTGATTAGCGTGTTCAGTGGGACTCAATACATCAGCAGTTTACCTTCTCATACTATCTGATGGATCACTTGAATTTCTCGCGCTGACAGGACTTGGGGCAGATCCATACACCGAGGATTCCTGTCTAGATGACAGTTTACGTGACCCAATATTCGCCAAATCTTCTAAACAATATATAGTTGGAGGTTCGAGGGTGTTCAAGGTCAAAGTCTGGCCTATGTTCAGTGCATGGCGCTCTGCTGCCGTGACTACGTCCTCGGTCGGACACAGAATAGTCGAGTTTTTTGAGCATATCACATTCGATGTCGTCGGATCGCCTCTCTCCACACTTTGGGGCATGTCTACGAGGACTTTTATGTCCTTCTCCCTATCCATCGTAACGTATTTCTCGGCGCACGCAGCATCAATCTCGACACCTCTTGATTTGTTCAACACGGCTGCTGCAGTCCGCTTTGCCCAGCTTCCCGAAGTTAACGTTAACTGCACTTCCTCCTCCATTAGAGTGCTCCTTTCCAAACCTTTATCAAATATCGATCCACTTAAAGACAAATCTAGGTCAAGTTTGGGTGGAAGATCGAGGGTAAACCTGACTGAAGGTTTGGAATCGACCATCTTTGGATTCATGATTGATCTTGAGGATCGCTTCTGAGTCTCCGAGCAAGTCGTAGGTTTTTTCATGATTCCTTTTGTATGAGCGGTAGAAGGCTGACATCCGAATCGTGCGGTCTGCCCTTCCTTGTCGAATGCATATCCATTTAACGATTGTTTCTCACCTACCTCCTTTCCGAGTTCACCAACTACAACGCAATCGGTGCTTAAAATGCTCATATTCCCTAACATTTCCATCTGCTCCCTATTTGAGTCAACCATCTCACTCTGCCGACTTCTGCGCATTCCTCCCAAGAGTGAAGCACTCCCCGCTTTAACGTCTGAAACGATGTTCGAACCAATTTTGGATGCCTTGCGAGCAATCCGAGAGGGTGCGGGTTCTACTGCAAGATGCCGACTATCTTGGGTTGTACAAGATACCACAGGCGGAAACGGCGTGCTCGCTACTGTTGCCCGCACTGGAAAGATGGTGTTGTCTTGATCGGTAAAAGTGAAATCGACTGATGACGTCCTTCCAGTCATATTTTGCCTATCTCCTTCATCTGAGTTGTAGTTAACGTTTTTCTGTTCGTCGCCCAGGGGTGTGCGACGACCAGTGCTCAATTCTGGCGCTGCACTCAGTGCAGGAGTCGAGGAGGCCCTTCCGAACGAACTTCTAACATCAACTGTCGTCGTGCGGGTTTTGTACTTCTTCATGCCAGGAAGAACAGGAAGACGAGATGTAAAGAGCAATGATGGCATTGCCAAGAAATTTTCTGAGATCGTGGTGAATTAGAAGAGAATGTTGCACACCCATACCTCTCGTCGTTGGGTTTCAAACTGATTGTTCGAATCAAGCAAATCATACTTTTACAAACGTACCTGGTCCTAATTCAAATATGTGCATCGTGTGAGAAACCATTGCAAGGCGAGTGCTATTCATATTTGTGAATGGAGTCGAACACATTGAGCCTGATCATTGACGCTTAATGATTAATGCCCGTCATTCCCGACGACGGGGAATTAAGACCGTAAGATTTTAATCAAACAACCAGAGGAGAGAGTGCATTGTGATGGTTTAACCCCCCCGATAGATCGATTTGCAACATCACAGCATATCTATGTGGCTATATTGAATGAACGGCTTCAGTTGGTTAACCTCACGTCGGAAATGTTGAGGAATAATAATAAGTCCTGCGGAATGGCCGATAGCAATGGAAAATATTCTACGCAGAGGTTGAGTTCGGATGTGTTGTTTTGATAGGATCCGGAAGAGAATCCCAAGTAGGACAGAGCTGATCCCAATTTTCTGATTCGCTGTAAGAGGACATGAATTGAAATTAATGGAAGGAATCATACTTGGCGGTTTGTCAACGAATGGTGTTTGCTCCGGTGCCTCAGCGAACACAACCGCAAAGCCACTGTGGTATATCAGCATATAGCGAGCATCACCAAACAGAAAGCTACTCACAGATCTAAGTGGGGGTTAATGTGACTAAGGCGGTGAGGTCAGCTCATGAGTTTCGTGATTGAAATTGGTCTCACCAGTGGAGAATCCACGGGCCAGGGTTGTCTGTTCGGAAGCGGATTGAAACATAGTCACCCTCAATCGTGCCCAGACTAACAACATCTCGCCCAATAGGGTTCAAGTAATTTGGAAGTGCACCAGCGCTTTTCACGACGGAGAACGTATGCTGAATGATGTGATTGATATTAGGCAACCAAAGTTCTCAGTGCATACATACCCCGTGAAGATGCATTGGATGAGGTCCTGCAATGTTCAAAGTCTGCATATTGACCTGAACCACTTTATTCCTTTCTATTGTGAAAACCGATCCGTGAGGTAGAAGATCATGAGCGGAATGAGCACCACTCAAAATTTGGAGTAGCACTGGTACAGTGGGCGAGACATAGGAATTATTGTTAACGAAAAACCCAGTTGCTAGATCGGCGGAAAATGTGAGGTTGAATGTCATATCGGCGCCGTTGGGTCCTGGCAGTCCTGGTGGGAAAGGGTACGCGAGGGGATGCAAATCTTTCTCTTCGAGCATCTTGGCAGTTGTTGGCTGAATTGACTTCGGCTCTGCTATGGGTGCACCTCGGTACCTCAAGATTGCAGAATCGATACCATTCTCAAAAGTCGTAGAAAGGTTCCTCATGTTGGACAAAGCGCGAATCCAGTAATTGTCGACCCGTTGATTCGCGTTAAGGACTAGGGAGTAGCGTTGGCCTGAAGAAATGCTCGTTGTCAGCGGCAACTTCTAAGATTGGTTTGAATTTCTTACCGGCGAAGATTTGAATGGCGTTTACGGTATGCGGTGATGTAGGAGTTGCGTCGGTTTCAATGATAGTGAGGTTGTGTCCATCAATAGAAAAAATGTAATTTGGTTCACAGGACATTGATATTATGCGAAGTCGATAGCGCTTTCCTTGCTGTACATTTACAACAGATAGATCTGCATTTGGTCCTCCAGGAAAACGACCTCTTCCATTGATCAAAGTGGCATCTGGACTAACTGGACCTTGAGCATATAACACCGACTTGTGGTACCTGCACCAGAATAATTGTACAGGACAATGTCGAAGGAATAGATAATCGCTTACCACTCTGATATAGTAATTATAGTAGATTCTAAGCAGCGCCGTTATTCGAGAAAAAAGACATTTTTCGAAGAAACCTCACCATCATCAACTAGAAGTTGGATGAGTAAGATTCCATTAGGAACAATAGACATGAGCAGCGTACCATCATACAGGATCGCAAGATGATCAGCGGGATCTTGGACGATGAGGGCACCACGAACTCCATCACAATACTGTAGACCTATGAAATTTCAAATGAGATTATGCCATGCTGAGAGATCGTTCACTCTACCAATATGGGAATGGTACCAATAGGTGCCTGCCACATCAGCTTTGAAGTTGTAAAGGAACGAGTCACCAGGGGCGATAGGGCACTGAGTGACGCCAGCGGTGCCGTCCATAAAATTAGTTCCACGCTGTAGAATACCATGCCAATGCTGTGTGAAGATAAGTGGAAGATCTAGGAAGATAACAATGGTCGAATGGACGCACCATGGTGGTTACCCTTATTTGACCTGGGTCTGTTAGATTATTGACAACGTTCAATTTAAGTTGTTCGCCCTGGCAGAGGATTATTAGAGAACCAATGCTGGGGGACCGAAAAAAAACCTTCTTTGCCCAGATAACAGGGCCTACAGTGCCACCGTTGACGACTGACGCTCTGAGAATCCAGTTGAGCTTTAATGAACTTCAAAATTGAAAGTTCCTACTTTCGGCTGAAACCATCAGGTGATATATCCGCGTTCGCGACAGTGAGAGTTTGAGAACAAGTCGATGCAACTGCGAGGGAGGCTAATGAAAGAATGCTCGCAAGAAAACACGAACTTGGAAGCATTTCCTCGAGTCACAACAGGGTCAAAGAGAATATAACTGAAAAAAAAGGAAGACGTCAGTAGGTGCTTGACAAACCAGCATCGCTGATAATTTATATGCAGGTGAGCGGTGCCTAGCACTACAAAATTAAAACTCAGCTAGGCGCATCGTGTGACAAATTTGATCGTGATCCAGCACTTGGCTTGTCACATGTTTTTCATGTAGCTAGTTTTTATCAATCAACTGTTGAGGTATAACAGCAGACAAGTGGACAGCATTATCTGAGCTGATTTATCACTTTAATCAGAGGCTCTTCCCCTTCCACCTTCACGTTATCAATCAAGATCATCAAACTAATGAGGTATGATAGCAGACGAGACAGCATTCATTACCCGAGCTGATGTGACTAGTTGCCATTGAAACCTGATTTCAAATATAAAAGGCAGGTCTTGCACTACACAACAGCCCCACAATGAGATCTTTTTGCCACCTCCCTAATAAACTAATCTCAGCCCGAGAGTAATCCTACACAGGCCCCATAAGCGACGGGGATCTAGCCAAGGCTCAAAGGACACGTCCCTGACCCAGGATCTGACCTCATGGAAAGGGGCAGCTCTCAATCAATGCCTAGACCACCCTCCCCGGCCAATGAATGAACTTTGAGAGCTCTGAAGGAAGCTCTATTCATCGCAAATGGATTAGCAGGCCTACAGGATGGAGTGAGGGCGCATTCTCCCCCAACAGATCCACGCACACCTCAGAGAGAGAACATGCCAAAGCCAACATAGCGCTCCTCCTCTGTTGAGTCCGCCCCCCCCCACTGAACTTGGCACCCTGGGCTTCTCAGTTGTTGGTAAAGCCCATCACACCCACCTCCTCCTGAAGAATCTCAGAAGTCTAGCAACCTGGGGAAGATTGTCCAGATGCGGGAGTGGCAGGACCGTGCATCGATTCACCCAGTGTCATCGATGCTCGAAGCTCAACCACTATACCGCTAACTGCCAATCCTCGCCAGTATCGCCTCTGCAATGAAGAATCACGCTACCGCCAGGTATGCCCGGAATGTAATGATACGGATATAGATCGTACTTCATGCACGCACATGCAACTGGACCAAATGTCTAACTGGACGTGGACAATTAAAGTGCGTACCACAAAGCAGGACAGCAAAAAAACAGAAGTACTCCTCTCCAACACTAACCAATTTGCGGCCCTAGAACCATCTACTCCATTAATAAATAACGTGGTCCCAATCATTGCAAATGCAGAGACGGCCTGACGGGCCATGACCGACCTCACTGAGACACTTACTCAATGATTGAATCCAACTCTCTATCCAGGTAACACCCTGTTTATGTGATACAACTGGACTTCACAACTTAATGAACATGAACATAAGATAAAACTATGTTCCAAACATCATAGAGAGCAGATGTTTATAGATGTGTGTTTATGACAGTAGAATGAATCTCTCTCAACTCAGCTTAAAAACCACAAAACAAAGAAAAATAGTAAAGTGTGAAGGCTACCAACTGAACATATAAAGAGAAAAATAGTTTTTATGGTAGAAAATATAACTAGATGAACCTGAGTTTTGGACTTGGACTCTTTATTTTCATTTATTTTCTCTTTTCTCTTTTTCTTATTTGGACTTGGCCAAGAAAAGTATGACAAAGAGTTACAAAGTCTAACATAATGTTATAGGTTATAAGAGTTATAGTTACAGTCACATGATCACATGATAAGTAAAATAACTTGCTAAAAGGACCTAGTTGTTACAAACTCAAGTCTTTAGAGTTGGACAAGTGAATAAACCTTGTTGTCAAAGACAAAAGCAGTAGACTTAATTTATTTTTCTTTTCTTTTCTATTTTCATTTTCCTTGTGATTTATTTTCCATTTTTTCTATTTTTAGAACTTAGAGTTAGGGTTAGAGTGACAAGATCATGCAGTCACATTAGATGACATGGTCACAAGTCACATGATTCAGGGAAGAATATAGAAGGTTCTGGAAAAGATGATGTCATGCAGCATATACAATACATATTGACCTTGAGGCTAACACATGGCTGTTTAGGGTAGGTTAGAAGTAGCTAGCATAGACTATATGGATTTAGTATATAAGGTAGACTATCTTGTACAGAGTTCTCTATTGA
>Ga0157368_1001373_pt1 | contig 10245 bp, 10 predicted proteins | sample AttbisABBM3_FD_113146 | JGI IMG/M metagenome (GOLD analysis project Ga0157368, IMG submission 113146) | Fungus gardens microbial communities from leaf cutter ant in Botucatu, State of São Paulo, Brazil - Atta bisphaerica ABBM3 | ecosystem: Host-associated > Fungi > Mycelium > Unclassified ...
ACAAAGTAACGTCATACAGCATAGACAACACATGCTGGCCTCATGTTACACTCATGGTCATTTAGGGTAGGGTGCACAGTAGTTAGCACAGACCATGGGTAATAGTATATAAGGTAGACTACTTTATAGTAGGAACTCTATCGAGTTCTCTTGTGTCACTCAATACAAGAGTTAGTTCTTTGCTTAACACTTTGAGCATTAAATCATAACATCTGAAGTATTTGAGCCACAGCCCCCCTTTAGCAATTGACGGTTCAATAGGATTCAAGTTGTCATCTAGGAGTTCCAGAAAGTGACGTTCTTTATCATCTGATGCTTGGAATTGTATCTTCCAGCTATTAAGAATATTGTAGCATTCAATATTTCTGCTGAAATCCCACAAAGATTTGCATGGGTAAATGGGAGTGAGATTGAATTTCTTCAATTCTTTATTGACAATGGCATGAAGGCTCCATTCACAATGACTGGAACAGTCCCAGAATTCTATAGTATTGTTACTACTTTGTTCAAAGAAGTCTCTAAGTTCATGCAAAATAGCTACTAAATGAATCTGATAGGGGTGCACCAAAGAATCAAAAATTCTTTTGGTAGTGTGAATGAAATCTGTGATGATGACAATCCTTTTAATGTTGGGAATACATGTGGCTTGATTTATACCACATCTTATAGCAAAGAGTTCTACTTTAGTTGACATGATATTCACTGTATGATGAACTGTCTTGATAACTGAACAGTCATATACATGAACATGGGCAATTGAGATAGTAACATGATTCTTTATACTGGCATCCATTACAACAATGACCATATTCAAGTCTGATGATGTCTAGAGAGTGATGTTTTCAAGATCACATAAGTGACTTTTGATGCTACTATCACTTTTTCTGTTTGTAGAATGAAAAACAAAATGATTAGGAAAAATATCTACAAGTCTATTTCCTAGTGAGAATTCATAATTAAAAGAAGAAAAAGAAGGAATAATCTCATTAAACTTATTATCTATATCTGTGATTAGATCTTTGATTTTTAATTGTTGTTTAGGCATAAGCCATTCCAATGAGTGTCAGTGAGCTTTAGTATCTACTGAAGGTTTTGCTTTTAGTAACAACCTTGTAATATGATTTGTCAGCAGCAAATGAGTTCTAAGGTGAAACCTTTCATTTAGTTTTTGAATATGTAGATGGATAGATATAAGACTAGTGATTGCTTCAATACTTGAAGAGAGAGATGTTCAAAACACTTCTATTATCCATAAAGTAGCTCTTCTTTATATGCTTCTAAGGACTTTGAGTGGGTATAAAAGTAAAGCCTTGTTGTAGTACTATATTTGGAAGCCATATAAATTAATTGGTAGAATATAACATCTGTAAAGAAGTCTCTCCTAAGTCAGAATGAGACCCCTAGTTGAGTTACCAAGCATTTTCATACACTTGACAGTCAAAATCGCTTTGTTAGTATAGAAATCGATATGTTGTCAAAAAGTTAATTTTCTATCAAATATGAATCCCAAATATCGCCATGTATTCTTAGGTCAAAGAATTGGACCTCCTAATATTGTAAGATCTAATGGAGGAGGGTTGAAAGTGCTATGTAATCTGGAAAAATAAAAAACTTCAGTTTTACTGTGTTCTATGACCAAACCAAAATTTTTGAAAAGAGAAGTCATAATGTGATAACCACAAAAAAGATTTGAATTGGAAACTGTCAGAAATTTGTTCTGAGCAATAAAAAGTCCATCATCTACAAAAGAGAGAATAGAAACAGGAATTTTTAAGATTTTAGTCTGTTTTTTAAAAAGGTAAAGAATCAGAGAAAGATATAAAGCAGAGAGAACAGGCAATAGAGTAGATCCTTGACCTACTCCAACATCAACAGAAAAAGATGGTGAAGAAAAGTTGTTCCAGCAATAACTGGTTTTTCTACCTACTAAATAATCCCAAAAGAAAGTCAAAACTTTAGGATCAAAACCAGCTTTGAGAAGAATCAAAGAAAGTAAATAATGGTTCAATAACAGAAAGAATTGAGCAATGTCAAAAGCTAAAATGCTCATGGATGTGTTTTTAACCCATTCTGAATGTACAAAATAAGTAAGTGCAACTCCTGTGTCAGAGATAGACTGCTGTTTTAAACTACCTAATTGGCACAGGTGAATGAAATTGTTGGATATTGCCTGAAACTGTAATCTCTCTCTAATAGCTTTCTCAAATAGCTTTCTAATTGTATTAAGCAGGACAATTGGTTGAAAAGCCTTTGGAGAATCATAGAATTCCTTATAAATGATAATGGATGTAAAGACCTTGAAATATGATGGCCAGTGCCCTAACTCAATACATGCATTAGCAATATCAATAAATTTCTTGAAACAAACAGTGTTATGATCTTAAACCTTTAAAGCAAGGTACAAGATCAAACCCTTGTATTAGAGTAAACACAAGAGAACTCGATAGAGAGCTCTTTACAAAGTAGTCTATCTTATATACCTATACAGATGGTCCATGCTAGCTACTGTACACCCTACCCTAAATGACCATGTGTAAAGCATGAGGTCAACATGTGGTGTCCATATTGTATAACATCACTTTTTCCAAAACCTTCTACTCTTTTCTCTCATGTCCTGTGATCAGTATTATGACCACACCATCTGATGTGACAGTGTGACTGATCACTCTAACCCTAACCTCAGAGTTATAGAAATAGAAAATGTAAAATAATTTAAAATAAAATAGAAAAATAAAATTAAAATTAAAATAAATTGAAGTCTATTGTTTTTGTTTCTTACAAACAGTATCTTTGACACATCTCTTAAGATACCTTCATAGCACTTTATCTGGTCCTAGAGTAGATGAGTTATTGCACTTTGCAATGGCACTAATGAACTCCTCTTCTGAAAAAGGGCCCCATCTCTTAACTGGTTTACTCTCTAATTCTCCAAGCAAATCCAAGTCAATTTGGAGATTTTGAGCAGTGTTGAATGACATATGAAGAGCTTGTCACAAGTCATTGAGTTCAATGTATAGATGACCATTGTAATGTATAGCCTCAATTGCTAGGAGTTTATGTTTCTTGACCCAATTCATAAGCTTCTATGGTCCACAATTCTTGTTAGCAATTTCTTGAATTCTTAAGTTGAAAAAATTACATTTTGTCCTCTTGACTGTACACTTGAAACATTTCTAGTTCTCAATCCTCTTGGTCTGCCTGAAACTCTCCAGATCCCTACAACATTTTTCATCCTACTATGCCTTGGAGTGTTTAGTAATATTAACAATTTTTGAGTGTTTATACCAAAATTTTTCCATACAACTCATGAAAGACTGAACAATATCCTTGAGTTCCTCTTTGTTTTGGATATTACTTGTATTAAGCCTTTTGATAGCTTCAATTAACTTGATGATAAAATTGTCTTCTTCTTCACTGTTTTTAACCAGAGTATGCTTTTTGATTTGAATTTTTTCTTCAAAAATTGAAATATTGACCATGAGAGGGGCATGATCAGAAGTGAGACACTAGTCTAGGTAGATGGAATGATTATTGTGTTCTAGGAAATCTAGTCTGAGGAACATTAAGTTGATGACCAAATTCAATTCACATTGATTGTCTGAGTATCTAGTAGGGATTCTGTTAGTAGGTTCAGATAGTTCTAGCTGGAAAGAGTCTGCAACATCTATGAGAGTATTTCTGTGAATAGAATGATGAAGAAAATCATGATCCCAACTACAATCCCTAATGTTAAAATCTCCTGTCATGATGAGAACATTGTTAATGTTGACTTCAGTATCCTTGAGATACTTTAAAGCTGTGATATCTTAAAGCTATTTGTGAAGAATCTGGATATATGTTAATCAAAAAATATACCAAACCACAATTGAAAAAGGAAACACAAGAGATGTCTCTATGATTGAAAACATCCTTCTATAATATGAAATAAAGAGATGTTAATCTAATGTTGATGTAAGTAATGACCCTAGGTAAATCATTGGAGATCATAGAATTCCTAGAAAAGGTCATCTAATTTGGATAATTGAGAATCCCTACCAACTCTTCTCCTTCACTATTCTTTGAGCTGAGAATTGAACATATAAAGGACTACAAAGGTTCCTGAATGAAGATGATATTGTATGAAATTTGCATTTCTAAAATCATATTGATGATGAAGCTGTTTTTGTGAATGTTCTGAGAAAAAATTTTGAGTTTATTCAAAATTATTCTTAGTTACTGTTCATAACTAAATAAATTGACTACTTTCTGTTATCACAGAGTTCTTGATACTTTTTGGCATGTTATTCTCTATTGAAATAATATCTTCAAAACAAACATTGATTCAAATCTGCTTAATAATCGTCTTTACAGTTCAAATACTTAAATGAATAAGGACACAGTTTACCCTGTTTGGTATTAAGCCTTGAAAGGTTAGTCTTGGAGTTAGCTTTACAGCACCACACAAAGTGACAGTGGTGTTCAGACTTAAGAGGGCTATTGCATTTCATACACTTTGAACCCTGAATTCTGTACAAAAAAGTAACATGCCCCCACTTCTAACAGTTCTTGTATTAGGAGATCCCTGGGTTCATGTTTGCTCCTCAAATAGTGGTAATGAAGCTTCCAACATTAAAGCACCTGTTGATTAGGCTTTTTGCCTTGCTCCTACTTTGTATATCTCATATGTTGAGCCAGATAATGGCTATGTCTGATTTGAAAGAGATTTTAATGATATGAGATCTTGATGCTAATGTAATATTGTTAAAGATATGATTCTTTTTGATAATGTCTTTAACATAGTCTGAATTAATAGAGGTGTTGGTAAATTCCCCTAGATAGGGAATACCTATAATCTTAAGATACAATTTAGATTGGGGTAGTCTAAGAACTTCAACCTCTTCAGTTTCAATGTTGTTGGTGGTCTTAATATACTGTTTGATGGTCTGAAGATCTGATGGAAATGCAACTTTATTAGTTATAATAGTTACCCCTGATTGCTCTTGATAAATGAAGTCAACCATGATATCTGACTTGACGTTCTTTAAGACCCTATTTAAGTTAGTAACATGATTGCTACTATCCTTTATAAACTTTGTCTTATTGTCACCATTCATAAAAATGATGACCTGCTTCCTGGATAGTCTCTTTGTGATCATGTTGAGTTTTGGTTTGGTTTTGCCATTGCTATTGATAATTCTCTATATGTTTTCAATCTTTTTAGCCTGAAGATTTGGAAAGACCTTCTTAATTTTGAGAACTTCTCTTACATTTTTCACTGGCTTTGATGCCTGAGCATAAGATTTGCTGGCATTATTGTTCTTGTTTGATGGGTTGGTCATCTTGAAATATTTTGAAACTTTATTGACTTCCTTAGGTGTTTTGGCTGGAATGGGTGAAGGCAGCTTTTCAATGCTAGCTAGTTTGTCAAAAAAATTTCCTCTTTGTTATCATTTTTAAGAGGGTTAACCTTTGGAGTACACTTGAAAAACATCTTCTGTTTGAAAGAATTGTTATTCTTGTCAGCAAAGAGAGAATCCTATCCAGAATTATAGATGGCAGAAACAAGTTTCCATGCAGACTCACCTATTCCATAGAGCTCAGCAATGTTATTAGATTTACTAGTATTGATTTTTTTATTTTCAATATATTTTGCCAGTTGGATCAAAGACTCCTTAATATTCTTCACATCAAATAGGAGATGTTTGAGTGAGCCATGGAGAGAGATGGGATGGAATTTTCCATTCCAACACTTGGGTTCTGTGAGTTGATACAGAATTGAAATATTGATTATACTATTCAATTAAATTGTATCTGCATAATGTTGGAATGTATTCTTTTCTTATATTTTGAGTGTGTTCTTTGGGGCCATACTCTTGTCTTGAACATGTTGCTAGATTCCAATACAACCTGTGTCAGTCACCTTCCTGACTAAATTACCTACTTTATCATCACCTTTGTAAGACAACTGAAAACTGTTAATAGAATCTATAAATTCCTTGTCTGGAAGGTCATTATTGATTTCCATTCTTTTATGGTATGGTATAGATGATGCTTTTGAAACAATTGAAGTGCTTCTAGAGTTTATTCTTCTTCTAATAATATCACTGTTAACGTCTATGGCCACATTGGCTGGTATTCTATCTATTTGAGAGAGCTTTAAGTTGAAAGTAGAAGTAGATGTGTATATACTTACTAATTCACTACTGGGCACTACCATACAAGATGGTGGTAAGAGTGAAAGAAGTGTGTAATAACACTTTCTTATAATTAGAATATTACTTTTACATATCATTAAATTTAAGCTTGCTGTTAAAGTGACTAGGTAGAAAAGAAGAACACTTCAAATCTCTAAAAAAAAATTCTAAGTTTATTGTTTAAGAAATACTAACTATATACTTATTTTTAGAAAATCCTAAGAGAATAGAATAGGAATTTCTAAAGATAATGACTACTCTATATAACAACAGATCCATTCTAATGTGTTAAAATTCCAATTACATAAGCAATGAATAATAATACTTAAGTAATCAGAAATAGTTTAGAATAGAGAAACTAAAATGGAAAAGAGCCAGAGTACTTAACAAGTACTTTCAAAGCATAAGAAAGCAGATAAGCAAATGAGTATGGATATAAAAAAAGGTCATAGAATATGAATCAGCCAAAAAATTGAATCACAGCCTCTTAATATAATTATTCTTAATTATCTAACTATTCATATATTAATAGTTCTGCACTATCCTCTTCTTTCCATCCTTCTTTGGTATAAAGAACACCAGTGACATTTGTTGTTAGAGTCCACCATCTTAAACTCTAAAATATTATTTTCATTTTTAATTTTCTTTTCTTTTCTTTTATTTTACTTTTATTTTTGGGGACTTAGGGTTAGGGTTAACATGATATTATGGGCACACTGTCACAAACTGTTATATGATGTGACTAGAAGTCACACAATCATATATCACATGGAAAAGCATAGAAGGTTCTGGAAGAATGACATCATATAGCATATTTAACATATGTTGATCTTAAGGCAAACATATGGCTGTTTAGGGTAGGCTAGAAATAGTTAGCACAGACCATGGAGTTTTAGTATATAAGGTAGACAATCCTGTACAGAGTTCTCTATTGAGTTCTCTTGTGTTCAACCTTAATACAAGGTTCTTTTACTTGACCCACTCTAAAATCTTGTGATCATAACATTTGTGATGATTTTAATGGTCAAATATACCCCTTTCTCAACTGGTCCTTCACAAATTTCTATACTTTTTTCTTCTTTATTCTAGACAACAGATATATCTTTCTCTTTTTCAGCACAAAACCTTTCCTGAGATCTATGGCATAATTCTATGTCTTCCTTGTTAGTATTTTCTCTGACTTCTTCTTTTTAAATATCTTCAAATACTTATGAAATCTTCTAAGAACCATCTTCTCTACTATTCTAATCTCAATCAAATCTTCCTCTTTTTCTTCTTTTTCTTCTATCATTCTTGTTATTTCCATTTCTTCCTCTACTATTAGTTTTCTAAACTCTCCTCTCTTCTCTTTCTGTTTTTTTCCTTCTTTTCTTCTTTCTCTTGCTATTTTTACTATTCTAGCTTCATTTGTCTCATTTTCCATTTTTTCCCATACTCATCTTGACATTTCATCATTTGTACTTCTCCTGTTTTCCAATCAATCTCTGGATTATAGTATGCTAACTATAACATCCCTAATATGATACTTTACTTCTGACTTCCTATCATATCAATGTTCTCTCTTTATGTCTCTTGAAAAATAACTCTACCTCCACCATATGCTCTATTGATCCTTTATAATTAAAGATACTATTCATGTTTCTCACATATATTGGCCTTTCTAACCTCCTTTTCTTAAAATTATTCTTTCTCACAAACTCCAAACTCATCACCAATCCCATTACACTACTATCCAATAATGCCTCCACTACAATTTCTTTCTCTTTCTCCTCCTGCTTTAACCCTATTTTTACTATAACCTCTTTCAATAACTTTTCTTTTTTTTTCTCCTCTTTTCTCCTTTTTTTCTACTCTTGTCTTTTGTACCTCCACTGATTTTTTCCTCTTCAATTTTTCTTTTCTTAAAATTGTCTTCTTATCTTTTCCTATTTCCTTTCCACTTCTTTCTCCTTTCTACACCACTTTACTTTTTAACACTTCAAATTTATTTGAAGACATTAGTATTGATTCCTCTTCTCCCACATTCCTATAATGACAGGTGATATGCCCAAAACCTCCACAAACAAAACATTTCCTCTCTACTATTGTTTTTTCTCTATTCAATTCTCTTCTTCTCTCCTTCTCTCCTATGCCTCTTATTATCTCTGTTCTTTCTCCACTCTTCTTTTTTCCTTAATTCTCATCTCCTCTACTCTCCTCTATTCATTGTCTACTCTCTTTCTTTATTCTTCTTCTTCCCTTTATTTTCTTCCTTTCTGTTTTTTTATCTTTCTATCTTTTCTTATCTTTTCTTCTTCTCTGTTCTCTCTCTTGCTGCCTCCTTTTTTTTTATCTTCTACTATCTGCAACTCCAATATTTGTCTCTGTAAACTCAACAACATTATGTTATTCTTTATTATCTGTTTTAGCAATCTCATTGCTTCTTCCTCTCTCATATTTTTAATCAATTCTTCATTTATCTGACTGATATCCATAATACTGCTTATTACCATAGCATCTAACAATAGAAAACTATCTCTTTCAAAAATGTTTCTTCAAATATTTTCTTTGTAAATGCTAGCCAATATTCTTCTTATCCAATCTCATACTGTCTACTAATCACTTATCCTACTGCCTTACCAACTACTACCTTAATGAACACTAGCTAATATTCCTAAGAAGATAATCTCTAAACTAGATGTCACTGCTCTGTATGGACAGATTACAAAGGAACTTGTAGTATAAGTTTTCTATATAAAATAACTATCTACTATATTCACAAAAGATGTTACATCCAAAATACATTAGTGGGATACAGTATCAATGAACAGCTAGACTTCTCTTGCCTAACTAGTATACTTCTTAAGCCTAAGATCCAACTATATGTTCTTAATGACTAAGCTATCACTCAGTTGAAAAAGAATAAAGAATAAAGAAAAGAATAAAAAGAGATCATATGATGTAGTGTTTTTGTAAGATAGTTGAGTTTTACTGTTATAGTAACTACTAGTCTAGAAACAACCAATAAACCACTAAGTAAACTTAAGAGCAAAGTATCTCATAGAGATCACAAGAGAACTTAACAAGAAGTTTCTAATATATTCCTATACTATATATACTAGTACACATGGTTCATGCTCATGATAAATAACTCTACCCTAATTGTTATAGAACGCTTTGGACACTAACATTTTTCTTTTTCTTTTATCTATTTTTCTTGATTTTATATTTCTTTTCTTTTCTTTTTATTAACAATGAAGAGACACATGACATTGCAGTCACATGATAGGTTACATGATGTGATGTCATAGGCCTAGAACATGGTAGAAGGATCTAGAAGATGATGTCAAGGCACATGATGTACATATGGTGGCCTTTAGTAAGATGTGAGGCAGACATGAGGTAGTAGTATGGACCAACCTATAACAGTATAAATAAGACTCTAATTTAGCAGAGGCTCCTTGTCAAGTTCTCTTGTGATTTTTTCCACTTGATTGCCTACTGAGAGCTTTACTCACTTGTGTTGCTATTAGACATTGGTCTAGTGGTTGCCACAACACTAATATCTATATATCTATGATAAGTATATAATATATATACTATAAGGTAAATATACTATTAATATGTATTTTGATGTTATCTTTCTAGCTTTTTCTTTTAGAATCTAGGCCTATAACATTATGTTATGTGACATGTCATGTGACTGCAGTCACATGCCTTTTCATCATCCAAGAAAAACAAAAACAAAAACAAAACAAAAGAAATATTAAATTAAGAAAAATAAAAAGAAAAATGTTCAAGTCCAAGCACACCATAACATCTCTCATCTTTATTCTCAAGTAGAAACAGCAGAAATTTATAAACTCTACTATCTCATTCTTGTTTTTATTGAAATTTTTGAAAACTACTATCTCAACTTTGTTGTAGCAACCACTAGACCAATGTCCAATGACAACACAAGCAATAAATCTCAAAGTGGATATCTAGTAGGGAACATGAGTTGTGTATTCACAAGAGAGCTCAACAGGGAACTACAACAGTATTCTACTGACTATTTATATAAAGTTCTCATGGTCTATGCTATAACTTCTCT
>Ga0157368_1001376_pt1 | contig 10221 bp, 5 predicted proteins | sample AttbisABBM3_FD_113146 | JGI IMG/M metagenome (GOLD analysis project Ga0157368, IMG submission 113146) | Fungus gardens microbial communities from leaf cutter ant in Botucatu, State of São Paulo, Brazil - Atta bisphaerica ABBM3 | ecosystem: Host-associated > Fungi > Mycelium > Unclassified ...
ACCCGCCGCGAAGAGCTGCTCACCGACGAGGAAGAGCTGTCGCGCATGTGGATCCTGCGCAAGATCCTGCATCCGATGGATGAGATCGCTGCCATTGAATTCCTGCTCGACAAGTTGCGCCAGACCAAGACCAACAACGAGTTCTTCGACTCGATGAGGCGCGCCAAATAAGGCGCAGGCCTCAAGCCATAAGCTGCAAGTGGGCTTGAAGCTGGTAGCCAATTTGCCACAAGGCCGGGGAAACCCGGCCTTGTCGTTTCTGCGCGTAGCTCAGGCTGGCAAGCCTCTGCCGAGGGTGAAGGCAGTGCTGGTAAACTTCAGGCCATCTAGAGCAGCCTTCACCGGCTAGGCCATGCGCTGCGCATGTCGCCCGACAGCGCCTGCGAGCGACAGCAGCCAAGGTATGCCGCCGTCTCTAAAAAACAATCTTACCCATGTCACGCTTGCTCGCCATGGCGGGACCTGGCAAACCTTAATTGAAGTAGGAATCCGTGCATGACCAGCACCCAACAACGGGCCGAACTGCAACGCCGAATCTGGGCTATAGCCAACGATGTGCGGGGCGCAGTCGATGGCTGGGACTTCAAGCAATACGTGCTCGGCGCCTTGTTCTACCGCTTCATCAGCGAAAACTTCGCCAGCTACATCGAAGGCGGTGACGACAGCATCCGTTATGCCGAGTTACCTGATAACGCGATCACCTGGGACATCAAAGACGACGCCATCAAGACCAAGGGCTATTTCATCTACCCTACCCAGCTATTCGCCAAGGTGGCGGCCAATGCTCGCGCTAACCCCAGCCTGAACACCGACCTGGCCAAGATCTTCAAAGACATCGAGGCATCCGCCAGCGGCTACCCCTCCGAGCACGACATCAAAGGCTTGTTCGCTGACTTCGACACCACCAGCAACCGCCTGGGCAATACCGTCAAGGACAAGAATGCACGCCTGGCTGATGTGCTCAAAGGCGTAGCAAAACTGGACTTTGGCACCTTCGATGACAGCCATATCGACCTGTTTGGCGACGCTTACGAATATCTCATCTCCAACTACGCCGCCAATGCCGGTAAATCCGGTGGTGAGTTCTTTACTCCGCAGCAGGTTTCCAAGCTGATCGCCCAGCTCGCCATGCACAAGCAAACCCGCATCAACAAGATCTACGACCCGGCCTGCGGCTCTGGCTCGCTGCTACTGCAAGCCAAGAAGCATTTCGACGCCCATATCGTCGAAGAGGGGTTCTTCGGCCAGGAACTCAACCACACCACGTACAACCTGGCGCGGATGAATATGTTCCTGCACAACGTCAACTACGATAAATTCAATATCCAGCTCGGCGACACTCTGATCGAGCCGCACTTTGGCGATGACAAACCCTTCGATGCCATCGTCTCCAACCCGCCGTACTCGGTGAAGTGGAAGGGTTCGGACGATCCCACCCTGATCAACGATGACCGCTTCGCTCCTGCCGGCGTGCTGGCGCCCAAGTCCAAGGCCGACTTCGCCTTCGTGCTGCATGCGCTCAGCTATCTGTCCAGCAAGGGCCGCGCTGCCATCGTCTGCTTCCCCGGCATCTTCTACCGGGGTGGTGCCGAGCAGAAGATCCGCCAATACCTGGTGGACAACAACTATGTGGAAAGCGTGATCGCACTAGCGCCCAACCTGTTCTTCGGCACCACCATCGCCGTGAACATTCTGGTGCTGGCGAAAAACAAGCCAGACACCACCACCCAGTTCATCGACGCCAGCGGCCTGTGCAAGAAGGGCGTCAACAACAACCTGCTGGAAGACGCGCATATCGAACGCATCATGCAGGTGTTCGACAGCAAGGCGAATATCGAGCACTTCGCCCAGTCCATCCCCTTGGCGCGTATCGCCGCCAACGACTACAACCTGTCCGTCAGCAGCTATGTGGAAGCCAAGGACAATCGTGAGGTAGTGAATATCGCCCAGCTCAATGCCGACCTGAAAACCACCGTTGCCAGAATCGACCAGCTACGTAAGGACATCGATGCCATCGTGGCGGAGATCGAGGGTGAGGAGTTGGAGGCGTGAGTGGTATGAGCTTTTTGGACAGGCTGTTGGATGGGGTTGCGGTGGATTGGAGGCCTTTGAGTTCGCTAGGCGAATTGGTTCGCGGCAATGGCCTACAAAAGAAAGACTTCACTGAGACAGGTGTCCCAGCCATTCACTATGGTCAGATCTATACCTTCTACGGTCTTTCGACAAAAGAAACCAAATCGTTTGTCTCGCCAGAGCTTGCAAGACAACTAAAAAAAGTCAACAAGGGCGATGTTGTAATCACAAACACTAGCGAAAATTTGGAGGATGTAGGCAAGGCTCTAGTTTATCTTGGTGAGTGCCAAGCCGTAACAGGTGGTCACGCAACCATCTTTAGGCCGGGTGGCTGTATATTGGGAAAATATTTTGCATACTTCACTCAAACAGACACCTTTGCAGGCGAAAAAAGAAAATACGCTAAAGGAGCCAAAGTGATCGATGTCTCTGCTTCCGATATGGCGAAGATAAAGATACCAATCCCCTGCCCAGAAAACCCTAAAAAAACACTTGAAATTCAAGCCGAAATCGTCCGCATACTGGACGCCTTTACTGAGCTGACCGCCGAGCTGACCGCCGAGCTGACCGCCGAGCTGACCGCCCGTAAAAAGCAATACAGCTACTACCGTGACCAGTTGCTGAGTTTTAAAGAGGGGGGTGTGGAATGGAAGGCGTTGGGAGAGGTTGGCGAATTTATTCGTGGCAAACGTTTTACCAAGGCTGACTATGTAGAAGACGGCATCAGCGTTATTCATTACGGCGAGATATATACGCGCTACGGTGTTTCTACGGCTCAAGCCTATTCCCAGGTTAGAAAGGATATGGCAGGGTCGCTGCGCTATGCAGATCCGGGTGATGTCGTTATGGCTGGTGTCGGTGAAACAGTTGAAGATGTGGGGAAGGCCGTCGCCTGGCTTGGTGGCCATAAAGTGGCTATTCACGACGATAGTTATGCTTTTCGGCACTCAATGAATCCCAAGTACATTGCCTACGTGATGCAAACAGCTTCGTTTCATTCTCAGAAGACGAAGCATGTTTCCAGTGGGAAGGTTAAGCGCCTACTGATTGAAAGCATGAAAAAAGACGTGCGCATTCCTATTCCTTATCCAAGCGACCTGGATCAGTCCCTTGCGGAGCAAGCTCGTATCGTTTCGATTCTCGATAAATTTGATGTGCTGACCCACTCCATCAGCGAAGGCTTGCCCCGCGAGATCGGGCTTCGTCAGAAGCAATACGAGCATTATCGTGACTTGCTGTTGAGTTTCCCCAAGCCAGAGGAGGTAGTGGCGTAATATGGGTAAGACGCTAAGGGAAATAGCCGAAGAACTAAAAAGAAGCCCGAAGAAGGTGCAGTTGATCTACGCCTTCAATGGCACGGGTAAAACGCGCTTGTCGCGGGAATTCAAAAGGCTCATTGCTCCAAAAGCGGACGCTGACGAAGGCGACGATAACGCCGGCCAACCTGAGCTGTCGCGCAACAAGATTCTCTATTACAGCGCTTTCACCGAAGATCTGTTTTATTGGGATAACGATCTCGAAGGGGATGTTGAATATAAGCTAAAGATACACCCCAATTCATTCACTGATTGGGTGCTGAAGGATCAAGGCCAAGATAGAAATATCATTGCAAATTTTCAGCGCTACACCAATGCCAAGCTCACGCCGCGCTTCAATGAGGCGCGAACGGAAAAGGGCAAGGATGGGGCGGAGGTGGTCGTCAAGGAGTTTTCGGAAGTCACGTTCTCGATGGCGCGTGGTCATGAAGAAGCTTTTGAAAGTTTAAAAATCTCCAAAGGCGAAGAAAGTTGTTTTACTTGGAGTATTTTCTTTAGCTTGATTGAGCAGGTAGTGGAAACCCTGGATTCCGTTCAACCAGACTATCCTGAAGCTACGCCTTTTGATGACTTGGAATATGTCTTTGTTGATGATCCCGTCAGCTCCTTGGATGATAACCATCTGATTGAGCTGGCGGTGGACTTGGCAAGGCTTGTGAGAAGCAGTAAATCGGATGTCAAGTTCATTATCACAACACATAATCCGCTTTTCTATAATGTCTTGCATAATGAATTTAGATCTGAAAGATATAAGAAGTATCTCCTCAAAAAGCACGAGGATAATAGTTGTGATCTGATCCCGCAGTCGAATGACTCTCCGTTTTCGTATCATCTTCACTTGAAAGCGGAGATAGAGAGGGCTGTTAGGGAAGGGCAGCTTCAAAAGTATCATTACAACTTCATGAGAAATATTCTGGAGAAGATATCTACCTTTCTCGGATATGATGCATGGGGCGATTTACTTCCCCAGACCGGTGACGGTAAACCCAATGGCTATCTAACGCGCGTTGTCAATATCTCCAGTCATTCAAAGCACGCTGGTGAGGAAGTTGCCGACCTCACGGAGGACGACAAGCGTGTACTGGAAAGGCTTCTGGATGAAATCAGCGCAACGTATCGCTTCAAACCCAGCGCTACTCAAACGAACGAGTCGGTTTGAATTGCAGGATTGATTAATGAGCGAGATCACCCACCACAGCGACTACCGCCAGGCGCTAGCAGCCATCAAGCAGCGCATTCAAGCGTCGCAGGTCCGTGCGGTGCTGGCGGTGAATGCCGAGCTGCTGAACCTGTACTGGGAGATTGGTCGCCAGTTGGATACCTGGCAGCGCGAGCGTGCCTGGGGCTCGGCGGTGGTGGAGCAGATGGCGCAGGATCTACAGGCCAGTTACCCCGGTATGAAGGGATTTTCCCGCACCAGCCTGTTTGCCATGCGCCAGTTCTATGCCTTCTTCAGCCCACAATTCGAGGTTGTCCCACAGCCCGTGGGACAAATGCCCTGGGGGCATGTGCGTACCCTGTTGGCCAAGGTCAAGTCACTGGAGTTGGTCATGCTCTACGCGCAGGCCTGCGTCGAGCACGGTTGGAGTCGCACGGTGCTGGAGTGGCAGATCGCGCAGCGCTTTCACGAGCGTGCCGGCAAGGCCGTGGGCAATTTCGCCCAGACCCTGCCAGCACCGCAGTCCGAACTGGTGCAACAAAGCCTGAAAGATCCTTATGTGTTCGACTTTCTGACCCTGGCTCCGCAGGCCGTGGAGCGTGATATCGAAAATCAGTTGGTCGCGCAGATCACCCGGTTTCTGCTGGAATTGGGCAAGGGCTTTGCTTTTCTCGGGCGGCAATATCCGTTGGCGGTCAACGGCAGGGATTACTTTCTGGATTTGCTGTTCTATCACGCCCGTTTGAAGTGCTATGTGGTGATCGAGTTGAAGGCGGGCGCGTTCAAGCCCGAATACGTCGGCAAGCTCAATTTCTACCTGTCTGCCGTCGATGACCAACTGCGCGCCGACGATGACCAGCCGACCATTGGTCTGATCCTGTGCAAAGACAAGGGCAAGCTGGACGTGGAGTACGCCCTGCGCGATATCAACAAGCCGATGGGCGTGAGCTCGTTCATCACCAAGGACATTCCCTTGTCGGTGCAGGCGCAGTTACCGACCGTGCAGGAGATCGAAAGCGAGCTGACTGCGCTGATCCACGACGATGAGAACAAGCCGAATGAGTGACTACACCAGCATTGCCGAGTTGAACCACTTCATCGTTCTGGATCACTACAAAAAGGACTGGTCGGTTGCCGAGGGCTATCAGAGCGAAGGCGATCTGGAGCGTGAGTTCATCGATGACTTGCGCAAGCAGGGCTATGAATACGCGTCCGGCTTGAACACGCCCGCTGCCTTGCTGGCCAATGTGCGTGTGCAGCTACAAAGCCTCAACGAGGTGCAATTTTCCGACAGTGAGTGGCAGCGTTTCGTCGACACCTGGCTGGACAAGCCTAGCGACGGCATCGTCGAGAAAACCCGCAAGATTCACGACGACTATATCCACGACTTCGTCTTTGACGATGGCCGCATCCAGAATATCTACCTGCTGGACAAGCAGACTGTCCAACGCAACAAGCTGCAGGTGATCAAGCAGTTCGAACAAAAGGGCAGCCATGCCAACCGCTACGACGTGACGATTCTGGTCAATGGACTGCCGCTGGTGCAGGTTGAGTTGAAGAAGCGCGGTGTGGCGATTCGCGAGGCCTTCAATCAGGTACACCGCTACAGCAAGGAGAGCTTCAACAGCGAGCACTCCCTGTTCAAGTTCCTGCAACTGTTCGTCATCTCCAACGGCACCGACACGCGTTACTTTGCCAACACCACGCAACGCAACAAGAACAGCTTCGACTTCACCATGAATTGGGCGCAGGCCGATAACAGCCTGATCAAGGATCTGAAGGACTTCACCGCCACCTTCTTCCAGAAAGACAGCCTGCTGAAGGTTCTGCTGCGCTACTCGGTCTTCGATACCAGCAATACGCTGCTGATCATGCGCCCGTACCAGATCGCCGCCACGGAGCGCATTCTGTGGACGATCAACTGTGCGTATCAGGCCAAGAAGTGGAGCAGCCGCGAAGGCGGCGGTTTCATCTGGCACACCACAGGTTCCGGCAAGACGCTGACCAGCTTCAAGGCTGCCCGCCTGGCCACCGAGCTGGCGTTTATCGACAAGGTGTTCTTCGTGGTGGATCGCAAGGATCTGGATTACCAGACCATGAAGGAGTACCAGCGCTTTTCCCCGGAAAGCGTGAACGGCTCGGACAGCACGGCGGGGCTCAAGCGTAATCTGGACAAGGATGACAACAGGATCATCGTCACCACCATCCAGAAGCTCAACAACCTGATGAAAAGCGAGCCCGACCTGCCCATTTACGGTAAGCAGGTGGTGTTCATCTTCGACGAGTGCCACCGTAGCCAGTTCGGTGAAGCGCAGAAGAACCTGAAGAAGCGCTTCAAGCAGTTCTATCAGTTCGGTTTTACCGGCACGCCGATCATGCCGCAGAACGCTCTGGGGGCAGAGACTACGGCCAGCGTATTTGGTCGTGAACTGCACGCGTACGTGATCACCGACGCGATTCGTGATGAGAAGGTGCTCAAGTTCAAGGTCGATTACAACGATGTGCGGCCACAGTTCAAGGCCATCGAAACCGAGCAGGACGAAGCCAAGCTCAGTGCGGCGGAAAACCGGCAGGCCTTGTTGCACCCTGAGCGTATCCGCGAGATCACGCAGTACATCCTCACTACCTTCCGGCAGAAAACCCATCGCCTGCAGGCGGGCGGTAAGGGCTTCAATGCCATGTTCGCGGTCAGTAGCGTGGAGGCGGCCAAGCTCTACTACGAGTCGTTCAAGGCGCTGCAAAAGGGCAGCGACAAGCCGTTGCGGGTGGCCACCATCTTCTCCTTCGCGGCCAACGAGGAGCAGGACGCGGTCGGTGAGATCGAGGACGAGAGCTTCGATGTTGCCGCGATGAGCAACAACAGCGCCAAGGAGTGCCTGAACGCGGCGATTGCCGATTACAACGCGCTGTTCAAAACCAACTTCAGTGTGGACAGCAAGGGCTTTCAGAATTACTACCGCGACCTGGCCAAGCAGGTCAAAGCCAGGGAGATCGATCTGCTGATCGTGGTGGGCATGTTCCTCACGGGCTTCGATGCACCTACGCTCAATACCTTGTTCGTCGACAAGAACCTGCGCTACCACGGCCTGATTCAGGCTTATTCGCGTACCAACCGGATTTTTGATGCGACCAAGACCTTCGGCAACATCGTGACCTTCCGTGATCTGGAACAGGCCACCATCGACGCCATCACCCTGTTCGGCGATAGCAATACCCGCAAGGTGGTGCTGGAGAAGAGCTACAAGGAGTACATGGAGGGCTTTACCGATGTGCTGACAGGGGAGGCGCGGCGTGGCTTCGTCGATGTGGTGACTGAGCTGGAGCAGCGTTTTCCCGACCCGGCGGCGATTGAAAAAGAGTCCGATAAAAAGGCTTTTGCCAAGCTCTTTGGCGAGTATCTGCGCGTAGAGAACGTGCTGCAGAACTACGATGAGTTCGCCAGCCTGAAAGCCCTGCAAGGCCTGGATATGACCGACTCGGCGGCGGTCGAGGCGTTCAAGGCCCAGCATTACTTGAGTGATGAAGGCCTCGCCGCCCTGCAAACGATCAAGATGCCGGCGGAGCGCAAGATTCAGGATTACCGTTCCACCTATAACGATGTGCGGGACTGGTTGCGCCGTGAAAGAACGGCTGCCGAAAAAGAAAAATCCACCATTGACTGGGATGACGTGGTCTTTGAGGTGGATTTGCTCAAGTCCCAGGAAATCAATCTGGATTACATCCTGGAGCTGCTCTTCGAGCACAACAAGAAAACCAAGAGCAAGGTCGAACTGGTCGAGGAAATGCGCCGGATCATTCGCGCCAGCCTAGGTAATCGCGCGAAGGAAAGCTTGGTGGTCGATTTCATCAATCAAACCGACCTCGACCAGATCGACGATGCGGCCAGTGTGATCGAGGCGTTCTATGCCTATGCCCAAGCTGTGTTGCGGCAAGAAGCTGAAGAGCTGATCGATACCGAGGGCCTCAATGCGGAAGCTGCCAGGCGCTACATCACGACTTCGTTGCGGCGCGAGTATGCCAGCGATGCCGGCACCGAATTGAACTCCATCCTGCCCAAGATGAGCCCGCTGAACCCACAGTTTCTGAGCAAGAAGCACAGCGTCTTCCAGAAGATTTCTGCATTCGTGGAAAAATTCAAAGGTGTGAAGAAATTCAATGGTGTTGACGGAAATCTATAGGGTCCGCTGCCTTGAGACGTGAATTCTGGGCGCTGGGGGAGGGCGAATCCGTCATTGCCCGACGTTTTTCAGCGTCATCCAGGGTAGAGACTGTCGCTGCAGCCTTCTGAAAGCCCCCACTTCGGCGCTAAACTTTGCGGTCACTCAAGCCTGTCCGACACGAGGCTCCTGCATGCAGTATCGCGACCTGCGCGATTTCATCCGTGAACTGGAAAAGCGCGGCGAACTCAAACGTATCCAGACCCCGATTTCGCCCATTCTAGAAATGACCGAAATCTGCGACCGGACCCTGCGCAAGCAAGGCCCGGCGCTGCTGTTCGAGAATCCCGTGGGCTTCTCCATGCCCGTGCTGGGCAATCTCTTCGGCACGCCACAACGGGTGGCCCTGGGTATGGGCGCCGAGGACGTCGGCGCCCTGCGCGAGATCGGCAAGCTCTTGGCCTTCCTCAAGGAGCCCGAGCCGCCCAAGGGTCTGAAAGACGCCTGGTCCAAGCTGCCGATCTACAAGAAGGTCATCAGCATGGCGCCCAAGGTCGTCAAGGATGCCCCCTGCCAGGAGGTGATCGAAGAGGGCGAGGCGGTCGATCTCGGTAAGCTGCCGATCCAGCATTGCTGGCCGGGCGACGTGGCGCCGCTGATCACCTGGGGCCTGACGGTCACCCGCGGGCCGAACAAGGAACGCCAGAACCTCGGCATCTATCGCCAGCAGGTGATAGGGCGCAACAAGCTGATCATGCGCTGGCTGAGCCATCGTGGCGGCGCCCTGGATTTCCGTGAATGGTGCCAGAAGCATCCCGGCCAGCCCTATCCGGTGGCCGTGGCCCTGGGCGCCGATCCGGCCACCATCCTCGGCGCGGTCACCCCGGTACCCGATACCTTGTCCGAATACGCCTTCGCCGGCCTCTTGCGTGGCAGTCGCAGCGAGCTGATCAAGTGCGTGGGCAACGACCTGCAGGTGCCGGCCAGCGCCGAGATCGTGCTGGAAGGGGTCATCCATCCGGGCGAAACGGCGCCGGAAGGCCCCTATGGCGATCACACCGGCTACTACAACGAGGTCGATACCTTCCCGGTGTTCACCGTGGAGCGCATCACCCGCCGCCGCGATCCCATCTACCACAGCACCTACACCGGCCGGCCGCCGGACGAGCCGGCCATCCTCGGGGTGGCGCTCAACGAAGTCTTCGTACCCATCCTGCAGAAGCAGTTTCCGGAGATCGTTGACTTCTACCTGCCGCCGGAAGGCTGCTCCTACCGCATGGCGGTGGTGACCATCAAGAAGCAGTACCCTGGCCACGCCAAGCGGGTGATGCTGGGCGTCTGGTCGTTCCTGCGCCAGTTCATGTACACCAAGTTCGTGATCGTCACCGACGACGACATCGATGCGCGGGACTGGAACGACGTCATCTGGGCGATCACCACCCGCATGGACCCCAAGCGCGATACCGTGATGATCGACAACACCCCCATCGACTACCTGGACTTCGCCTCGCCGATC
>Ga0157368_1001378_pt1 | contig 10211 bp, 6 predicted proteins | sample AttbisABBM3_FD_113146 | JGI IMG/M metagenome (GOLD analysis project Ga0157368, IMG submission 113146) | Fungus gardens microbial communities from leaf cutter ant in Botucatu, State of São Paulo, Brazil - Atta bisphaerica ABBM3 | ecosystem: Host-associated > Fungi > Mycelium > Unclassified ...
CAGACATGGTTTATACTGGGAGTGAAAGTCTACAAGGTGGACTTGGAGATGTGCAGACTTGTAGAATGATCTTGGCTTCAGCTTATGTGCTGTATCATCTGTCTACTATATGATCACAACTTCAGATAGAAGAAAAAAGTCCAAGATGGGAGTGAGTGCTGATTGGTGTGTTACCATTGAATACTGGAGATTGAGTTCAATAAGAATTATTTTTGTCAATTATCAGACTAACAAATTACAATATAACTACTAATCTTATATATAAGTACTGACTATAGGAGATGCTTGAGGTTTCAGTGATATAGCCCCTATTTCCCCAAGTAGAAGTTTCAGTGGTAGAACACTGACAGGAGTATGACTCTACTATGGAAGACTGAGTCAGATAGGAGTATTTCAATCATAGAAGACAGAATATCTGAATTATTGCATCACCACTGTGAGGGCATGTTGTAAGAAAGGTAGGCTTGTAGATTAGATGTTGAGAAGCAGTATCACCATAGAGATGTATTTTCTGGACAGGTGAACTTAGCATATGACATAACTCCACAAAGCATTGTATAGCTTTAAGCAAGCTGGCTTATCTTGGTAGTGGACTATGACTAAGTCAATGTTAGCTCTAGTTTTAAGCAATGTAAATCCAATACTAGTATATATTACTTCATTTATGAAGAGACTAGAGAGCTTATTATAGCAATTGTCTATATCAATGATGTTTGCTTCATGGATTTGAAAATTTTCCACTCCTCTTAGAGTTGAAGTGAAAATTTATAATAAAATAGGAATGTCATGATCTTGGAGAAACCAAAGAGTTTCTTGGAATGTATATAAATCATAACCACAATAATCAAAAGATCTTTATAGATCAATCTGAGTACTTGAACAAGGTTCTAGCACACTTCAATGTAGAAACCAATCTAACAAGTACTCTACTGCTATTAGACTATATGTTTAAACCAAATGATAAGCAGTGTGACTCCAGTTTCTATTAAAAGTACCAGCAAATAGTTAGATCTCTAATATACCTAATGATTGGCTCACATCCTGATGTAGGATTTGCTATAGTCAAACTTACCCAACTGTCACATTTCATGTTCTGACCTTATCTGTTCCAACCTATGGATAACCATCTACTCTTATCCATACTCCTAAACCTCTTCCAGTACAGATAAAATCTTGTTCATTTCATCTCAGATATTCTTGCTAGTCCAAGATAACTTCATGGATCTCCTTCCTTTGACATCCAAGGATCACTAGTAATTAGAGTAGCTTGTCTAGCAGTTATATTCCAAATAGCTACCCTAGATATACTAACTAGTATATAATCCAGTAGTTTATACTGTAGTAGTCATCCTGAAAATTAACTAAAACTAGTACTCTTCTTTCAGTGTTAGCAACAACACACCTTGGTTTTTTACCTCTTAAGTTCTCAGTCCCTGATCTGAAATATGTGACTAGTGTGACTCATAGGGGTGTAGCACACAAGCTAAAGCCAAAGGTCATTCTGCTTTATTTTCTATATTCTTAGATAATACATAATTACTTAGTTCTAGACTTCTAAGATGTCTTTTCTGGATCTTGGATAATAAGATGTGAACCATGTCTAACACTAACAGATGGAAATTTTCTCAAATGAGCATTATCAAGCTGAATTGCATTTCTGTAGGTATTTGCTTAATACTTGCAAGTATTGGATAGTCTATGATGGACCCAGCAATAAGTCTTTTGTAATACACTCTAATTCAGACTGGGCACAAGATCTAGAATTATATAAATCCATAACTGGTTACTTTACTCTTATAGCTCACAGAGTAACATTCTGGATAAGCTGCTAGCAAAAAACAGTAGTCTTGTCTTCAACTGAGGCTGAATATATGGCTCTTTCTGATTGTGGCCATTAGCTTGTCTAGATGAGAAACCTTCTTAATGAGGTTGGTTTTAATGTTCCAATCCCTTATATTTATGGTAATAACCTTGGCTCACTTTTTTAGGGATCTAACCCTATATAAGAGAAGTGCTCCAAACATATTGATATTTGCTATCATTACATAAGAGATCTAATTGAGGATGAACAAGTTAAACTATATCACATTGATGGGAAAAAGAATCCTGCTAATATTCTGACCAAAAACCTTGGTCAAGTCTTATTCAGTCATTTCTGTTTATCTCTTGGCATAGAAATACTCTAAGCTCATCCACTTCTGCTTTTATCACTTAACAGCTGATGTCTTAAGTGAGGGGAAGTGCTGCAGAGCATCAGTATATGGTCCATGATCAGTAGTACTAATTAGATAGTTGATATAAAATTTTTGTATAGGCTGAACTACTTACTAATACTATTCATCTTCTATTGTTGCTTGTACTTCTCCAGCTCTCCTCTATAGTATTTACTACAGGTAAGTGATTTCAGTTGTCCATACTGCACCATGCTGCTGTTCATTCTATTCCTTCCAACAATAAGAAAGGACTATTGTATACTACAATATAGGAGATTTAAGAGGTTTCAAAGAAAATTCAAGTACTCCTAATAATTGAGACATAATTACAGAGACAAGAGCTCTAAATCAAGCTGTAATTATCAACGGATCTCCAAGTTCAGAGCCTTTTGAAGTTCATGATTGAGTCTTCAACTCTAAGACCCAAATTTTTCTATTTTTTGCTCAATATCTACAATCTGCAGAGAACTTTTGTTTCTCGCTGTTCTTGGTTGTTAGGAGGTATTTATAAAGAGTAGTTGTTATCTTGGAATTTTCTAGAGCTTGCCCAAACCTCTAATCAGACCTTTTTCAGTTGTTCCGATGCCTCTAGACCTGGACTGCTCTTACTTCTCAAAAAAATTGAAATTTTACATATGTTTCCTGAGTTCATTTCCCGAGATGTACCAACTCGAGCTGCACCAACATCAGCTCTATTAAATGTTATCTGGATCCTAGAACTTTTCTAATATGATGATGGCAATGATGACTGGCAGTGTGGCAGATTTGAATGTTGTACCAGTCTACTGTAGAATGCAATTGTGGAAAACCAGTTCACATAGGACTCAGCAGACATTTTGAAATGCTTGCACTCGCTCGGCCCCACAAGGGGCATCCGCGGATGTCGGAGTGTTGTGATCCGGCTCCCTGTTATTTGTGCCCGCTTGCCATCGTCCTCCTCTTACTATCATCCCTCTGCAATGGCCTCATTCAAGTCAGACCGTAGTTTCCGCAAGCCTTACAGCGTGAGCAACTTTACCTCCCTCTGGCACTGTGACGTCCTTTTTCGCGATGTATCATTACTATAGAGACCATCAAGGGCTCCGGAAGGTCACTGGTTACACGACACGGCATCCGAAACGAACATTAATGCATCGCATATCTCAAGATTATCAGCACCATTTTTTACATCCGGCGAGCCTACTGGAAAGCTCCTTATCTCAAACCTCCATTATGAAGTTACTGCGAAAGATTTAACAGTGAGTCATTGACTCCCCTCGTTTGCACACACCTTCCCTCCGTCAAGACGACTTCCGCCTAGTCCATATACTCGCTCAATCGCGCCTACCAGCAACTTTGGCACGTGGCGACGCTCATATTCACTCCCCAGACCATTTTCGGACAAATTGGCACGCTTGTGCGTGAGCCATTGATTAGGGTACGGCAAGCCCCAAGCTATTCCCTTCGTTGAAGTAAAAAACAAACGCCAATGAAACTTCCGACCTTTTTATTCTCTCTCTACCTTGAATCTGACTTTTCTTGGCACCACCCACTTAATAACATCCGAAATGCTTGCTCAACTGGCCTGCGTTGACGAACATTTTGTTGGCTGGTGGTTTACGGTTTTTACGTACTTTAGTACGACCGTAGCGGCCGTTCCTCTGGCCAAGCTATCGTTTCGTTTGAGACGATCGCCGAGGCTGTCCGCGCCAAGAAACAATTCAATGGTATTTTAGCCAAAGGTACTGTAACAACTTTCATGTTGCTTTCACGAGATTAAGATGCATCTTGACCTTGTCGATAGGTCAACCAATGTCGGTCGATTTCCTTGCTCCAAGAACTCCACGTGTTCGATCATCAAGTGCACCGAACGCGTCGCTCGCCAACAGAATTCAGAAACTGCCTCTGTCAGACCGATTTGCTCGAGACGATTTGAGTGCCAAACCGGCGCTGCTTCCATTGTGAGCATCCAAATCCCTGTAGACATTTTTCCAGCTAATAGATTCTATTCCAGAGCAAGTATTGGACCGATTCGTACAAGATATAATGGGCCCGTTGGTGCCAGGAGTGCAGTGCGTGGTACAAAGAAGAGCTTGAAAAGGCCACTCACAGCAGAAGAGTTGGATAAGGAGCTGGATGCTTTCATGGGTGATTCAAATTCTACGAGTGTCAGTATCGAGAGAGGTGTGGCGACGATTGAGACAAGTGCTGTAACTCAAGACGTTGAGATGGCTTAATTATTCAAATCGCCTGCTTATGGGGACGCCGTTTTCATATCACGCATTGTTTATCTTGAATGGCACCCTGCAAAATCAATTTGAATTTTGACTGGTTTTTCTGAAAATTTGATTATTATCATGGTGTTATTGTTGAAAGCCAAACACCCTGTCACTGTTCATTATGTATCGAATTTTATTCTCCTTCTGCCGTTATAATATATACAGATCTCTGTGAGTGGTCACCGGTAAGCAGTGTGTTCCCAGGTGTGGGATGCAATTGAGGTGTTGATACTACGGTGTTTTCGACCACCTCCAGGGTCCTCATGCCATTTAGCCAGGAAGCTACATTCGCGTACCGACTTTGCACTCGGGAGAAGTTTTGAAACTGTCAGCGTTGAGAATGCTGAACTCACAGATTTGACCCTTGCACTGCTCAAATACTCCGGCATCTCCCATCCTAGAGCTCTTCCATGGCTTTCTGTACCTGTTGGTTATGGCTTGGATCCTCTGTAGCCTGGAAGTTTGCTTGAGGTCGACGAACTGTACTGAGACATGGCGGCAAGACATGACGTCAGTCAGCCTACTGCCAAGAACTGATTGTCCTCAAACGTCTCTACCGATAAAACACTATATTCACTGAAGGAAGGCATTGAATTGTACATTGACAATTTGTCAGATACTAAGTGATGGGGTCGAAAGCGGCCCTGTACCCGAAAGTGACAGTAACCCAAATTAGTGATGGAACGTGTTGACAGGGATGTACAAGAAGATGCCTACTTCCCAGTTCATGCACTGGTTTAATTCGCAGGTGAAAATATAGGCGGGAATCTGGCGAGAACCCGCAGAAACACGAAGTTTTGGTTCACAGTTGGCCGAGATAAAAGTTTCGTTGTGGGAAAATAATATATCATTGAGGCCGAAGAGTAATCTAGAAAGGTAGCTTGGGAGGCTTGGCCGATCTCGGGGGCTTAAGAGGGTTGGGCTTCCCTCTCTTGTGGAACTGTTTGCAAGCCAGTTTATCACGAATATCCTACTATAAGAGAATTACTTACCATCTTGAAATTGTATACTCTCTTCTTCATATCGCGCATGAGAATGGCCCGCTTCTTCTGCCTCTCTTCTCGTAACCGCTCCCACTTGTGGCCCTTAAACATCCTCTTCCTGCCAGTGTAAAGTGTAACATCTGGCTTCGGCATTCTGTTCTTCACCTTTCCCCGCCACGTGATAGGCTGAAGCCAGTTTTGTCCTTCCGTTAGTCTCTGTTTCAAATCGCTCGTCATCTTATTTTCTTCAGCCTCCTTCATTGCAAGAGCAGCCTGAGAATCTTGATCCCTCCCAAGCAACCGAGGTAATGGGTTCTTGGGGCCAGGTGGAAGCAGGTGCAACAGCCCATTGGCTTTGGCTACCCTGACCAGCTCCGCCTGTTTTCGCAATGAATACACGGGAGCACGCCACTTTCCATTAGCCATCTTTTGTGCAACGAATGGATTTGGGAGGACAATGTGGTTATTGGGGGATGCCACTGGCACACTGGCCGCAGGTCGTGGCATCCCTGGTCGAGTTTGTTGTTGGACTTGATGTCTCTGCAACCGGGTAATTTTACCAAGCCTAACTTTTTTGATAGCTTTTAGCGCAGCAAGGCTGGACATGATGCCGAGTAGCTAGCAATCAGGATGGAAATGAGAAGGCTTTGCTGATGCCTTGCAATTCAAAATAGTGATAAATAATCAAGTAATAATTCTCGACGGTATCGCATCATTCAGAAGTTTGTCAAGTAACATACAAGCCGCATTCAATACAGGAACTGGATGATAACGTCAAAAGTCACATCTCGTCGATCTCGCGATTTTCCACCTTTTGATAGGGTTACTCAGCAATGGGACCCATTTCTACTTGCTGCTGGTGATGGTACTCAGCCACCTGAATGTCTGGCCCTTTGATCATCTCAAGACCGCATTTATGCAGCAGAATAATTACTAACCCTTTCCTTGCTAGTGTCATGCTTGTATAATGTTGCTCGACAGGTCTTTTTAAGAATACTGCCGAAAAGTATAACTTAAAGATTGAGGTTTGGAAGGAAGGGAAGGGAGAGAGAAATTACACAGCTGAGATGGCGAGAATTTCAAAAACTGGAAACATCGATGGTTTACTACCCCTGTAGGCTATGGAACATGGAACATGTATGTTTCTCTCTCTCATGGCCCATAATTACTACGCACCCGAATTCAGGGAATTCCAAAAGCATGACAAATATTTCTGCCATTCACCGAAAATTGGAGAGACCCAGACATATTGCGGATTAACCAAACTTATCGATGAACCCAATATTCAACCTGGAACCGATGCCTGGAGGCGAACAGAAGACATTTGGAGAAGAGTGATTCAGTTTGAAATCAATTCCTGGCCAGTGGAAGGAGAGGAGATCTCCAAATGGATCATCATTACAAGTCATTTCCATAAATCCCTGTACCTAACGAATTACAACCTCTCTTGTGGACTATCTGAAACGCTTTCGAAACTTTAACTCCAGATGACGTCACACGACCCGCAGACATCTGTCATTCAAAGGCTCGGATCACGATTTTGCACGACTCTCGAACTCTTAACTGCCAACCCGTAAAATCTCACTCTCTAGTATCATGGGTCTGTTCAGCAAGAAGAGCAGGAAGGAGGTGGGTAACCCCTTTGTGCCTTACATGACCACGCTTTCTCTGAAGCTAGTCATTAGCAGGATCATAATGAGACCTCACACTATTCTCCCCTTACTCAGTCGGAGTCTTACAATGAACCTGCTGGATACAATCAACCAGGCTACGCTTCTCACCAAGGTCCTCCTTCTGGTGCCTACAACACCAGTGGTACACACAATAACGGCCCTGCAGAGGGTGTAAGTTTGGTCCTTCCTGTGTTATGACACCTTACCTATTTGACATCTTCGTATTTAGTACGGCCAACAACAGCAATATAAATATAGTAACTCCGCTTATGGTAATTTAAGTTTAAGGAACCTTTTTTGAACACCCCTTGACTTATACTTCGACGCAGGCCAAGGTGGTCCGGGCTATGGCTCTCAGCCTGTAGGCAGCTCTGGTTATCAGCATTTTGGCACTGGCCTTGGGTATGGAAGTAGTCGAGGAAGGAATGACCAAGGTCAAGTTTCGTCAGAGAAGGATCGGTTTGTTCAGTTTCTTGTCTGAAATATAAAGTGTGTCTCTAATTATGTTTACAATGCACCCTCTTCCTCACCCCATCGCCTACTCTTCTTCCTGACTTCCATCGACCCCTGATGGAACTCTCGGTCAAATCGGAACCTCTACAGGTATGGAATGTCAAGCGATCATGGACGTACGCATCAAGGATACGGTGAACCCCAATATGGTGCGTCATTCTCTATTGCTGTTTTGCAATGTTGTGTGACGGTGCTTCGCTTGATCATCATCACGGTACTTTCGACGGTTCTTGTTGTGGCGATGGCCATTCCTCCTTCTTGCGTCAGGTTCTGCAGATAAGTACACAGATAGTTACGTTTCTGGAGGGCAAGGATATGGAGGAGCCTATTTCGATAATACGCGTGGTGGATCTCGTCGCGGAGGGAAGTAGAGGTGATACTTGAAATGATGTCGTTGATTTGTCACCGGACAACATGACTTCATCGACTTTTCAAGAGTCAATCTTGTAAGATTCAGAAATTTCTAAGACATTAACACGCACATAATGGTCATAGGTATAATGCCTTCTTTATTTAAATCAAGTTTTCAAGGTGGGGGTATAATATTGATAGGTAATTCTATAATTTTAATACACCTATAGAATGATAATACAAATTAATTCAATAATCGATTGGCTAGTTGATAATTCTAGTTATAAAGGTATTGATTCGTTTGTTGAGTTATTCGCTGAGCACATTATAATAATTTTTATTATTAATTTATTGATTTTTATTTGTATATTTATTTGTAATATTATGAATTTAAATGATAGATATTCACATGTTTACGATAAAGAGGGAGGGGTTATAGACAATATAAATAATATTGGTAAAGGGGGATTTAACTTTAGAAAGGATTATAGTTTTAATTTTTATTCAAGTATAGGGAAAGAGATTTTAATGTTTAGAGATTATAACTCTATTAACAGGTACAAATTTTATTCTACTAGTAATAAGAATACGAATATGAATACGAGTTTTAATATTAATGAGAGTGAGAGTGAGAATGTTAATATGAATGAGTTGACCAATATTAATAATAAGAATAATAAGTGTTTAAAGAGTAATAATGGTATTAGTGTTGTTAATATGGGAAATACTAAATATAGTGATGGTTTAAGGGATTTATATAATCTTCCTAATAAAAATTTAAGAAATTTAAATGTGGAGGATAAAAATGACGCACTGTTACTTGAAAAAATTATTAAAATTATTAATTTTGAATTTGAAAATAATAAATCAAGAATAAGTTCTAAGAGATATAAATTACTTAAAGATAAAAATAAATATATTAATACAATTGATAGCAAAGGGTTTGAAAGTGGATTTGATAGCATATTAATTAAAAATGGTATTAAGAATTTATCACAAAGATTTGATATTAATAGTAAAATTAAAATTTTAGATGTTTGGTACAATCAAATGATTAGTAGTAATTTAGATAAAAGATGCGATATTTTTAAAGAGGGATCTATTTTTTATAAAGAATTGTCTGAGATTATTAATTCAGGGTATTTATTGATGAATCCTACTTTAAGACAAGTTAGAATAGAAAGATGGTTATTAGATTATGAAAATTATAAAATTAGAAATATGATTAATAATGAGGATGGGTATCCAAATAAATCAACTGAGTCAATAATTTATAGCAATTTATTTAAAAAATTCGATAAAAATTGGAATTATGTATTTAGTAAATATACAATTAATAACTTTAGAGTTTTAAAAAATAATTGGATCAGTGCACAAGCAGATAGTAATAAAATTAAAACTGGTAATATGTCTTTATTTATTTTAATAAGTTTAGGATCAATAAATTCATTTAGTTTAGGATTTAAGAAAATAATCGATGTTATTTATACACATGGGAGATGTAAATTTAATGAATGTGTTATGAATATTGGTAATCATATTGTTAATAATTTTATTAGAAATTTAAAAAATCAATGGTTCAGCAAAAATAAGAATGATGATAATATTGTTAATAAGGATTGGTATATTAATCCTATAGAATTTTTTAATAAATTAACTTCTGTTAGAGGTAGTGCTTCAGATGAAGATATTATCACTTCAGCGAATATTTTATTAAATAAATTAGTTAATATTAGTGAAGAAGATAAAGCTCAAATAGGGTATACTTTATTACATATGATTATAGATAATTGTGATTACATAAAACAAGTTAATATTCGAGAAGGAGTTAAAACATATATATACTTAAACTTTACTAAAGAATTTTATGATGAGGTGTTTGTACAAAGTGTTAATACTTTATTTTTACCTATGATATATAGACCTAGATTATGGGATCAAAAAACTATAGGTGGTTACATTACAGATAGTTTCAGAGCTTATGCTAACCCTGATCAATCTATAGTTAAATCTAATTCTAAATTAATTAAACAGAGCAATATTAGCGATAAACAAATAGAATGCATTAATTATATGAACAATGTTCCATTTAAAATTAATAAAGCTGTACTTAGATTCGTAATGAAAGAATGTAAAGAAATTCAAGCACATAATTCTATCTATTATCACTATTATAATACTATAATGATGGCTAGTCTATTTATTACTGTACCATTTTAC
>Ga0157368_1001381_pt1 | contig 10187 bp, 7 predicted proteins | sample AttbisABBM3_FD_113146 | JGI IMG/M metagenome (GOLD analysis project Ga0157368, IMG submission 113146) | Fungus gardens microbial communities from leaf cutter ant in Botucatu, State of São Paulo, Brazil - Atta bisphaerica ABBM3 | ecosystem: Host-associated > Fungi > Mycelium > Unclassified ...
TCGTACCACCATCACCAGGAGTACTGACGAAAAGGGAACATAATATGAATCCTCAACAAGTGTTTGTAAATAGATTACCACAGGAATTGTTGAGTGCCGTGTTCTTGTTGCTGATCTCTCCATCGCCAACATCACCGGGACCACTAGATGCAGGGAAATCACGAGGAATGATCATCACTGTGGATACAAGAACCCCACGTGTAGTCTCCCAAGTGTGTCATTTCTGGCGCTGCGTAGCATTAGACGAACCGCTATTGTGGGCACGCACGCTTAACCTTCGGGATGGACCGAGGTGGATAATGGAGAATTTGAAAAGAAGTGGAGAATGTACGATGGATGTCGTTGGACTTGGTTCAAGTTCACTGACTGTTCTACGGTTCCCTGATATCAACTGGGATTCGCGAAATAGGATCAGTGACAATGGTGGCAATGGTGGTGGAACGAGCGTATTCGGGATAGTATTAAATGAGTTGAAGAGGATAAGGAAGTTGCATTTGACAATTGAGACGAAGGAAGAGTGGAGGCAGTTTATAGATATTTTGACGGGAGAGGAAGCACCGGCGCTGGAGAGTTTGGCGGTGAAGAGTTTGATCAGGAGGATTACTACTCCTGGAAGTGATAGGCTAATCGGTAGCTATGGAGGAAGTTCTTTTGGAGGAGAAAGGTTTAATGGTGGTTCGATGAAATTGGCGGAGAGGATGTTCAGAGGCAATGCACCGAAATTGGAATCTCTTTCATTATCCATGGTCTCGCTGTGCACTCTCCTGCCCCTCCCTTACCTCTCCTCCCTCACCACCCTCCAGATCAGTGATCTTGAAGACACATACCAAATGAGCATTAGGTCCTGGCTCTCCATCGTTCGCCAGACTCCTCTCTTACATGCCCTCATCCTCCGTTCCGTATTTTCACCGGAAGTTTCGACAGAGGTCTCACAGGTCAGCGTCATTCTCAAGAAATTAGAATATGTCGAGTTGGGAGGGACACTGATGGAATGCTGTGGGTTTTTGGAGAAACTAGTGGTACCAGGAGAATGTAAGTTGATGATGGGGTGTAACAGAGCAAACAATGTGAATGCAGCGATGATGCTGAGTGGTTGGATGAGGGAGAGGAGGACAAGGAATGAACACATGGAAGGGCTTTTGAAGACACCGAGGGAAGTTCAGAAGAATAATGAGAGACGGAGAAGTTTGCTTATTTATCCGTCTGTGACCGGGCTGGTGATCAGGGTCAATGAAGGTAGTATGGCAGAGGAGGACGAGGGTGAATGCGTTGTGAACCTGGATCTAGCCTTTGCGCTTGTTGGTCCCCAGAACGAGGAGAAACAGAGGCTTGTGGTAGAGATATTTAGCATCCTGACACAGGCATTGCAAATGGTGTATAGCGGCAAGGGCGGATTCGACACGCTGAACTTGTCACTGTTCGGGGTGAAAGATATAATACAACTTTGGAGAGGCGAGGTGGTCCAGCTTTTGACATGGTTGGATAGGGTAGAACACTTGCAAGAGATGACTGGGTACACTGCCAGTATCGTTTTTCCACTGCTTCACCAACGACGGGGGTTAGCCTGTGTCCTTCTTCCTGCGTTGTCCAAGGTCACACTGGCATTTGTAGAGTTTGGAGAAAACGTGGATGATGAATTTGAGGCATCGTGCGACGTACGTACAGTGCCTGACTTTGTGATACGGCGGTCTAAGGCGGTTCGTCAGAGGATTTGTGGTGTGCAGGTGCAGTTTGAGTGTTGCAGTGGACCAAGGTGTATCCTGGATGAACTGCGCCGGCTCCGAGTCCAGTATCGACTTGGGTGGGCGTGCGACTTTGACATGGATTAATATCTCCTAATTCCACACATATTCTGGACCCGATGATGATGTAGATCGAAAAACAAATGGGAAAAATGAAATACAGTTGGACCTCTGGGATCTAATGTTGTTGAATTGAATCATCTGTACTCGGTTGTTCGACGTCCTTCTCATTTTATTACAAAATATTGAACTAGTTTTTTGTGTCATATAGTCTCACCCTACAAAGACTGAGCTACACAGCATCGCTTCTTTCTCCCTTACCTCCATCTTGTATGGTAGCGCCCGTAAGAGAAGTTGCAAATATACAAATTTCCAATTCTTCAGCTAGTTTTCAACATTTCTCAATGACTCATTTACCTTCCAATGTGGATATGGACGATGTTAGAGGGAGATCTCCTCTTCCTTCCAAACTGGGTTCAAGAGATTCATCAATCTTTTCGACCGTTTCTTCAAAAGCATACCATGAACATATGGAGATCAACAACAACTTACCAGACGACAATATTTGAGAACCTATTGACAGTTCTCAATTCTCCTATAAGAACCATTTGAATGACGAGGTATCAGTCAGTAAGGCAGCTGACTCTAACAACACAGAAACTGCACAATGTGGTTCACATGAGGGCCCTGCCCTAAATACAATGCCCAGGTCTCATGGTAGGACTTCTTCTATTAATAACTCAAATAACATTCCACAGGAAACTTTCAATATCCAATTGCCTTATGATATTAATCAGGCTATGGATCAAGATGCTTGGGATGGTAATTTTCACTCTATCTCTATTCATGGCTATATAGAACACATTGCCTCCAATATCAAGAATTTCAAGACTTCTCTTGGTTATATGATGAACTATATCCTCAACAAAAAAGTTGAGAAGAGTAAAATCAATGATTTGGAAAATCTCAAAGGTTTAGGAAAAGTGGCATGGGATTTTATTTTTGCTTTCTATAATGTGAGTTGGGATGAACTTATTGCTAATAGTAATAGTCATTCCTTTAGACAAAAGGTAGTAGCTAAGTTTACACCAAAGATCCCAACTCCAAAGGAGATGAAAGGTAATAAGAATAAGAATACTGACAAATTAATGAGCTTTAACAGGTTACCATCTCCAATTTCTACAAAGTTACCTAAGAAAGTCAACAAAAATTCCAAATATTTCAAAAAAAACTAATTAATCAAAAGGAAAAATGAAGTTGTATATGCAAGCATCTTATGTTTCCTCAGGAAACAATACTAGAGAGGTTCTCAAAATAAAAGAGACATTTTCAAACCTATAGGCAAACAAAATTGAGAATATTCAAAGAATCATCAAGGATAACAACAAACTAAAGCCCAAACTCAATATGATAATGAAAGAGCTATTGAGAAAACAAATCATTGTTCCTATGAATAATGATAATAGGATTAAGTTTGTAGCAGAATTGAGTGCTCACATAAATAATATTAATAGAGTACTCAAGAATATAAAGTTGGATGTCAAGGCTAACTTCATTTGTTTAGAACAAGCAGATATTATTATTGTCACTAATAAAGTTGCCTCTCCTCTGTATCTCCAAACTGTAGAGAACTATATCAAGAATACTAATTAGATTGAAGTAGACAAAGTCAAATCTCTATGTTTACTACAATTGAAATTCTATTTCAAGATTATAAGAATTCTATATATAATGGAAAGCATAGGAACTCTATTAACTTTAGTTATGGTTGAAGACATTATTAAGAAAAACCACATCTTTAACAATATTGCTATCACATCAAGACCAAAAATTATCAAGATATTGCTAAGGTTAGATATAGCCATTATTTGGCTTGATATTTAGGACATACAAAGTGGAAGTAAAGTAAAAGGACTGATCAATAGATGTTATAATGTTAGCAGTTATATCACCATGATTTAAGAAGCAAACATAAATCTAAGTGTCTCCTAATACAAAAATTGCTGGAAGTAGGGCCACTTAACCTTTTCTTGTAGGATACAAGGATCTAAATGCATCAAGTGCAATAGTCCTTAGAAAACTAAACACTATTGTTATTTTATATGATATTGCAAAGCTAACCCCATATTACTACTCAAAGATCTTAGAGTTGGTTAATGAATAAAACTTTATATTGGGGTTAACACAAGAGAACTTGATAGAGAACTCTGTACAGGATTGTCTACCTTATATACTAAACTATGATGATCCATGCTACTACTTCTCTAGCCTATCCTAAATGACCATGTATTAGCTTTAAGGTCAATATATATAATATATATTGTATGATATTATCTTTTCAGAATCTTCTATATCCTTTTCTGTGATCTTGTGACTTGTGACCATTACTGTGACCATATTATCTAATTTGACTGATGTGTGACAGTATAATTATGATATTATTCTAACCCTAACTCTAGTTTTAGGAAAGAAAAATAAATCAAAAAAGAATATAAAAAAGAAATATTAAATGAAAAAACTAGTGTTCAGGCTTTGTATATCTGACACCCTAAGACTAACTCTCTGAAGTTAGAAACTAAGCAAGGTGACCTATATTCTCATATGTTCAAATGTTTGAAGCTGATTCAAATCAATATCCTTTCTAGAAGTATTGTTTCAACAAGGAATAGCACTCAAAAAAGTATTAAGAACTCTGAAATAGCAGAAAACAATTGATTCATTCAGTTGTGAATGGCATCCAAGCATGATTTTAAAAAACATTAAAAATTTTTTGCAAAACATTCACAAGAACAATTTTATCATTAATACAATTCTCAAAATACAAATTTCATTTAATATAATTTTTATTCAAGAACATTTATAGTCTTTTATATGATTGCTACCTAGCTCAAAAAACTGCAAAGGAGAAGAGTTGGTAGGTGTTCCTAATTACCCAAATTGGATAATCTTTTCTAGAAATCTCTCAAATAGTGAAGATTTACTTAGAATCATTATTTATATCAACATCAGGTTGTCTCAACTTCACTTCTTGTTATGAAAAGATATTTTTAACCACAGAGACATTTCTTGTATCTCTTTTTTTAATCATGGTTTGGTTTAATTTTTAATTAATATATATTCTAACTCATTACAATCAGCTTTGAAGTATCTCAAGGATACTGAAGTCAATATTAATAATGTTCTCATTATAACAGGTGACTTCAACATTAGAGATGTTAGTTGGGATCTTAACTATAGTTTCCATTCAATTTACAAAAATACTTTCTTTGACATTGCAGACACTTTTCACTTAGACTTGTCTATACCTGCTAATCATATTCCCACTAGATAATTTGGTTATAGATATCATGTTTCTTAGACTACACTTATCAGAACACAACAACTATTCCATCTATCTAGAGTGGTGTCTTACTTCTAATCATACTCCCCTCTCTGTTGATATTGTGATTTTCAAAGAGAATATTTAAACTAAAAACACACAATTATTAAAGATAGTAAAGAAGAAAATGTCATTTAAGTTTTTACTAAGTATACAAAAAAGATTTGGTTTGAATATTCTAAAATCATGAATATCACTAAATACTCCAAATTGTGGTGGAATGAAAACTGTTATACAAGCTTGGAAAACTATAGATGTTCTAAAAGGTTAGAGAATTAGAAAACTTTCAAAAGTACAGTCAAAAGGACAAAATGCAAATTTTTTGACTTAAAATTTCAAGAAATTACCAATAAAAACTGTAGACTATGGAAGCTCATAGACTAGGTCAAGAAATGAAAACTTCTAGCAATTGAGACAATCCAATTTAATAGATGTTCATGTATCAAACTCAATGATTTGTGGTATGCATGTCATTTATCATTTAACTTGGTCCAAAATCATTGTATTAGTTTGGAAGTAATGCAAGAATTTGTGAATAAACCAATTATGAAATAAAGTCTCTTTTTAGAAGAGGAGTTCATTAGTACTATTACAAAATACAATAACTCATTTACTTTAAAACTAGACAAATTGTTGTAGAGATATCTTAAAAGATGTGGTGATAATAATATGATCAGCTGTGCCAAAGTTATCTCAATCAGCACCTTATATAGTAGATGTTGTCTCATTACTCTTTCCTCATGTTATATGACTCATCCTCTTATATATTATGAATAATCTCCTTATGGTTAATTATTATATATAGCATCAATATACTCCTGTATCCTTATGCTTTACCAATTGTATAAATTCCTATTCCTATCTCAAGTCTTTGTCTAAGTTGCAATCTGAGTTTAGCTTAAAGATCATAACAAAGACATTACATATCTCAGGAAATTTATTAATATTACTAACACATGCATTGATTTGGGGTACTGGCCTTCACACTTCAAAGTTTCAACTACCATCATTATCCCTAAGCCTAATAAGAAATCTTATGATATCCTAAAAGCTTTTTGAGAAAGTTATTGGAGAAAGACTCCAATTTCATCCATTAGTGTTAAATAGGTAGTCTTAAACAGCATTCCACCATTGATACAAGCATCATATTAACCCATACTATTTATTTAGGTGAGACTAGAAATTTAACTACCAGTATAATATCCTTCAACATTACCCAATTTTTTTCTTCACTTAACTATCAAATTCTTTCTTTAATTCTTCTTAAAGCTAGTTTTGATCCCAAAGTTTTGGTTTTCTTTCAGAACTATTTAATAGGAAGAAAAACTAGTTATTTCTAGAATAATTTTTCTTCCCCAATTTTTAATATTGATATGAGTGTAGGTTAAGAATCTGTTTTCTTACCTATTCTCTCTGCTTTATATTTATCTCTACTTCTTCATATTTTTGAAAATCAGTTAAAAAATCTAAAAATTCCTGTTTCTACTCTTTCATTTATAGATGATGGTCTTTTTATCTCTCAGAGAACAAGTCTTTGTCTGTTTCAAATTCAAATTTTTTCTGTAGTTATCACATTATGACCTCTCTTCTCAAAAAATTTGGTCTTATTATAGAATACGGAAAGACTAAAGTTTTTCATTTTTCTAGATTGTATGGTTCTTTTAATCCTCCAATGCTGGACCTTTTAATACTAGAAAGCCTTATTCTTCACCCCAAGTCTACTTGGTGGTATTTGGGATTCATTTTCAATAGAAGATTGACATTTTAGCAGCATGTTGATTTTTATGCTAACAAGGTAATATCAACCATCAAGTATATGAAAATACTTGATAACTCTTCAAGAGGCCTTATTCCTACTCAAAAAAGGCTGTTATACAGATGTTTTATCCTACCAATTGTGCTCTATGGTTTTCAACTATAGTATTATAACAAAGTGCCACTTTTATATCATCTTAAAATACTCCAAAATATACAAAAAAGAGCTGTACTATGGATTGTGAGAGCTTTTTGTACTTCACCAACTGCTAGCATTAAGGCTATTGCTGGCCTCATCCCTATTATCTCTATATTCAAAAGCTTAACAGAAGATTTTATCTCAGAGCTCATTTCTTACCATTAAACCACATTATAAACTCTATATTAGAGGTAAGATCTTCAAATCACAAGAATCTTCACTGACATTTGTTAGAATAGCTTATACCTAAGCAATGTTTAAATATCAAAGGTTCAATTGTGAACATTAACAATAGGTTTAACAAAGTTTTTTCTTTATTCTCTCCTCTTAATCTTGAATTTTCATCTGGAAACAGACTGATAGATATTTCTCCCAAACATTTTTCATTTCATTCTTTAAACAAGAAGTGTGAAAGCAGTGTTAATAACTATTTGCACAAACTCAAGGATATTACTCTTTAGATGTCATATAATCTACTCACAGCAGTTATTGTATCTGATACCAGTATTAAAAAACATATCATCATATCAATAGCTCAAATTCATGTTCATGGTAATCCAATTATTAAGACCATCTATTACACTATAAATATCATGTCAACAGAAGCTGAATTATTTACAATAAGATATGGTATCAATCAAGCCACTTATCTTCTGAACATCAAAAGAATTTTTATCATTTTATATTCCTTTCATACAACTAAAAGAATTTTTGATTCTTCTATTCATCCATATCAAATCCACTTAACAGCCATTTCATGTAAGCTAAGGGAGTTTTTCAAGAGAAATACTGATAATTCTATTAAATTTTGGGATTGTCCTAGCCATTATAACTGGGGTTCACATTCAATCATTAATAAGGAAATAAAGAGTTTTGATCTCATTTCTATTCTTCCTTGTAAATCTTCTTGAGATTTCAGCAGAAAAAACAAATGTAACAACATTTCTAATACTTGAAAAATATATTTTCAAGCCTCAGACAACAAAGGAAAGAATTTCCTCAAACTTTGCAATGATGATATGCAAATTATTATACTATCAATATCCAAGAGTGGTCCATGGCTTAAATACTTTAATCATTCAAACTCACTTTGCACAAGAGCTACAAGAGTTATAATTAATTACACTTCAATAGAAGAATACTATTTCAGATTTTTCTCTAAAGAAAAATTTGATTGCCCATATAGTTCTTATCCAATTGAGACAAGGCAACATATCCTTTATCATTGCAAAAGATATAACAATTATTGGAATCCAAGACAGGATTCAATAGCTCATTTCATCCTCTTTCTTGAGTTTAACAGTAGTACATCTGCTTTTGATGATAGTACTATGTAATCAAATTGCTTTCAGCTCTTTCTGATTTCTTGTATTTCATTTCTTCATTTACTTTTACTTTACTTTACTTTACTTTACTTTACTTTTTCTTATCTCTTCAAGTAGTATTTGTCATATTGTAAGTAGTTATATTATAGCTATCATAGTCTGCCTATGCACTCCATATAATAAATTGTTAATTTTAAAAATAACAAAAAAAGACTGAGCTATAGTAAAACCTAGCTGTACTTATTTCATTTGAGTTCCTTATATAATAGGTCATGAACTCTACTAGCTTGTAACTAAAGAAAGTCTATTGTTCACTAAAATCCAATTCAAAAAGTAGATCTACTTTTCACCTACACTTACATTCCCTAAAAATATCAGCATTATGCCAATTATTATTAACATGACTACAAAAATAAGTAGCTGCCTTTATAATATTCCTATGCTTAAAGAAAATGGTACTAACTTCCAAACATGGAAATACTAGATCTAGACAGTTTTTGTAACATTTGTAGATTACTCAAGATAGTAGAAGGGAAGAAGCAGTATTCTTAACTAATTAGAACAGATAAAAATCTGTTGTACATACTGAGAAGACTAAGGATTGGAACTATTGTAATAAAGAGATAAAGGTACAGATCACTCTGATCTTAAGTAATAAGTCTCTTGACAGAATGATTTATACTAGGTCTGTCACTGATGTTAGAGATAAGCTCAACTGATGATATAAGAATTGAGGATATCAAGCAATTGCTCAATTCATAGGTAAAATATTTCACATAACTTTCATAAACAATTCTTCTTTTAAACTATAAATAGATAATATTTGTCACAATTCTTTAAATACTTAATCACATTCTTTTAATCTTTCCTAACCATTGCATATAACAGTTTGGCTACTTTTACAAAATCCTTCACAAACTGTTAATAATAGTTTGTAAGACCAAGAAATTTTTGTATATTCTTGACCTCTTGAGTTGAAGCCATTCTCAAACTCTGTTTATTTTTTTTCTTCTCTCTCTTCTAGTCCCAATACTACTTCTAAAATCCTATCTCTCTAACCTCCTACTAATACTTTTCTAGTTTTATATATAAGTTGTTTTTTCGATTATTTTAGTACTTCTATTGAATTATAAGAAAACTGCAAGAGAACTTGATTTTTTATTGTGCTCAGCTAAGCAAGCTCTCTCAATTCCACATTTTATATATTATAACTTAAATCTCAAAGTATTAAGGTAAAAAAGAAATCTCAATGGAATTCTCAGTACAAAGTGTCTATTAGTTAGTTTGTGTAAGACTAATACTAACCTATCCTAAAAACTATATATTATCTATAAGATCAACATATGGTAAATATACTGCTATAACATCATTATTTCAGAACCTTTTATATTTTTCTATATATTATATGATTATGTAACTGTAACTGTGACATGTGTGACTACTCCATGATTAGTGTTACACTATACTCTAATTCTAAGTCTAAAATAAGAAAATAAATAAATAAAAAATGAGAAAAAAATAGATTAAGTCCATTATCTTCAACTTTAATACTGTAGGCTTTTCTATAGACTTCTCTACTTCTCTGTACTTTCTGAACTTTACTATCAGACTTATAAACTTTACTATTATAGATTTCAAACATTGTGCTCATATTGTCAAGTTCACAAATGGTAGACTTAGCTTTTCTATTTCACTCTTCATTTTTATTTTTATTTCTGTTTTATTTTTCTATTTTTCTATTTTTAGAACAACTAGGGTTAGGGTAGATCGGTCACGCTGTCACATCA